>Ga0335081_10003011_pt1 | contig 26462 bp, 21 predicted proteins | sample Lox_Sample_35_FD_206713 | JGI IMG/M metagenome (GOLD analysis project Ga0335081, IMG submission 206713) | Soil microbial communities from Loxahatchee National Wildlife Refuge, Florida, United States - Lox_Sample_3.5 | ecosystem: Environmental > Terrestrial > Soil > Wetlands | place: USA...
ACTGTCTGCCCCGCGACGGGTGCGTGCGTCAGGGGCGGCTGATCCCGGGCCAGGGCCTTGGCCGCTACTTCCAGGGCGGGGGATTCAATGAAGGTCTCGGACGGCTCCTGGTAGGCTAGCAGGGATGCGACTTCGCCCAGCAGTTCCGGATCCCCGGCACAGGCCTGCCGCAGGAACTCGGAACGCCGGCCCTCTTCCTGGGCCAGCACCGAATGGTATATTTCCTCAACTCGCCGCCAACGTTCTGCTTCCATCGTGCTTTTCCGCTACTCAAGCCTCACTGACCAAGGCGGTAGTCAGGAGGATCTGGCCGGGCCAGGCGGTGCAGTTCGTCGTAGACCAGGGGGATAAGCTTCTGAAAAGCCTCTGGTTCGCCGTCGCTCCAGGCGTGGAGCAGTTTGCTAACCGCATGCGTGGCAGGGACCATGGATGTGGCCCCCCTCGGGCACAAACCTCACGCGCCTTTCAGCTTATCACAGTTCGCCCCGCAAGCAATCTTCGCCGACGCCCGCGCTACCTCCGATGTGCCGCTGGACCACTTCTCCAAAAATCACGCCCGACCGGTGACAGTTTCGCGGTTCAAATAACGCATTAGTGAGTGAGAGCAGAAGATGAAAGCTCTCAAACAAAAAAAGGAGTTCCGCCATGAACACGATTCGAAATTTGAGATATCGCAGTTTTCTTGGGCTCGCCCTATTGGCTACATGTCTCGTCCCAGCTTCCCTGAGCGCCCAGTCGGTCTTCGTGGGTCACTTTACCTTGCCGGTCGAGACCATGTGGGGTGCGGCAATCTTGCCGGCGGGCGAGTATTCGTTCACCATGAAGTCGCTTGCCTCCCCCGGCACCATCACGGTGAACGGGGAAAACAGCAAGGTCATGATCAACGTTTCCGCGGGCGTCCGCGAGCGAGCCGGCTCAGGTCAGAGCGTACTGGTGATCGTGCGCCGGAATGGAAGGGCTGCCATCGCCCGCGTTTACCTGGAGCCACTCGGCGCCACCTTTTACTACGGATCCCAAAAGGGCGATTCGCAATTCCTCGCTGAAGGACCGAAGCTCCTGGAGCGGCTGCCAGTCCGCATCGAAGGCAAGTAAGCAGGTGCCCCCGTCCCCGGGGTACAGTGAAGGCAGGCTCTCCCCCCTGATTCATGGGTGATGGCCTGCCTCACTGCTTTCGATCCCGGCAAGTCCGGAATCTCCCTGAGTTGATCCCCGCCGGAAGAACTTTCAGCTTGCGATTGAGCCGCTGAGCCTCCTCTTTGCCTGGAGGCCGGCGCCTGCCTGATGCTCACGGCCTTCTGCCTGCTGCTTACCGCCTTCTGCCACCCGTGCTAAAGTAGGATCAGTGAAGCTCAAATGGGGCGGACGCCGTGAATATTCGCTTGAATGAAGTCGAAGCCCGGGTGTTGGGCTCGCTGCTGGAGAAGGAGACCACCACCCCGGATGCCTATCCGCTGTCGCTGAACGCGCTGGTCAACGCGTGCAATCAGAAGTCGAATCGCGAGCCGGTGATGGATCTGGATGAATCGGCGGTGCGCGAGGCTCTCGACTCGCTGGACGAAAAAGGACTGGCGCGCGCCATGCGCCTGCTGGACAGCCGCGTCACCAAGTACGCCCACCGCCTCCAGGAGGTCTTTAACTTCGACCGCCGCGAGACTGCCATCCTTTGCGTCCTGCTGCTGCGCGGGCCGCAGACGCCCGGCGAAATCCGCACCCGCGGTGAACGCCTGTATCGCTTTGAGGATCTCGATAGCGTCGAACTGGCGGCGAATCGCCTGATCGAGCGCGACCCGGCCTTGGTGAAAAAGCTTCCCCGGTCGCCAGGCACCAAGGAAATCCGGTATGCACACCTGCTGTGTGGCGACGTGGAGGGCTGGGAGCCTCCACCCGAGTCGCGGGCAGCCCCAAGCGCTGCGCACGATAGCGGGAGGCTTGGCGAAAGGCTTACGGGGCTGGAGAATGAGGTGGCTAGTCTTCAACAGGAGGTCGCCGATTTGAAGCAGCAGCTTGCGGACTTTCGCAAGCAGTTCGAATGATGGACCGGGCAATCGGCGATTGCCGATTTCTTAGAAAGCCTTCGGCCATCGGTGAACAGCATTCAGCAAGAGAGCCTCGCAGGCTGAGGGCAGATTGCTGAGGGCTGATTACTTCTTTTTCAATCGGCAATCGTCAATCGCCCGCCGACTGCGCTATACTTGGTCGGTACAAGTTCTCATGGGCAACGACCTCATCCAGATTACGGCCGCGACGACGCAGGGCTCCACGCCGGCGCCGGGTACTCGGTTGGAACAGGCTGGCGCGCCGGATTCCGTTCCGGGGGCGGGGAAGACCTTCTACATCGAGACCTTTGGCTGCCAGATGAACGTCCACGATTCGGAGAAGGTAGCCGGCGTGTTGATGGCGCGCGGCTATCGGGCGGTGGAAAGCGACGCCGAAGCCGACTTCATCCTCTACAACACTTGCAGCATCCGCGAGAAGGCGGCGCAGAAGGTGTTCTCGCGGCTGGGCTCTTTCAAGAAGCAGCAGGATCGGGCCGGCCGCGGCTCGGGACCGACGCCCAAGCTCATCGGCGTGCTAGGCTGCGTGGCGCAGCAGGAGGGCGAGCGGATCTTCGAACGGGCGCCGCAGGTGGGGTTGGTATGCGGTTCCGCCAGTTACTCGAAGCTGCCGGACCTTCTCGATCAGGTTGAAGCGGGCAACCGGCGTGTGGCGGGGCTCTCGCTCGAGATCGACGAATGCTTCGAGACCGAGATGACCCGGCGTGACAACCCCTTTCGCGCTTACCTCACCATCATCGAGGGTTGCGACAAGCAGTGCGCGTATTGCGTGGTACCGATGACGCGCGGTCCGGAGCGTAGCCGCCCCGCCAATCGCGTCCTGGCGGATTGCCGCCGTCTGGCCGGCGAAGGCTACACGGAGATTCAGCTTCTGGGCCAGAACGTGAATTCCTATCGCGATCCCGGACCCGCCGGGCTGAGCTTCGCCGAACTGCTGGCGGCGGTGGCGGAAATCGAGGGGGTGCGGCGGGTGCGCTTCACCACTTCGCATCCGCGCGATTTTACGCCCGAGATCGTGCGCGCCATTGAGTCGCATCCCGCGCTTTGCGATCAGGTCCACTTGCCGGTGCAATCCGGGTCCACCCGCGTGCTGGGTCGGATGCTGCGCGGGTACACGCGCGAGCAGTACATGGCGAAAATCGATTGCCTTCGCGGCTCACATCGCCCCATCAGCCTCTCCACCGATATCATTGTTGGCTTCTGCGACGAGACTGAGGAAGACTTCCGGCAGACGCTTTCCCTGCTGGAAGAAGTGGAGTACGATCAGGTTTTCTCCTTCAAGTATTCGTCCCGGCCCAACACGTCGGCGGCCGGCCAGGTGGACTCGGTACCGGAGGAGGAGAAGGCGCGGCGGCTGGCAATCCTGCAAGAGCGCCAGCGCGAGATCCAGTTGCAGCGCAATCGGGCGTGTATCGGCCGCGACTTTGAGGTGTTGGTGGAGAACTACCAGCCGCGCTTGGGCCAGGCTGTTGGGCGGACCACGAGCAACCGGGTGATCAACTTCGCGGGCGACCCTCGATGGGTGGGGCAGTACATGAACGTCCACGTCACGGAGGCAGGGCCCAACAGTCTAGTGGGAGTTAGAGCACGGGAGGACAGTGACTAGTGACCAGTGACGAGTGGCGAGTGACCAGGAAAGACCGACTTTTGGCGCTCGTCACTTATCACTAGCCACTTGCCACTGTTTCGGGTGGAGGGCATATGGAAGTGGAAATGAAGATCCGAGGGCTGATGATGGACCCAGTGACGAACATGCCTATCGTCATCCTGAAGGATGTGAATGGCGCGTCAGTGCTGCCGATCTGGGTCGGCATCTACGAGGCCAACGCCATCGCCCTTGAGATCGAAAAGGTGGCCACTCCCCGCCCCATGACCCACGATCTGATCAAGAACGTGTTGTCGGGGCTCGACGCGCACGTCCACAAGGTGGTGGTAACGGAGCTGCGCGACGATACGTTCTATGCGCTCATCTGGCTGGAAAGGGAAGGTCAGGTGCTCAGCATCGATTCCCGTCCCAGTGACGCGCTGGCGCTGGCGTTGCGCGCCGATTGCCCGATCTACGTGGAAGATGAGGTCCTGAAGAACTCAAAGGTTGCCGGCTCGGCAGCGGACAAGGTGAACAACGAAGAACTGCGCAAGTGGCTGGAGAATCTCGGCGACGAGGATATCGGACGGTACAAGATGTGACGAAGAAGGAGTCAGAAGTCAGGAGCCAGAATGAGGACACCGCCCCGTGTTGACGTCCCCGCCTGATTTCCGGCTCTCTTCGCCGTTTGTTTTCATTCTGACTCCTGACTCCCGACTCCTGACCTCTTCTTTCCCATGGCTGAACCTCTCGACTTGTTGTTCGTTTACGGATCACTGCGGCGGGGATTCGGGTTGCATAGTGTCCTCGCGGGACTGGGCGCGCGGCAGGTCGGGAAGGGAAGCGTGGGCGGTAGGCTGTTCAACCTTGGTCATTACCCAGGCGCCGAGCCTTCCGCTGCGGCAACCGACCGAGCGCATGGGGAAGTCTATCGCCTCGCCAACCCTGAGCGCGCCTTGCAGGTGCTCGATCGCGTGGAGGGCTTGCAACCGGGTGCGCCGTCCGCGAGCTTATATCGCCGGGAGGCGGCCGAGGTCACCCTGGAGAATGGCGCGACCGCGCAGGCGTGGGTCTACTGGCTAGCTCGCTGGCCCGGACCGAAACGCCGCATCGTTTCGGGGGACTACGCGAAAGGCTGAGCGATTGAGCGATCGGGTGATTGAGCGATTGTAAGAGGCCTTCTCTCAATCACGCAATCATTCAATCGCCCAATCACTCAATGGATTTGACGCCCGCCCAAATCGCCACGCTGGAGCGTTTTCTCCGAGCCGGTTTCAAGTTCCTGACCCTGGAGCGAGTGGAGCGCTACGTCGGCATGGAAAAAGACGGCTTCGTCGCCTTGATCGATCCCTCCCAAGGCAGGCTGGTCCATTTCGGGCAGGTGGGCTACCTCTTTCCGGAAGGACTCGGAGTGCTGGTCGAGCGAGCGGAAGGGAAGGCGTTTGTGTGGAAGTCGAAGTCGCTTCCGGCCACGCCGGAATTGCTTGCCGGCTATCAGAGGTTCAGGGATGAGGTTCAAGTGATACTCGAAGGTGGACAGTCGACAGGCGACAGTCGAAAGCGAGAAGCAACAGGCTAAGTGTTTTCACTTTCGACTTCGGACTTTCGACTATCGACTCTCTTTTACTTAGAAGTGATAACAGCGAGCTGAAAACAGAGGACCGCGAATGCGCGACGTGATCGACGTTTTGATTGTTGGCGCCGGACCTACCGGCTTGGCGTGCGGCATCGACGCGGTGCGCGCCGGGTTGAACTGCCTGATTATTGAAAAAGGGTGTCTGGTCAACTCGCTTTACCACTATCCGGCGAACATGACGTTCTTCACCAACCGCGAGCGGCTGGAGATCGGCGAGGTGCCATTCTCCAGCATCAACGTGAAGCCGACGCGCGCCGAGGCCATGGAGTACTACCGGCGGGTGGCGGACTTCTATCACTTGCCGATCCACTACCAGGAGCGGGTGCTTGCGGTTCATCCACGGGAAGGGGTGTTTACGATTGAGACCGAAACGGTAGGCGGAAAGCGGTGGGACTATCGGGCGCGGACGGTGATCGTGGCCAGCGGTTATTACGACCTTCCGAACTACATGGGCGTTCCCGGCGAGGATCTGCCCAAGGTCACCCACTACGCCCGCGAAGGCCACGAGTTCTTCCAGCGCAAGGTAGCCGTGATCGGCGGCGCTAACTCTGCCGCGATCACCTCGCTGGATCTCTACCGCCATGGCGCGGAAGTTACGATAATCTGCCGTGAGGCGGAACTGAGCCGGCACATCAAGTATTGGATCAGGCCGGACATCGAGAATCGCATCAAGGAAGGGTCGATCCGCGCCTTCTTCGAAACGACGGTGAAGGAGATCACCGACGATGAGCTTGTGGTGCAGCGTGCTTCCGGCGAGACGATTCGGCTGGAGAATGACTTCGTCTTTGCGCTGACCGGGTACCATCCCGACATCGACCTTCTGAGCCGTGCGGGCGTGGAGGTCGACCCCGAGAGCTACCGGCCCAAGTGCGATGCGCAAACGCTGGAGAGTAACGTGCCGGGTCTTTACGTGGCGGGCGTCGTGGTTTCAGGGCGGCAAACCAACGAGATCTTCATTGAAAACGGGCGCTTCCACGGAAAGCTGATTATTGCTGATGTGGTTGCGAAGAGAAAAACAGGAGTCAGGAGTCCGGAGACAGAGGTCAGAAGAAAAGAGGGTTTAGTGATAAATGGCTATCAAGAAGCGGAAGAGAGCAGGAGGGCGGCGAAACTAACGATTACGGACTGACGGCTGCGTCCTTATTCTGACTTCTGACTCCTGTCTCCTGACTCCTTCTTCTCACTTGTCCTGGTGAATCACCAGCGGGGCACCTTCGGTGGTCGCCTTCTGGCCGATAGTATCCCGGCTGACCACGTAGGTGAGTTCGGTGCCTTGGGGAACGACAATCTGTCCGTGCCTCTTGAAAACGGTGTGGATGATTGCCGCTCCGGCGCCGGCGGCCGCGCCATAAAGCGCGCCCGCTCCTCCGTCGGCAATGGCTCCAATTCCGGCGCCGGCTCCAGCGCCGATGCCGGTCTCCTTGGCCGCTTTCTTCTTATCTTTGCCTGGACCCTCGAGAGTACCCTCGTCCCCGTTCAGTTTGACGTCTCCTTTGGCGTCGGTCAAGGCGGCCGCAATGTTGAACTGCAGTCCCGCTTTGGTGGTTACCTTCTCCGGCGTCAATCGCATCTCCGCCTTGCCGGTAGCGCGGCCGGGCGGCCTGATGAAGGATATCCTCCCCTCGACGGTGCTTCCCGCGGGGATGATTTCCTCGCCGCCGGCGAACACCGGCTCTTCGATCTCGGCGGTGAACGGGTCGCCGTTCTCGTTAGCCTTGCTGCTGAGCGTCGTGGTGAGCGTCATCTGTAGCGTAGTGCCCCGCGGCAGTTTCGGACCGTCGTCGGCTGCCGCCAGCAGGGCGGGGAACGCGCCGCTGAAAATCAGGGCGAGAAATACGGTCGTGGCCGTCAATTCCCTGCTCTTCCGGCTTTTCATGAATGCTCCTTTACGCGGTTTGATGCGCCCCGTCAAGCAGGCGTTGTCGAAGGGTCGACGATCGGAAAGGGGCATTTCGGAAGCCAGGAGACAGGAGTCACGAGGAAGATCAGCCAATAAGTCTTGCGACCATCTTCAGTTCTGACTTCTGTCTCCTGCTCCTGACTCCTTCTCCGGTCGTCAATTGGCAATTCTATTGACCGCCATGCTCCGCACCTTTTATACTACACCTTCGCCCTATGGCCAACATCATTCAAGAAGTCATCGATTCCAGCGCCGCCATCGCCAAAGGCTTTGCCATCACCTTTAAGAACATGGTGAGGCCGACGGTGACCGAGAACTACCCCCACGATCCCGCGCACTTCGAGGACCGCTACCGCGGACTGCACATCCTCCGGCGCGACGAGAACGGCCTCGAGAAGTGCGTGGCCTGTTTCCTGTGTGCGGCCGCGTGTCCTTCCAACTGCATTTACATCGAAGCAGCCGAGAACACAGGCGACCACCGTATCAGCGCGGCCGAGCGCTACGCCAAGGTCTACAACATCGACTACAATCGCTGCATCTTCTGCGGCTACTGCGTCGAGGCTTGCCCCTGCGATGCCATCACCCATGGCCAAGGTTTTGAGATCGCTGCCTACGATACCAACGCCTTGGTTTGGCGCAAGGAGCAGCTTCTCGAGCCGGCGCAGTCTCCCCCCGAGCCAAAGAGCAATCCACCGCGTGTCTATCCGAACCAGAAGCCAACTGGATATGTTCCCGTGACCCGGCCGTGACCGGGCGGAGGAGCCCATGAAGCGTCGGGAGTTCATCGGTCGAGCAGCATCGGGCGTCGGCGCCGCGTGGCTGGGATTCAAACCGGTGGCGTGGGGTTCAACAGCGCCCGCCGGACGGTTCAGGGCCGCCGACGTGGTGACGCTGGGCAGCACCGGCATCAAGACCTCCCGGCTCGCTTGCGGAACCGGAACCGTCGGCTTCAATCATCACTCGAACCAGACGGCGCTAGGCATCCAGGGCCTCTCAGACCTGCTGCTGCAGGGCTACGATCACGGCCTGCGGTTTTTCGATTGCGCCGATTCTTACGGCAGCCACCCCCACGTGGCGGCGGCGCTCAAGAAGGTGCCGCGCGATAAGGTGACTGTCCTCACCAAGTCCTGGTCGCGCGATGGCGACGGCATGCGCGGCGATCTCGAACGCTTCCGCAAGGAGTTGGGCACCGACTATCTCGATATCTGCCTGATGCATTGCCTCACCGAGGCTGATTGGACCGACCGCTACCGGAGCGCCATGGATGTACTGGAAGAAGCTCGACAGAAGGGGATTATCCGCGCCCACGGCTGCTCGTGTCACTCCATCGAGGCGCTTCGCGCCGCCGCCAAGTCCGACTGGGTACAGGTGGACCTGGCGCGCGTCAATCCCATCGGTTCGCACATGGATGCCGAGCCGGACACCGTGGTCTCAGTGTTGCGTGAGATGAAGGCGCGCGGCAAAGGGGTGATTGGCATGAAAATCCTGGGCCAGGGCGATATGCGCTTCAGGGTGGACGAGGCACTCCACTACGCGCTGTCGCGCGGGGTTCTGGACGCGTTTACCATCGGGGCCGAGAGTCGCTCCGAGCAACTCGACCTGATCAACCGCATCAGCGCCGTGAACCTGTAACAACAGGGTGGTAAAAAAAGGCCGCGCCCTTCCTGCCTATTCGCATCATGATAGGTGCGAAAGGCATTCCTTATTGCACGTGAGAACAGGGCCTTCGATCAGCGAGCACGATTTGACATCGGCCACCATCAAGCAACAGAACTGAGGCTCTTGCTGGTCCGCAAGGACCTTGGCTCTTCGGTTCAGCACCGGGCAGCGCACGGAGCGCGTCCGGAGACCGGGACCCCACCGCCAAATGCAATAGCCTACGATCACCCAGAACACCAGCCCTCCCATCACCGCGAGCACGAGAGTGGACGTCATTGGCAAAGCCCCCTTTCGCGAGGAATCTTGGGCAAATCGCCCAACAACACCCGCCGACTTTCTTATACTCCAATGCTTTTCTTTTCGAGGTGACGTGACTCACAGGCCGATGTGATCCGAACTTGCTCCTTCGAGCCAGGAATCGAACATCGGTAGTGAGCGACGCCCATGATTCCCTCTGGCACTGACGCAGCGGCGAGTCTACCTCGTCATTCGAAATGACGGCGCAAGGTCGCCGCTACGACCTCCGCTGCAGCAGGATTTGATTGATCCGCGAGCGGCTCTCACCAATACTCGTCACGTAGACGGCCGGCCCATCTTTGATCGGGCACGCGAACTCACAGGCGCCACATCCCACGCAGCGGTTGGGATCGACGTGGGGCTGGCGAACTTGCTTCTTCGCTCCTTGCGCGTCGATTACTTCCGCCGTCACCAGGTGAATCGCCTTGGGAGATGTGGGGCACCACTCTTCGCAGACGATACACTCCGTAGCCATCGACCACGGCAGGCAGCGGCCCTGGTCGTAGAAAGCAGTGCCGAGTCGAACGGGTTCAGCGGACTTGGCGCTCGATTTGGCGCCGCCCGGCAGCCACCCCTTCTCCGCCTGCGTGATCTCCCAGATGGCGCCGGTGGGGCACACCTGGCTGCACAAGGTGCAACTAGGCTCGCAGTAGCCGACGCGAGGCACCAGCACCGGGCTCCAAAGACCCTCGAATCCCGCCTCAACCAGCGCTGGGTGCAGGGAGTTATTGGGGCAAACCTTCATGCACTCCCCGCAGCGGATGCAGCGGGCCAGGAAGTCGGATTCGTCGAGCGATCCCGGTGGACGAATCAGGCGGGGGTTGCGCTCGATTCCAAAGATGGTGGTGCTGCGAAACAGCGGGATCATCGCCGCGCCTGCCGCCACGGAGGTGAAGATCTTTCGCCGCTGCAACTGCGGACCGATCTCGGTGTCTGGCCGGCCGGCGTTCGGCCTCCTGCCTGTGTTCAGCCACGGCCAGCGCCAAGGCCACAACGATCGCCAAGACCAAGGCGAGGGCGAGCGCTGCTCGCCCCTGCGCAAGTCGGGCGGAGGCATTAGAACGCGGGCAGTGCTGGGCTGAAGCCCGGCGCTACCCGGGAAGAACTTGAACTGGACGCTGCCCTCAGGACAGTCGCCGACGCAATTCAAACAGAGGTGGCACTCTGCTTTTCGCCATTTGGCGCCGGGGATGGGATCGTCGCCGCCCTGGCAGTGCAACAGGCAGCGATTGCAGTCGCCGCAGACGATTGCGTTCTTTTCGATTCCCAGAATCGACCACCGGGAGAACACGCCCAGCAGCGCGCCCAGCGGGCAGAGCGCGCGGCACCAGAAGCGCGTGACCCGCAGGTTGAGGGCGAGCAGCAAGATGAATACGACGCCGAGCAAGAAGCCTTGCCTGAAGTGCGGCTGCTTGAAGCTGAGCAGGGTGGCGTTCAGCAGCCATTGCAGGCCGTGGGCGATGAACCCCAACGCGTCGCTGTTGGTGTGATAAAGAACGTCCAGCCCCGCATTGAAGATCAGATTCAGTCCCGGCAGGATGGAGACGGTGAGTGACCGCACCAGCAGCGAAACAGGGTCCATCAGGGCCAGCATCATGCTGCCGAAAAGGCTTGACACCAACAGCGCGATCAGGAGGTAGTACTTCCAGGTTTGCCATTTCTTGTAACGATTCGACTCAATCAAACGCGCGCCGCGTTTTTTCTCCGATTTGAGATTACTGAAGAAATGGTTCAGCGTGCCCAGCGGGCACATCCAGCCGCACCAGAAACGGCCCAGGAAGAAGGTGGGAACTAGAATCGTCAGGCTCCAAAGGAGCCCCCGGTACAGGGCGTGCGTGGCGAGAGCGTTCGAAATGGCCACCAGCGGGTCCGACAGGAGGAAGATGGCGGAGTAAGGAATCGGCAGCCGGATGTCGCCGCTCACCGTTTTGAGCGAGCCTCGAAACTCGGTCTCGAATAGATGCAGCAGGAAGAGACCCATGATGACGAGTTGCGAGACCCACCGGAGCTTGCGAAGTTTGGATTGACTCATACCGAAGAAAGTTCGAGTCTCTTGCCGACTAGTCTAGCCTAGCAGGCTGCAGGAAAAAGGCTTCCCGCACTGTCATCCTGAGCGGAGCGAAGGATCGCTCTTCTGTGTTTTGAACGAGTTAAGAGAGATACTTCGCTACCCTCAGCATGACAGAGACCCTTTTTCCGTAGCCTGCTATACCGTCAAGGCCCTCGTCCGAACTTGCTCGAAGTTCATGTTCCCCATGCCGCGATCGTTGGCGATCTTGAGGTACTTCAGCGTTCGATAATCAATGTTCCAGTAGGTCTTCGCCGCATAGGCGTCGAGCGCTACCGGATCGGTGCCGGCGATAAGCGTCTTCTTCACCTCAACGTCGGATAAGCTTCCGCCCGTGGGACCGTTGCGGACCAGGATGCGGTAGGCGTCGACGATGGTCAGCGCCGGCCGCGCGAATTCGGCCAGATCGACGACGCTCATGTGGATATCCTGGTGCAGCCAAACGCGAGGTCCGCCCACGATGCCCAGCCAGTTCTTCATGCCCAAGGTAAGGCCCGGGAGGCTGTGATGCTTGGCGATCGGAATGTTGATCACCTTGTCGGCCGCGAGCAAGGATTCGAGCACAGGCCACCAGCCCAAGTTCCTGCCCAGATCGACCCTCTTGAAGCTGCGGTCATCGGGCAGGATCACCTCCGCGCCTTCACGAGAGGCGGCATCCGCAATACCGCTGCGCCGGAAGCAGCGCCGTGGCTCGTTGCAGCTCACGTCGGTCACCACCACCTTCTTGGCGCCCGCTTCCCGCGCCAACCGGACCATCTCCCCCACCACCTCGGGATTGGTGTTGGCAGCCTGCTCCGGAGTGCGATCCCAGCCGATATTGGGCTTGATCAGCACTACGTCGCCACGAGCGATAAACCGGCCCGTGCCGCCGAGCGCTTCCAGCGACTTGCGCACCAGGGCTCGTGGGTCATCGCCTTGCGCGACCACCATCTCGGGAAGGTGCGGATCGGACGGGATCGAGTTGCGGCGTTCGAAGGCGGCGGCTTCGCCGTTCGCGACGCCCTCTTCGGGGCGCCTGCTGCGGGTGCTGAGCCAGACGGCTAGTCCGGTGCCGGCTGCTCCCAATCCTCCCAAGCGCGCCAACTTGATCAAAGCGTCCCGGCGACTTGAAGGATCGGGTTCGGTCTCCATGGATGGCCCCCTAGATGACCTCAACGGCCTCGAGTGCGCAAGAGGGTAACGACCGTCTGAAACGTATCCAACCAAGGGGCCGACCCGCAGTGATACTAATCACAAGCACGCGTGACCATCGATACTGACAACATCCCCGTCAGGCTGTTAGGCATCCTACAAGCAGGTAGTCTTTCAATTATGCAAATGAAGAGACTTTCTTTCCGTCTCGCTTTTCTTGGTACCCTGTTGCTGTCAGTTCTTGTTTATTGGCGGCCAACACATCTGCCTCGGCGAGGCGGGCAGCAATCCAATCAAAGGGCAGAAACGATAGATGAGCGTCAAGCTCACGGGCGCCCGCGTCATCCGCTGACCAGAGAGCAGGCCAAAGCACTGGCGGCGACCCCGGTGGAGGTTTCTCTTGGGGAATGGATCTCCATCGGCCCTTGGAACTATGCCGGCAAGGCATACGACGTGTCGGTGGACCCCTCTAATCCGACCACCGTTTATTCAGCGTTTGGTTCGGGTGGGGGCCTGTGGAACACAGCAGATGGTGGGAACACCTGGCTGCAACTAACAGACCGCAGCGATGTAACCCATATCGGGTGCGTGTCGGTCCACCCGTACCTGCCTGATGTTGTCATCGCCTGCGTGGGCGGGGTGGAACCCGTGCCCGAGTGGCCATCACGCAACGTGCCGGTCCACGCGCTCAATGACCCTTCGCCGCGCCGCGGCCTTATGTACTCCACAGACGGTGGCCGTCACTGGGAGTGGATTGGGCCCCACGACAATCTCAGCAGCAGCTTTTACCGGGCAATCTTCCATCCGTACAACCCCGACACCATCTATGCCGCCAGTGAGTGGGGAGTTTATATCACATCCGACCGCGGTGCGCACTGGAAGCGAACCCTTACCTTTCCACTCAGCAACACGGATTGGTATGCTTTCATGCCCGATCTCGTCATGAGGCCGGATGACCCTACGGTTCTCATTGTAGCTCAAGCGAACCTCGGGGTCTTTCGCACCGCGGACGGCGGCTCAACCTGGACGCGCGTCGACCAAAGTATGGATCCTTCAACCGAAGGCATGATGTTGGCGTGGTCACCTTCGGACACTAACATCGTCTACTGCGAGCGCAGCCAGGCAGACGATCAGCACATGCTCACCTACGTACCCACCGACGCCGGAGTTTCCTGGAAGCAGGCTGGGACCCTGCAAATTCGCCATCAGGGTCGGTACGACATGGCCCTGACCGTTGACCCCATTCTCCCGTCTCGCGTTATCCTGGCCAATGCGGATTCTGGAATTTCCGAAGATGGCTTACAGAGCTATCACCCGCCGGCGCAGCCTGCCCATGTGGATCATCTCCGCGTCGCGTTTGCGCCTTCCGATCCTAACGTTGCCTACAGCGCCAACGACGGAGGTATCTGGAGTTCCAGTGATCGGGCCGAAGACTGGTCGCGCTTCGACTCGGGCGTGAACACCAACCTCTCGTTCGGATTCGACGTTGATCCGGCCTCCGGAAGGCTCTACCTCTCTTCAGGTGATTACTCGGCGCTTCAATGCAACCCTGCGCAAGGCTGGTTTAAGTCGCCGTATGGTGGGGAATGGGCTATGTTCTACATCGACCCCAGCGATTCTGCCACGGTGTGGTACGCCCGCAACGACGACTTGGCTGTTTCCCGCAATTATGGCCAGACATGGACGGACGTAAACCCTGCTTCAACCGGCTACCGCCCGCTTCGCACCGTACTCAGGTTTGATCCAAATCAGAGGGAGACGATGTTCTTGCTGGCGGGTGACATATGGGTTTCACATGACTTTGGCCAGACCTGGGCGGACAGCCGCGTGCCGGGTGGCACCAGTCCGATTCTGACCGATATGATCGCTGATCCTGCCCAGCCAGGGACCTTCTATGTGTCGGAGAACGGCGGCATTCTCACCTCTAAGGATGACGGAGCTACTTGGACCGAACACAAGTCATCCACTGGGGGACTGCCTGTCAACTGCGGGATCATGGCGCCGGTCCCCGGGCAGGCAGGAACGTTTTACGTAAGCGCGGAGGGCGGTATTCATGTGGTGTCCAATGGCGGTGAAAACGCCCGGCTACTGCCCGGGACTGCTGCGCTTGATGCGGTGAGAATCGACGATCTCGCCACTGACCCCGGACACCCTGAGCGCATCTACGTCGGCACGGGAGACGGCTTCTTTATCAGCGAGGACGTAGGGCAGTCGTGGAAGCGGCTGGGCCGCAACCTGCCGAGTACGAACGTGTGGGAAATCCTGGTCAGAGGGGACACCATCTATGCTAGTACAGCTCAGGGGATGTGGAAGTTCTCGGCGGACGTTTCCTGGCAGCAGCCCTCCCCATCTGACTTAGCGGCAACCGCCACGTCCGGCTCGTCTGTTGCTCTCAGTTGGACACCAGGCAAAGGCTCAAAAGGGGTTCGGGTGTACCGAGACAGCGCTCAGATTTACGTGGGACTCGACAAGAGCTACACAGACCAGGGGCTCACACCCTCCACCAAATACTGCTACACCATAGTCGACACGAATGCAAACGGGGATGGTCCCCTGTCTGCTCCGGTTTGCATCGAAACTCATTCACTCACTTCCGGCGTGGCACCATCCTTGAGTTTGTCCGAGTCGCAGAGCGCCGGCGTCGTCCAGGGCCAGAACGGAGCCACTTACACGGTGACCGTCAGCGACGCAGCTTCGGCTGGCCCAACCAGCGGTGTTGTGTCCGTGGCCGTGACCATCCCGGTCGGCTTCAGCTTGGTTTCGCTCGCGGGCAGCGGCTGGACGTGCTCAGGCAGCACCTGTACTCGCGGTGACGCGCTGGCTGCCGGCGCACGCTACCCGCCGATAGTCGTTACCGTCAATGTCGCAGCGAATGCCCCTCCTCAGTTGCCTAACGTCGCCACTGTCTCCGGCGGCAGTTCAGCTACAGCCGACGTGACCGCAGTGACGAAAATTGCAGCCTTGGCCCCCGGTTTTTCAATTTCAGGTTCCCCGAACTCGGCGATGGTGGTGCCGGGGCAGTCGGCCACCTATTCGATGAGTGTCAACACAGAAAGCGGGTCTAGCCGGGCGGTGTCACTGAACTGCACCGGAGCACCCACTGACGCAACCTGCTCCATCTCGCCTGACTCGGTGACCCCCAGCGGCTCGACGGCTTCGAGTGCGACTGTAACCGTGACCACGGGTTCCAGTACGCCGGCCGGCGTGTACACGTTGGCCATCAATGCCGTCAGTGGCTCTGGATGGCAGAGCACTGACCTGACCCTTATGGTGCAGGATTTCTCGATCTCCGGTTCCCCGAGCTTGGCCACCGTTGTGCCGGGGCAATCGGGCACCTACACGGTAAGTGTCACCCCGGAAGTCGGGCTTAGCCAAGCCGTGTCACTGAGCTGCACCGGGGCACCCACCGGCGCGACTTGCTCCATTTCGCCTGGCTCCGTGACCCTGAGCGGCTCGGCAGCTTCGACGGCCACCGTGACGGTGGCCACGGCACTCCGGCCGGCCCGCACACGTTAACCATCAATGCTGCCAGCGGCACGGCACGGCACAGCACTGCCCTGACCCTTGCGGTGCAGGACTTCTCGATCTCCAGCAACCCGACAACCAACACTATCAGTGCGGGGGACACAGCCCAATATGCGTTGAGCATCAATCCGGCGGGCGGCTTCAACCAGGCGGTTTCGCTAACGTGCGCAGGAGCGCCGTCGCTCTCCACGTGTTCGGTCTCGCCGTCTTCTATTGCGCCCAACGGGTCGGCGCCTGCGGTAGCCACGGTGACGGTAACCACCACGGCCCCGACCTTGGCGCTTCCTCGTTGGCGGGGGCTCCCGACGTCGTGGCACGGGCAACGAATTGGGCTCAAGGGCCTTGTGTGGTTGCTAGTCCTGTTGGCGACACTCGCCGCGCTGGCGGCCCCGCGCCGACGGAAGCTGATAGTTCTCGGAGGGGAGCTCCTTCTGGCGTTCGTCTTGGCGGCCTGCGGGGGCGGAGGGCAGGCGCCAGCCACCGTCCACGATCCAGGGACGCCAACCGGTACGTACAACCTGACGGTGACGGGCACTTCCACGTCAGGATCGTTCGCCCTGAGCCATGCTCAGGCCCTCACGCTTACGGTCCACTGAGTCAGGCGAAAAGCCTACCCAACCAAGCGGCCCGACCCGGGGTGATACGAATCACACGCACAGGTGACGGCTGTTACTGACGTTTTTCCCGTCAAGGCGTTAACTGTTGCCTAGCGGCTGGGGCATTGGTGTGCCTGGCTAATCTGCGCTGAGCTGGGCTCAGGGGGCGACCATGCCACTGAAGATTGCGAACTCAGAACGCACTAAGGGCTGGCCGAGTCGTCGCGACTTCCTCCGAACTTGCATCGCCGGGGCCGCTTTCGGTGCAACGCCGGGCCTCCGTGCGGCACCTGCCGCCCTAAAGGCCGGCGCTACGGTGAAACTTGGACACCCCCAGGCTTCGGGCACCCCGGGCACCTCGCTTACCAACGACGTCACCCCGCGTAGATCAAGAGTAGTGATCGCGCGCGACCCGATGCTGCGCGGCTTGGGCCGAAGGCCGGGTTCGAGCCTCGACCCCGACCGGCTGCTGAAGCTCCTCGATCGGGCCATGCAGTCCTTCTACAACTGCGACTCCCCGGCCGAACCCTGGAAAAAGGTGGTGCGACCCGGAGAGATCGTGGGGCTTAAGGTCAATTGCCTGGCCGGACGAGGTACCGCCTCAACCAACGTGAAACTGGTGGAAGCGATTGTCGAACGCCTTCAGCAGGCGGGAGCGAAGGACATCGTCATCTGGGACCGCCTCAATGGCGATCTCGAAAACGCGGGCTTTCGGCTCGGATCGAAGCAGGCCGGCGTACGGTACGTCGGCAATGACAGCGCCGGTTATGAGGACCAGCTATCGATCTTCGGCAGCGTCGGAAGCCTGGTTTCGAGGACTTTGACGCGGACCTGCGATGCGGTGATCAACCTGCCTGTGCTCAAGGACCACGGAATCGCCGGCGTCACCTTGGCGCTGAAGAACCTTTTCGGTGCCATCCACAACCCCAACAAATATCACGTCGATGTGGGTGACCCTTACATCGCTGATGTCAACATGCTGCCGGCCATCCGGCAGAAAGTGCGGCTGACCATCTGCGACGCCACCACCGCGCAATACGAAGGCGGACCATCCTACATGCCTCAGTGGAGTTGGCCGTTTAACGGCTTGCTGGTGGCTCAGGATCGGGTGGCGCTGGATTACACCGGTTGGCGGCTGATCGAGCAGAAAAGGTCCGAGCAGGGCATGAAATCCCTGGAAGCGCTGGGCCGCGCGCCCAAGTACATCGCGACCGCCGCCGACGCGCGACACCGGCTAGGCACTAACGATCCCAACCGGATCGAGAAGATAGAGGTCTGAGAATTGACGATTGACCATAGCAGGACAGCTCCCGGTCGGGAATCTGTGGTCACCGGTTCCTCGCTTCGGATCAGAATCCGGGAGTTGGTGAATAATCATTTGCTAGCCCCGATATGTATGGCCCACCCATGCGACCACGAGCAGCCGTATTACCAAAGCGGTGTAACCGATGGAGTAAATATGCCACTCAGGCCCACGGACGCGTGCGGGAGAAGCATAGTTACCCTTGTGGTAAAACTGAGAACATTAATCCCGAAATTAATTAGGTCTCTCCCCGAGGCTAGTGAAAAACACGTATTGCAAACAAATGGGTTACTTGAAATGGTGGCCGGTTTGAGTGCATTATTGGGGTACAAAATCTTACCAAATTTTACCACTTTCTGCCAAAAACGTGCAGCAAACGGGCTCGAACAGGGTCTTAAGCGAGGATTCTTCTCGACCGATTTTATTAAATGGCGTAAAGTCCGCGCCTCCTGTCAATTTGTAAATCGGCGGTCGGCCTGGCTTTTTCAGGAGGCAAAAAATGGGACCACAAAGGAGGGCAAAGGCCCTCATTGTCAAGCTGGGAATATCACCCCGATTTGGGGTTGCACCCATACGGGGTCGGTACAGAACTAGAAAAGAAAGGCAAGGGCAAAGGGTAAAGGCCAAAGGCCAAAGGCCAAAGGCCAAAGGCCAAAGGCCAAAGGCCAAAGGCCAAAGGCAAGAAGCTCCTCGCTGATGACTGGCGGCTGAAAGCTGAGAGCTTTTGGAAAACGAAGCCACCGATTTGCATGAAAACAAAGGAAGTCGATAGGAAAAAATGAGGAACGAAGCCACCGCAAAGCCAGGGTTGGAGATCGGCGGTCGCCGGTTTCTGACTTCGGATCAGAACGCGGGACTCGACCGCCGGGCTTTCCTGAAGGCTGCGACGTTGCCTTGCTTGGCAACTTGCGCGTTCGCGTCTGCCGGGGGACGGCCGGTGGCACCCCTGGGTGCACCCGCCATCCCGGGCTTGACGGGAGGCAGGGCGAGCCCTACTCCTACGGTCCCGCCGGCTGAGGACGATTCTCGTTTCATTGTCGAAGCCAAGTTCTACGAGAAGCAGCCCTACAAGAAGATCAAGTGCAAGCTTTGCCCGCGCGAGTGCGTCATTGACGATCGCGAGCGTGGTTACTGTGGTGCGCGTGAAAACCGTGGCGGCACGTACTACACTCTCGTCCACTCGCGGGTGGCGACCGCACACGTGGATCCGATCGAGAAAAAGCCTCTGTTCCATTTCCTACCCGGTACCATGGCTTTCTCCATCGCAACCGCGGGCTGTAACGTCAACTGCAAATTCTGCCAGAACTGGGAGATTTCCCAGGTGCGGCCGGAACAGGTCCGCAGCACGTATGTACCTCCTCGGGACCTGGCTGCTTTGGCCAAACAGTACCAGTGTCCATCCCTCGCCTATACCTACAGCGAGCCGGTGATCTTCTACGAGTACGTGATGGACTCGGCGGATGCCGGACACAGCCTCGGCGTCAAGAGCGTGGTGATCAGCGGAGGCTACATCCAGCAGGATCCGCTGGCTAAATGGTGCAAGGCGGTGGACGCCATCAAGATCGACCTCAAGGCGTTTTCGGAGAAGTTCTACAAAGAAATCGTGAACGGCCAAATGAAGCCGGTGCTCGATACGCTGGTAACGATTCGCAAGCACGGAACCTGGACCGAGATCGTCTACCTCGTGATTCCCACCTTGAACGACGGTGAGGCGGAATTCAAAGCGCTCGCCAAGTGGGTGAAGTCGGACCTGGGTCCGGACGTACCCGTGCACTTCACGCGCTTTCATCCGGAGTACTTGCTCACCAATCTACCGGAGACGCCGGTGGAAACGCTGGAGCGGGCCAAGGCCATCGCCGATGCGGAGGGTCTGCACTATGTTTACATCGGCAACGTGCCTGGCCATCCGGCGGAGAACACCTACTGCCCCAAGTGCCGCCGGGCGATTATTGAGCGCGTGGGATACACCATCGCGCAGGTCCACTTGAAGAAGGGCAAGTGTGAGTATTGTCACGAACCCATTCCCGGGATCTGGTCGTAGTTCTCTCGGGGGGTTCTCAAGGATTGCCGATTGTGGATTGTGGATTGCCGAGTGCCGAGCAACCAAGAGGAGACTTCAACACGGAGGCTGCGGAGGCTCCACGGGTGAGCACGGAGAAGAGGGCCAGGGGATCGTGGTGGCGCCGGCTTTTCGCTGTGGACTCTGTACTGCAAACGTTCAGGATCTTTGCCGGGAGCGAAGAAAAAGACTCTAACATAGCGCGGCCAGAGGGCCGCGCTGTGTTGGAACTTCTTTCCCTGCCGTGCCGCAAAAGAGGTTGACGCTTGGTGCCAGAGAGGTTGCTTCGAATCGGCAATCAGCAGTCAGACTGGGGTGTAATATGGACGCGATTAAGAGATCGGGCTTCCTTACACTGTTCATCTTGCTGACGAGTTTGCTGCACCATCCTCATCATGCGCGCGCTGCCGACAAGCAGAAGGTGAGGCCGGCGGGCGTAGCCGGAAGTTTCTACCCTGCCGACCCTAAGGAGCTGGGAAAGACAGTAGACGACTACCTGGCTCGCGCCACGGTGGCGGAGATCAAGGGTTCAATCGTGGCGCTGGTCGCGCCTCACGCAGGATATCCCTTTTCCGGCCCCGTGGCGGCCTACTCCTACGCTCTCCTGCGAGGCAGGAAATTCGCGCGGGTGGTGGTGATCGCTCCCAGCCATTATGTGGCTTTCCCCTTCAATTCGATTTACGACGGCGACGCCTACTCCACGCCGCTGGGGCAGGTTCCGGTGGACAAGGATTTCGCCGCCAAGCTGGCGGGCATGAGTCCGCTGATCAAATTCTCCGGCCAGGGGCATGGCGAGGTGGAAGGGCACTGGGAGCACGCGCTCGAAGATGAGCTGCCTTTTCTCCAGCGGGTGCTGGGCGATTTCAAGCTGGTGCCGGTGGTGATGGGTGATCAGGATTACCAGGCCTCGCGCGCCCTGGGCGTGAGTTTGGCCAAGCTGGTGGAGAAGGAAAACCGGGCGTCGGGCGGCGGCTACGATACCCTGATCGTGGCCAGCTCCGATCTCTCGCACTACCACACCTACGATGACGCGGTCACCATGGATCACAAGACGCTGAAGGCGGTTGAGGAATGGGACTACTTCAACCTCTCCATCAACTCCGAGCAGCGCCTCTGGGAGGCGTGCGGCGGCGGCGGGATCGTGGCGGCGATGATCGCCGCCGAGCGTCTGGGCGCGCGCCAGGCGACGCTGCTGAAGTACGCCAATTCGGGAGACGTCACTCCCGATAAAACTCGTGTCGTAGGCTACGGTGCCGTGGCGCTGACCAAAGCGGCGGGCCCGGGTGGCGCGAAGGAAACCGAGTTCAAGCTCAACTCCCAGGAGAAACAGCAGCTCCTCAAGATCGCCAAGGAATCGGTGGAGAGCGCCGTCCGGCAGGGCAAGCTCTACCAGTGCTCGCCGGCGGGGTTGGAGGCGCTGGCGCGCGACCGCGGCGCCTTCGTCACCCTGAAGGAAAAAGGCGAGCTGCGCGGCTGCATCGGCTACATCACACCCCTGAAACCGCTTTGCATGACGGTGCGCGACGTGGCGGCCTATGCCGCGCTTCAGGATCCGCGCTTCCAGCCGGTGGGCGTGGCGGAGCTCAACCAACTGGAATACGAAATCTCAGTGCTTTCGCCCCTCCATCGCGTGACGGACTGGAAGCAGATTCAGGTGGGGCGCGACGGCCTGCTGGTGCGGAAGGGCGACCGTCAAGGGGTGCTGCTGCCGCAAGTGGCTACCGAGGAGCACTGGGATCGGAACACTTTTCTCGACCAGACCTGCGTCAAGGCAGGCCTGCCGCCGCGCTGCTGGCAGGATGAAGACGCCGATGTGTTCCAGTTTACGGCAGTGGTGTTTGGCCAGCACCGGCCATCGGAGTCTATGATCCCGGATGAGCCCTCGGATCGGCGGCCTGGAGAAATGCCAGGGCGGCGGGCGCCAGGTTCACCGCCGCAATGAGCAGGGCGGTGCGGAGGAAACCGAAGACCGGGACGAGGTAGGCGCTGAGAAGCAGCGCCCCGGCGCAGGCTCCCACGAGGTCGAGGGCGTAGAGCGCACCCGGGCGGCGCGGAGCCGGCTCGCCGGGAGGGAAGAATGCTAGGCTAGCGATGGGGAACTGGTACCCACCCAGCCATCCGCAGCATATGGCCAGCAGGGGAAACACGATCTGGCTCACCAGGGCGACCGCAATTCCAAACCTGAGGTGAGCGAACGAGTCCAACAGCAGGCAAAGCAGGAGTGGAGAGGCGGCGGCCAGAAGTTGAAGCCGGGCCAGCCGCAACATGGGGCGCGGTGGGCTCGGCCGGGCGGCGGCAGCCGGTCGACGCAAGGCCCGCCAGCTACCCAGCGCCATTCCCACCATGAAGGCCGAGAAAAGAACGGCCAACTGGTGATAGACGTAGCCGAAGAGGGCCTGAAACCCAAGCAGCAACAGGACCTCCAGGGCCATGAGCGTGAACCCCGTGGTGGCGACGCAAAACCCGGCGGCGGAGCGAAAACTCCTAGCCTCGCGCGATCGCCAGTGGAGCGCGCCCGCGATCGCCAGCACGGCCAGCGCCGCGATCGCCAGCACCGAACCGAAACGCAGGCTCGCGATCCACTCGAACACGCGGCGGTAGGCGAAACTGAACCGCGTGCTCCACAGGGTCACGTCGAAGTAATAGGCGATGGGCGCAAAGTCGCGGTTGACGGGGGTCGCCTCCGAGGGTCGAGTCTGAGAATCGAAATCAAGCATGCGGTCGGGCGTCATGCGGAAGGGAATGTAGTACTCGCGGACGTAGCTGGTCTCGAGGTGGCGTGCCTTAAGCCGCGACAAGAGGTCCTCCGGGCCGGCCGCGAGCAGCCCGGCGCGCTGGGCGGCGAAAAAGTGAACTGTGGCCCCGGGAATAAAGGTCACTTCAGGAAAGACCTGACTCAGCGTTTTTCTGATGCAGCGCAGGAAATCGGCGAGTTCAGGGCTGATGTAGTCCTCCGCCCCTCGGAGCTTGAAAGAGAAGATCCCGGTGGGGGCGAGTCGCGCCGCCGCTTCCCGGAAGAACTCGGCTGTGTAGAACCGATTCAGTTGCGCCGTCTCCGGATCAGGGACGTTCACAATGATAACGTCGAACGTATCGGAGGTGGTTTTCAGAAACAGGCGCCCGTCGATGTGGTGAGTGTGCACGCGCGGATCGGAGCCCATCGGGGACCACTGGTGTGGAAAGTAGTTTCGCGCCAGTTCGAGAATGGCGGGGTCGAGCTCAACGTAGTCCACGCGCTTCAGCGTCGAGTGCTGCAGCGCCTGGGCCAAGCTGCCGTTCATGCCGCCGCCGATCAGCAGCAGGCTCCTGGGCGAGGGGTGTTCGAGCAGCGCGAAATGGACCGCTTCCTCCGCCTGCTCAGGATTCGGCACGGTGAAGACCGCTAGCCCATTTTCGAAGAGAGTGCGTGCCTCCGGTGTGCCGATGACGGCCAGATTGCCATAGATGGAGTTGCGCGTCGCCACCACTTGGAAGCCGCGCCAGAGCCATCGCAGTGACACGGCCTCGAGCCGGGGGCTGAGACGTGGAAAGACGAAAAGAGCGAAGATGGCGAGTAGACCTCCCACCGTCGAGTATCGCTTCCAAGGGGCGTTTACCAGAAGAACCGCTGCGGCGACGAAATTCAGGAGGCTCAGCAACGACGCAATTTGGAAAGCATCGCAGTAACGGATCAGCACCAGGCTCGCCAGCAGGCCGCCCGCGCCCGAGCCCACCGCCTCCAGCAAGTATACGGAGCTGGTCGCCGTCACGGTGGAGACCGCTGCTTCGCGGGCGTAGGTCCGGCTGCCGGCGGCGAACAGCATTCCTGAACTTGCGCAGAAAAGGCAGAGGACCGCCACCGACGTGGCGAACATGGGGCCGGGTCCGAGGATCTCGCCCGGAGTAGGTCGAAAAACATTCCTGCTGGCCCTCACCACCAGAATGGTGAGGGGCAACACCACGCCGAGCAAAACTTGCAAGCCGGCCATCAGCCGGCGGGGCCCGTGAGGCCCGCGAGAATTACCCGGCCGGCCAGTCATGTGGCCTAAAACGCCGCTGCCCAAGGCGGTCCAGAGCAGCCAGTTGGCCAGGATGAATCCGAGAGATATCTCGTTTCCATAAAAGACCACGATCAGCTCTCGCACCAACACCACCTGCGCAACGATGGACGTGAAGCCGATCAGTACGAGAGCGGGCCGAAGCCGCGAATCTTTAATGCTGTCTTCGGACACAGCGGGTTCACCTTTGACGCTGGTGGTCGCGGCATCTACGCAGCCTTAACCTCAGAAACGGCGATGCTGCTTGCCACATCCTGGATTACCGGCTCACCGAGCGTTCGACGTCAGGACCGGCTCGGAGTCCCGTACCCGGCCGGCGCCGCCACGCCGGTGCGATTCGCCTTGGATCAGCTTACTAAATTAGCACACGATCCACAGCCTAAACAGCCGACGGGTGCACGACCGTAAAATGATTTTGCAGACGGCCTCCGCGCGCCTCCGGCGCTCCCACAAGTCTTCGAATCGCCCGCTGAGGCGACAGCAGCACAAGGCGATGATCGCGTTGGCGCCTCGCACCGTCCAAATCATGCCGGAGCACTTGAGGCGACCGCCGATCACGTTTTGCAGCCGGCTTCGATGACCCCGGAACCTACGAAGAGGTGTTGGCGGCGAAAGGCGGGATAGCGCATACGTTCCGCATTACGGGAATTAACCGGCCAATCCTTTGAGTCACACCTCTTAAAGCCGTAGCTGAGAAGCGTTATTCTTCTCCAGTTGGGATTTTTCCTCTTTAGGAGGAGGGGCTCCGCTTCCGGCTGAGATCTTGGCGGGTCAACGCCGGGGTAGAGCCCCTATGTACCACGATTCTTTTTATCCCACTTTCCGCCCCACCGCACAAGCTCGAAACCGATTGGGCGGGCGACTGCGACCAAGTCATACTGCGGCGATGCCCTGTTTGCGAAGATGATTCGATCATCGGTCACGGACGCCGCCGCAAGCAGGCGCACGATGAACATCACGACTGGATTGGGATCCGGCGCGGCCTTTGCCACGGTTGCGGGAAGACCTTCACCTTCCTTCCGCCGCTTTCTCTCCCTTACACCCACTACAGCTTGCTGGCTCGCTGCCAGGCGCTCCAGCGACGCTTTGTGGAGCACTGTTCTTGGGAGGAGGCGACGCCCACGCTGAAGGACCCCGATCGAGTGCCCGATCCTTCCACCCTGCGCCGCTGGTCGAGCGGCCTCGACCGCTCCCAACCGACTGCTTCCTTTCGCCGCCAAACGCTCGCCCGCTTGGCCCATTGGCTGGGGCTCGGGGATCAGGCCGATTCCCCGGCTGGGCCATTATCCGGGATGACTCTGGTTCTGCAGGTTCTCTGGCCTCTGCGTCTCTGAGAAATTCTCTGCTCCACCCACCATCCTTGCCTGGGAACGCTGCCCGCCTTCTCCTAGGCTCGTCTCCGGGGGCGAAAACAGCGCCATGGGCGAGGATCTCGAACAACTCAAACAGAGACTTCCGCTGCTCGATTACTTACGACAGCAGAATTGGGCCGCCCGGCCGGCGGGTCACGGCCCCGAGTTCATCGGGCTCTGTCCGTTGCACCCCGAAACCCGGCCTTCCTTCTATGTCAACGCCCGCAAAAATCTCTTCTACTGCCACGGCTGTGGCCAAGGCGGCGATTTGATTCGCTTTGTCGAGTTGTCGCAGCACCTGTCCTTTCGCCAAAGCCTGGCCTATCTCGAGCAGCAAAGCGCTCCTCCCGGCGACCCGGCCGCCGTGCTCGCGCGGGCGGCCGCTTTCTACCAACAGCAACTCGATCGCTATCCCGAGGCCCAGCGGCATCTGGAGCAACGCGGATTGCGCAATCCCGCCCTGATCGAAGAACTGCAGATCGGCTATGCCCCCGGCGGGAGCTTGCGGCGTTATCTCCTAGCCCAAGGCTATTCCCTCGACCTCCTGCGGCGCACCGCCCTCGTCAACCCCCAGGGCCACGACGCCCTCTACCAACGCGTCACCTTCCCCTGCTACTGGGACGGACGCATCGTCAACTTGTACGGCCGCAGCACCGGCGGCGCCTTCGCCCATCGATTCCTCCCCGGCTCCTAATGTGAAGTTGTCAGTAATGTGGAGTTGGTACGCCAAAGCCCCTAAAAATGGTATTCCCCAGGTTCCCGGCTCCACATTTATACGTAGCATCGGAACAGCCGCCATCAGGCGGAAATCTACCTCAAGGAGACGCCGATGCTACATTCGCTCTTTCCCAAAGCTCACCTCCGGTTTCTGTCCATGCCACTGCTGGGGCCGATTGCCGAGGGCTTTGACGATTGGCTTGCCACCAATGGCTACACACGAAACTCACGCGAGTATTCGGTCAGCAAACTGCCGCATGTGGATGCTGACCTTCGGTGCCGTGGGGTCAAAAAGGTCGCCGATCTGACCCGTTCGGTTCTCCACGATTGTTGGAGGGCTCTCAGCAAGACCTGTCCAGGCCGTGCCAAAGCCGTGCGAACACTGGAACGATATCTGGCCGCCGACAGCCTGATCCCTTCTCACCCACCAGCCACAGCAACATCTCCCGCCTCGATTCTGATCGAAGAGTATGGGAACTACCTACGCGAAGTACGGGGATTCGCTTCCTCCACTGTTTCCAACCGCAGGTATACGGCGCAGTG
>Ga0335081_10003012_pt1 | contig 26457 bp, 21 predicted proteins | sample Lox_Sample_35_FD_206713 | JGI IMG/M metagenome (GOLD analysis project Ga0335081, IMG submission 206713) | Soil microbial communities from Loxahatchee National Wildlife Refuge, Florida, United States - Lox_Sample_3.5 | ecosystem: Environmental > Terrestrial > Soil > Wetlands | place: USA...
ATCCGCCGTCGAACGGCCAGCACTACCCGCTCTGGGCGGTCTGGGGCTTCTACACCCAGCCGGTCAACCCGCGCATGGTCGTGCACAACGAGGAGCACGGCGGCGTGATCCTCTGGTGGGGGCCGAACATCCCCGCCTCGACGGTCGAGCAGCTTCGCACCTTCTACAACGAGACGCCCGACGGCACGTTCGGGACGCCGTACGCGAAGCTCGGCTCGAAGGTCGCGATCAGCGCCTGGACGGGCGATCCCGCCGAGTACACGCAGAACGGCTACTACGGCCAGGGCCACCTGGCGATCTGCCCGAAGCTCGACGACGCGACGCTGACCGCGTTCGAGGCCTTCCGCAAGGCCTACCGCGGCAAGGGGCCGGAGGGCATCCCGCTCTCGCTCGACGAGCCCGGCATGGGCCCGCAGTAGCCGGCCCAGGGCAAGCCTCTAGACTCGTTCAGCTCGCCGGGGTGGCGAAACGGGTAAACGCGCCCGGCTTAAAACCGGGTGTCCCCTCGCGGGACGTGGGGGTTCGACTCCCTCCCCCGGCATGGCGACGGTCCCGCCGAAACCGATCACTGGAGGTGAACGATGCGGTCCGACATCGTCCCCGGGGGCACCTTCCCGGATTACGAGCTGCCCGATCACACGCGCACGCTGCGCAAGCTCAGCGAGCTGCAGGGCGATGACCCGATGATCCTGACGCTCGCACGTGGGCACTACTGCCCGAAGGAGCACCAGCAGCACCTGCAGCTGGCGGCGTTCTACCCGCAGATCGCGGTCGCCTACACGCAGATCGCGACGATCTCGACGGACGACCACCACACGAGCCAGGAGTTCCGTGCCTCGGTCGGCGCCCAGTGGCCGTTCCTCTCCGACCCGGAGCGGATCGTCCAGCGCGACCTCGACATCCAGGAGTACACCGACCCCGAGAACGATCCGATGATCCCGTACACGCTGGTGCTCAAGCCGGGCCTGGTCGTCCACAGCATCTACAACGGCTACTGGTTCTGGGGTCGCCCCTCGGTCGAAGACCTGCGCCGCGACCTGCGCGCAGCGAGCGCCGAGATCCGGCCCGACTGGGACCTGAGCACGCCCGGGCTGCGCGAGGCGTGGGACGCCGACGACCTGTCGCACTTCCACGGCTGGAGCAAGAAGGGCCGCAAGCCGACGGCGGCGTAGTCAGGCGACCCGCCCCGTGCGCTCGCCGAGCGCGCGGAGGCGGGCCGCGAGCCCGGCGGTGAGCGCGTCCGGCTCGAGCCGCCACGACCAGTTCCCGACCTCGGTGCCGGGGGTGTTCATGCGCCCTTCCGAGCCGAGGCCGAGGACGTCCTGCACGGGCGCGATCGCGAGCGCCGCCACCGACGACCATGTGAGCTCGAGCAGCTCCCAGGCCGGGTCGTCGCCGCGCAGGCCGGTCGTCGCCCGTTCGGAGTCGGGGAGTGTCGCCCACCAGCCCGCGGCCGTGTCGTTGTCGTGGGTGCCGGTGTAGGCGACCGACTGCTCGACGTGGTTGTGCGGCAGGTGCGGGCTGTCCGGCCCGCCGCCAACCACGAACTGGAGGACGACCATCCCCGGGAAGCCCAGCTCCATGCGCAGCCGCCGCACGGGCTCCGTGATCACGCCGAGGTCCTCGGCGACGACGTCGAGCGGGCCGAGCTTCGCCTCGGCGGCGTGGAACACCGAGGCGCCGGGCCCGCGCCGCCAGCGGCCGTTCGCCGCCGTCTCGCTTCCGGCCGGCACGGCCCAGTACGAGACGAAGCCGCGAAAGTGGTCGATGCGGGCGAGGTCGACCAGGCGGAACGCCCGCCGCAGGCGCTCGGTCCACCAGCGGTAGCCGTCCAGGCGCAGGGCGGCCCAGTCGTAGAGCGGGTTCTTCCACAGCTGGCCCGTCGCCGAGAACGCGTCGGGGGGGACCCCTGCGATCGCGTCGCGCAGGAACAGCTCGGGATGGGCGCGCTGGTCGGCTCCGTCCCAGCCGGCGTAGATCGGGATGTCCCCGACGATCCGGATGCCGCGCGCCGCGGCATACGCGCGCAGCGAGCGCCACTCGCGCTCGAAGCGGATCTGCTGGTCGAGGTCGCCGCCGTACGCCAGCCAGTCGCCGATCCAGTACGCGTTCGCGGCCCGGAAGGCGTCCCGCTCGCCGGGGGTGACGAGGCTCGTGGGGTCGGCCACGAGCTCGGGCGAGCCGGCGAACACCGACGGCGACATGTAGGGCGACCCGGTGTGGTCGGTGGGCCCGAGCGGGAGCACCTGCCACCAGCGCTGCCCCGCCGCGTGCAGCCAGTCGACGAAGCGGTAGGCGTGGTGATCGGGTACCCCGTTCGGCAGCGACGTCGGATGCAGCAGGATGCCGGAGGCACGTTCGAGTCGCATTCACGCGAGAATCTCACGCCTGGTGTCCCTGCCGAAGACAACGAAGCCACCGCCCCGGATCCAGATCCAGGCGATCGAGCCCGAGGTCGACTGCGGGCGCTACCCCGTCAAGTGCACGGTCGGCGAGCGCGTCGACGTCTACGCGACCGTCTTCGTCGACGGCCACGACATCGTCCGCGCGGCCGTGCGGGCGCGCCCGCCGAAGGGCAAGGCGCGCGAGGAGCTGCTGATCGATCTCGGCAACGACCGCTTCGGCGGGTCGTTCGTCGTCGACCGGCCCGGCCGCTGGACGTTCACGATCGCGGCGTGGGTCGACCGCCTCGCCACCTGGCAGTACGAGCTGCGGCGCAAGGTCGAGGGCGGCCAGCTCGACCTCGACGGCGAGCTCGCCGAGGGCGCCGCCCTGCTCGGCCTCCGGTCGCTCACCGTTGCGCAGGGGCTCGCGGCAGGCGGCGAGGTTCGAACCGGCGAGGTGGTCTCGGCCGCGCACGGCGTCGACGTCGACCGCGAGCTCGGGCGCTTCGGCGCGTGGTACGAGCTCTTCCCGCGGTCGTGGGGCGGCTTCAAGGGGGTGGCGGCCGTGCTGCCCGAGCTCGCCGAGCTCGGCTTCGACGTGGTCTACCTCCCGCCGGTGCATCCGATCGGCGTCACGAACCGGAAGGGGCGCAACAACTCGCTCAAGGCGGGGCCCGACGATCCAGGGTCGCCGTGGGCGATCGGCTCCAAGCTCGGCGGCCACGACGCGATCGATCCGTCGCTCGGCACGTGGAAGGACTTCGACGCGATGATCGCCGCGTCCCACAAGGCGGGCATCGAGATCGCGCTCGACTTCGCCATCCAATGCTCACCCGACCATCCGTGGCTCAGCCGTCATCCCGAGTGGTTCAACCGCCGCCCCGACGGCACGCTCAAGTACGCCGAGAACCCGCCGAAGCGCTACCAGGACATCTACAACGTGAACTTCGACTCGGAGGACTGGCGCGATCTCTGGGAGGCGCTGCGAGACGTCGTGCTCTTCTGGGTCGACAAGGGGGTGCGCGCGTTCCGCGTCGACAACCCGCACACGAAGCCGTTCGCGTTCTGGGAGTGGCTGATCGCCGAGGTCCGCGCGGATTGCCCGGAGGTGATCTTCCTCTCCGAGGCGTTCACGCGGCCCGCGAAGATGACCGCGCTGGCGAAGAGCGGTTTCGCGCAGAGCTACACGTACTTCACGTGGAAGAACGCGAAGCAGGAGCTGCAGGAGTACGTCCAGGAGCTGATCGACTGGGCGCCGTTCTACCGCTCCAACGCGTTCGTCAACACGCCGGACATCCTCCACGAGTACCTGCAGCGCGGCGGCCCGCCGGCCTTCGAGGCCCGGCTCGTGCTCGCCGCGACGATCTCGCCGTCCTACGGGATCTACTCCGGGTTCGAGAGCTTCGAGAACGTCGCCGTGGCACCGGGCTCCGAGGAGTACGTCGACTCGGAGAAGTACGAGATCAAGGAGCGAACGCTCGACGGGCCGCTGCTCCCGACGATCGCCCGGTTGAACGCGATCCGGCGTGCGCAGCCGGCGCTGCAGCACGTCGACAACCTCCGGTGGCTCGAGACGGAGAACGATCAGCTGATCGCGTACGCGAAGAGCGACCGCGTGATCTGCGTCGTCAACCTCGACCCGTTCATCGATCGGGAGGGCGTCTGCGTCGTGCCCGTGTCGCTCGGGCTGCCGCCGGCGTTCGAGGTGCGCGATCTCTTGAGCGGCGACATGTTCGTGTGGCGCGCCGGCCGCAACTACGTCGGCCTCGGCCCCGGCCGGAGCCACGTGCTCGAGGTGATTGTATGAGCGAAGCGGGCCAGTGGTTCGAGCGCGACCCGCTGTGGTTCAAGACGGCGGTGTTCTACGAGATCCACCTGCGCGGCTTCTTCGACGCGAACGACGACGGCTCCGGCGACTTCCGCGGCCTCACCGACAAGCTCGACTATCTGCAGTGGCTCGGCGTCGACTGCATCTGGCTGCTGCCGGCCTACCCGAGCCCGCTGCGCGACGGCGGCTACGACATCGCGGACTTCTTCGGCGTCCACCCGGACTACGGCACGATCGAGGACTTCCGCACGTTCGTCGACCAGGCGCACCAGCGCGGCCTGCGCGTGATCGCCGACCTCGTGATGAACCACACCTCGTCCGACCACCCGTGGTTCCAGGCGAGCCGCACCGATCCGACCGGCCCATACGGCGACTGGTACGTGTGGGCAGACGACGACTCGCGCTGGAGCGAGGCGCGTGTGATCTTCGTCGACACCGAGCCGTCGAACTGGAGCTGGGACGCGGTTCGCGGGCAGTACTACTGGCACCGCTTCTTCTCGCACCAGCCCGACCTGAACTACGACAACCCGGCCGTCCAGGAGCAGATGCTGGACGTGCTGCGCTTCTGGCTCGACCTCGGCCTCGACGGCTTCCGCCTCGACGCAGTGCCCTACCTCTACGAGCGCGACGGGACGAACGGCGAGAACCTGCCGGAGACGCACGACTTCCTGAAGCGCGTCCGCGCCGAGATCGACTCGCTCTACGCCGACCGCGTCCTGCTCGCCGAGGCGAACCAGTGGCCGGACGACGTCGTCCAGTACTTCGGCAACGGGGCCGGCGATGAATGCCACATGGCATTCCACTTCCCGGTGATGCCGCGCATGTTCATGGCCGTCCGTCGCGAGGACGCGCTGCCGATCGTCGAGGTGCTCGAGAACACGCCGTCGATCCCCGGGAACGCGCAGTGGGGGTTGTTCCTTCGCAACCACGACGAGCTGACGCTCGAGATGGTGACGGACGAGGAGCGCGACTACATGTACGAGGAGTACGCGAAGGACCCGAGGATGAAGCTGAACCTCGGCATCCGCCGCCGCCTCGCGCCGCTGCTCGACAACGGCCGCGACGAGATCCAGCTGCTCCACGCGATGCTGTTCTCGCTCCCGGGATCGCCCGTCCTCTACTACGGCGACGAGATCGGGATGGGCGACAACATCTTCCTCGGCGACCGTGACGGCGTCCGGACGCCGATGCAGTGGACCGGCGACCGCAATGCCGGGTTCAGCCGGGCCGACTTCGCGCAGCTCTACCTGCCGCCGCTGATGGACCCGGTGTACGGGTTCCAGGCCGTGAACGTCGAGGCGCAGCTGCGCCAGCCGAACTCACTCCTGCGCTGGATTCACCGCATGATCGCGCTGCGGAAGGATCATCCGGTGTTCGGGATCGGCTCGTACGAGGCGCTTCGACCGGACAATCCGCGGATCTTCGCCCACGTCCGCCAATATGAGGACGACACAATCATCTGCGTGCACAACCTGGCGCGGTCGGCGCAGGCGGCCCAGCTCGATCTCTCGCGATGGGAGGGGATGGTGCCCGAGGAGATGTTCGGGCGGACGCGTTTCCCGCCGATCGGCGAGCTGCCGTACCTGCTCACGTTCGCGCCGCGGGGGTTTTTCTGGTTCCAGTTGAGGAAGGACGAGTCATGACGCCTGGAGGGCAGGACCTCGTCGAGTTCGTCACCGGCCAGCGCTGGTTCGGGTCGAAGACGCGTGATGTCGTGCAGGCGAGCGTCGTCGACCGGGCCTCGTTCGGCGGCGGCGACACCGAGCTGGAGCTGCTGATCGTCGAGATCCGCTTCGACACCGGCACACACGACACGTACCAGCTGCTCCGCGGGGACGGGCTCGACGTGCTCTCCGAGCCCGAGGCCGCGACCGCGCTCGTCCGCCTGATCCGGAGCGGCACCTCGCTGCAGGGGCAGGAAGGGACGGTCGAGCTGATTCCCGTGCCGGCGTCCTTCGCGGGCGTCCCCGACGACGTGACGGTGACCCGCCAGATCGGCGTCGAGCAGTCGAACTCGTCCGTCGTGCTCGACGACCAGCTGATCCTCAAGGTCTTCCGCCGGCTCGAGCCGGGCGTGAACCCGGAGCTCGAGCTGCTCCGCTTCCTGACCGAGCACGGCTTCGAGCACATCCCGCAGCTCGCCGGCTGGTACCAGTACGTCGGTCGTCCGATGGAGTCGACGCTGGGGATCCTCCAGCAGTTCGTCCCCGACGGGCTCGATGGCTGGGAGCTCGCGCTCGACGCCGTCCTCGACCGGACCGAGTGGTTCCTCTACGAGCTCGAGCGGCTCGGCGAGGTGACGGGCGAGCTGCACACGGTGCTCGGGTCGGACTCCACCGATCCGAGCTTTGCGCCCGAACAGACGTCGGCCGAGTCGCTCGGCCTCCTGACCGCGACGGTCGACGAGGAGATCGAGGCGATCTTCCTCGACCTCCCCGACGACGACCCCGAGCTCGAGCCGCTGCTCGGGCGCGGGGAGGAGGTGCGCGAGCGGCTGCGTCTGTTGACGAACCTCGGCGGCGTCGGGCGCGTGATCCGCCATCACGGCGACTTCCACCTCGGCCAGGCATTGCACACCCCGCGCGGGTGGATCCTGATCGACTTCGAGGGCGAGCCCGCCAGGTCGCTGCCCGAGCGGCGCCGCAAGCGCAGCCCGCTGCGCGACGTCGCAGGGATGCTCCGGTCGTTCGCCTACGTCGCCTCCGCGGCGCCGATGCTCAGGGGCGTCGCGCCGGCGCCGGACTGGGAGGAGCGGGCGCGCGAGTCGTTCCTCGACGGCTACCGGGCGACCGTCGACCCGTCGCTGATCCCGTCGGGCACGGCGATGGACAAGCTGCTCCAGGTCTTCGAGCTCGAGAAGGCCGTGTACGAGCTGCGCTACGAGCTGAACAACCGCCCCGACTGGCTGCCGATCCCCGTTGCCGGGATCGTGCGCCTGCTCGACGCGGAAGTGCCGGTATGACGTCCGCCTTCGGTGAGCTGGATGTGTGGCTGGCGCGGGCCGGCCGCCACGAGCAACTGTGGGAGAAGCTCGGCGCGCACCTCGTCGACGGCGGCGTCCGGTTCGCGGTGTGGGCGCCGAACGCGAGCCATGTGAGTGTCGTCGGCGACTTCAACGACTGGGACGCGGGCGCCGACGCGCTCGCACCCGTCGAGGAGACCGGCATCTGGGAGGGCGTCGTCGACGGCGCCGGGCTCGGGCAGCGCTACAAGTACGAGATCGATGGGCGCGAGAAGGCCGACCCGGTCGCCTTCCGCGCCGAGGAGCCGCCGCGGACGGCGTCGGTCGTGTTCGAGCCCGCGTACGACTGGGGCGACGAGGAGTGGATCGATGCGCGCCGGGACTCGCTGCCGCTCGACCGGCCGCTCGCGATCTACGAGGTGCACGCGCCGTCGTGGCGGCACGGCCTCGGCTGGCGAGAGCTCGCCGACCAGCTCGCGCCGTACGTGCGCGACCTCGGCTTCACGCATGTCGAGTTGATGCCCGTCATGCATCACCCGTTCTCGGGCTCGTGGGGCTACCAGGTGACCGGTTACTACGCGCCGCTCTCGACGATGGGCACGCCGGACGACTTCCGCTATTTCGTCGATCGCTTGCACCGCGACGGGATCGGCGTGATCCTCGACTGGGTTCCGGCCCACTTCCCGCGCGACGACTGGGCGCTCGTGCGTTTCGACGGGACCGCGCTCTACGAGCACGCCGATCCGCGGCGCGGCGCGCATCCGGACTGGGGGACGCTCGTCTTCAACCTCGGTCGCACGGAGGTGCAGAACTTCCTGCTCGCCAACGCGCTCTTCTGGCTGCGCGAGTATCACGCCGACGGGCTTCGCGTCGACGCCGTCGCCTCGATGCTCTACCTCGACTACTCGCGGCCGGCGGGCGGCTGGGTGCCGAACCGCTTCGGCGGGCGCGAGGACCTCGAGGCGGTGGCATTCCTCAAGGACCTGAACGAGCTCGTGCATGCCCGCGAGCCCGGCGTGATCTCGGTGGCGGAGGAGTCGACGGCGTGGCCGGCCGTCTCGCGGCCGACGTACGTCGGCGGGCTCGGGTTCGGGTTCAAATGGAACCTCGGCTGGATGAACGACACGCTCGGCTACTTCGCGCATGAGCCGGTGCACCGCCGCTTCCACCACCACGAGCTCACGTTCTCGCTCGTCTACGCGTGGAACGAGAACTTCGTGCTGCCGCTCTCGCACGACGAGGTCGTGCACGGCAAGGGCTCGCTGCTGCAGAAGATGCCGGGCGACCGCTGGCAGCAGCTCGCGAACCTGCGCGCTCTGTACGGCTACATGTGGGCGCATCCCGGCAAGAAGCTGCTGTTCATGGGCGGCGAGCTCGCGACGCCGTGGGAGTGGAGCGAGACGGCGGAGCTGCCGTGGGGCCTGCTCGAGCACGACGAGCACGCCGGCGTGCGCGATCTCGTCCGCGATCTCAACCGCGTCTACCGCGACGAGCCTGCGTTGTGGGAGGTCGACTTCTCGCACGAGGGATTCCTCTGGCTCGAGCCCAACGACGCGATGAGCAACGCCCTCGCGTGGATCAGGATTTCGCGGGAGGGAACGCGCAAGCTGGTCTGCGTCGCGAACCTGTCGCCGGTGCCGCGCGACGGCTACCGCGTAGGGCTGCCGTCGGCCGGCTCGTGGCTCGAGGTTCTGAACACCGACTCGGCCTACTACGGCGGCGGGGGCGTCGGCAACCTGGGCGCGGTCGAGGCGGAGGAGCGCGGCTGGCACGGCCAGCCGTACTCGGCGGAGCTGACGCTGCCGCCACTCGGGGTCGTCTGGCTTCGCCCCGGGTAGCGTGACCCGACATGAGCCGCGCGGTCTGGCCGGGAGACCCGTTTCCGCTGGGACAGAGCTGGGACGGTCACGGCACCAATTTCTCGCTCTTCTCCGAGAACGCCGAGCGCGTCGAGCTCTGCCTGTTCGACGACGACGGCAACGAGGAGCGCATCCCCGTCGAGGAGCGGACGGCGTTCAACTGGCACTGCTACCTCCCCGGTGTCGGCCCGGGCCAGCGCTACGGCTACCGCGTGCACGGGCAGTACGATCCCGCGACCGGCCTGCGCTTCAACCCCGCAAAGCTGGTGATCGACCCGTACGCGAAGGCGATCGAGGGCGCCGTTCAGTGGGACGCCGCCAACACGCTGCCGTACCTGCCCTCGGGCGACGCGGACGCCGACCTCACGATCGACGAGTCGGACAGCGCGCCGGCGATCCCGAAGTCGCTCGTCGTCGACTCGACCTTCGACTGGGAGAACGACGACTGGGTCCGGCCGCGCACGCCGTGGCAGGAGACCGTGATCTACGAGACACACGTGCGCGGCTTCACCAAGGTGCGCGACGACGTGCGCGAGGACCTGCGCGGGTCCTACGGCGGGCTCGCCAGCGAGGGCGCGATCGCCTACCTCAAGTCGCTCGGCGTGACGGCCGTCGAGCTCCTGCCGGTCCATCACATCGCCGACGAGGGGTTCCTGCACGAGCGTGGCCTGACGAACTACTGGGGCTACTCGACGATCGGCTACTTCGCGCCGCACTCGCTCTACGCCGCCACGACCGACCAGGTGCGCGAGTTCAAGGGGATGGTGAAGGCGCTCCACCGAGCCGGAATCGAGGTGATCCTCGACGTCGTCTACAACCACACCGCAGAGGGCAACCACCTCGGGCCGATGCTCAGCCTGCGCGGCGTCGACAACACGAGCTACTACCGGCTCGTGCCCGACGACCCGCGCTTCTACATGGACTACACCGGCACCGGCAACACGCTGAACCCGGTCCACCCGAGCGTCCTGCGCCTGATCATGGATTCGCTTCGCTACTTCGTGATCGAGTGCCACGTCGACGGCTTCCGCTTCGACCTGGCCTCTGCGCTCGCGCGCGAGTTCTACGACGTCGACCGCCTGTCGGCCTTCTTCGACATCATCCACCAGGACCCGGTCCTGTCCCAGGTGAAGTTGATCGCCGAGCCGTGGGACGTCGGGCCCGGCGGGTACCAGGTCGGCAACTTCCCGATCCTCTGGTCGGAGTGGAACGGGATCTACCGCGACGTGATGCGCGACTTCTGGCGCGGGAGCGCGTCGCTCGCGCAGTTCGCGTCGCGCTTCGGCGGGTCGGCCGACCTCTACGAGCGCGACGGCAGGCGCCCGTTCGCCTCGATCAACTTCGTCACCGCGCACGACGGCTTCACGCTGCGCGACCTCGTTTCCTACAACGACAAGCACAACGAGGACAACGGCGAGTCGAACCGGGACGGTTCCGACGACAACCGCTCCTGGAACTGCGGCGTCGAAGGCGAGACGACCGACCCCGAGGTGCTCGCGCTCCGCGCCCGCCAGCAGCGGAACTTCCTGGCGACGTTGTTCCTGTCGCAGGGCGTGCCGATGCTGCTCGGCGGCGACGAGATCGGACGCACCCAGCACGGCAACAACAACGCCTGGTGTCAGGACAACGAGATCTCGTGGTTCGACTGGGAGTCGGCCGACGAGGACCTGCTCACGTTCGCACGGCGCCTGATCGAGTTTCGGCGCGCGCATCCGGTGTTCCGGCGCACGAAGTTCTTCGACGGGCGCGGCGACCAGCTGCCGGACGTCTGGTGGATGCGCCCGGACGGCCGCAGGATGACGCGCAGGGACTGGGACAACACCGACGCGCGGGCGATCGGGGTGTTCCTGAACGGCGACGAGCTCCAGGCCGAGACCCGCTCGGGCGACGAGGTCCGGGACGACTCGTTCCTCCTGCTCTTCAACGCGTACTTCGACGACGTCACGTTCCGCCTCCCGGCGCGGCGGCTCGGCCTGCGCTGGAAGCTCGAGCTGCGCACGGGCCGGTTCGACGCCGACCGGACGACGCCCGGGGCCGCGGTGGTCGTCGAGGCGCGCTCGCTCGTCGTGCTTCGGCGCGCGTGAGCGGGCGGCGCCCGGCGTGGGACGGCCACGCCGGGCGCCTACGGCTCAGGCCGTGGAGGGAAGGCCCGCGCCGGTCTCGTACGTGGGGCCGTAGCCGACAGCGCGTCCGAGAATCGCGCCGGGAACCAGCGCTGCACGCTGGAGGACGTCCGGCACGACGGGCAGGCGGGCGACGTCGAAGTGGTGCTTGGCGATCACTGCGAGACGAAGCGGGTTCGGCATGCCCTTGCGGTTCGTCTTCCCGTCGGCGGCGAGCGCGAACATCGTCTCGATCAGCGACTCGAACTCGAGCGACGGGCGAACCTCGGCGCTGAACCGCAGGACGTCGTCGCCTGCGTTCCAGAAGCGGTGGGCGGTGCCGGGGTCGATCTGCACCGACTCGCCCTCACCGAGGACGAGCTTCTTGCGGCCGCTCTTCAGGCCGAGCGAGCCGCCGTTGACCGTGAAGATCTCGGTCTGGCGCGGGTGGACGTGAGCCGACGCGACCTTGCCGCCCGGCTCGACGATCGTCTCGAAGCGGGTGTACTCGCCATCGGTGTCGTGCGAGGTGAGCTCGAAGACGAGCCGCTCGCCGGTGACGGGGTTGACGAGCGTTTCTCCTGCACGAATCATGGTGAGCGCCTTCCTGTCGAGTGGTGTCGTCAGGGAGTCTCGGCCTCCGGGCGACGCGCGTCGTCGCCCTGGAGGTCGATCTCGTGTCGGCAGGGCGGGTGATGTTGGGGTCGTTCCGTGGGACGACCCCCGTGGCGCTGCTAGTCGACGTTGTCGCCCGGCTGGACGGTGCCCGACTCGTAGGCGAGCACCACGGCCTGGACGCGGTCGCGCAGGTTGAGCTTCATCAGGATCCGCGCGACGTGGGTCTTCACGGTCGTCTCGGAGACGAACAGGGTCTTCGCGATCTCGGCGTTCGAGAGCCCGCGTGCGATCAGCATGAGCACCTCACGCTCCCGCGCGGTCAGGTCCTCGAGCCGCGGGAACTGCGCGCGCGGCTTCGGCCCCGTGCCTTTCACGAACTCCGAGATCACGCGACGCGTGATCGTCGGTGCGAGCAGCGCGTCGCCCTGCGAGATCACCTCGATCGCGGCAACGAGCTGCTCGGGCGGCGTGTCCTTGAGCAGGAAGCCGCTCGCGCCGGCCCGCAGCGCCTCGTAGACGTACTCGTCGAGGTCGAACGTGGTCAGCATCAGGATCTTCGGTGCGTTCTCGCCGCCCTCGTCGAGGATCCGGCGGGTCGCCTCGAGCCCGTCGAGCTCGGGCATGCGGATGTCCATCAGCACGACGTCGGGCGCGAGCGTCCGCACCTGGTCGATCGCCTCGCGACCGTCTCCCGCCTCGCCGACGACCTCCATCTGCGGCTCGGCGTCGAGGATCATCCTGAACCCGGCGCGGACGAGCGCCTGGTCGTCGACCAGCAGGATCCGGATCATGCCGACGCCGCCTCGACGGGCAGCTCGGCGCGCAGGACGTACCCGCCGCCCTCGCGAGGGCCGGCCTCGAGCGTTCCGCCGTACAGCGCGACGCGCTCGCGCATGCCGACGAGGCCGTGCCCGAGGCCGTCCTCGATGCTCGCCTCGTTGCCGTCGTCCGCGATCTCGAGATTCACCTTGTTGTCCAGGAAACGGATGATGACCTCCGCGTGGGAGCCCGGCGCGTGCTTGAGCGCGTTCGTCAGCCCTTCCTGGACGATGCGGTACGCCGAGAGGTCGACGCCCGGCGGGAGCGGCGTCCGCTCGCCCTCGACGCGCAGCGTGACGGGGAGCCCGGCTTCGACGACCTGGGCGATGAGGTGGTCGAGGTGCTGTAGCCCGGGCTGCGGGGCGAGCGCTGCCGGGGCTTCGTCGCCGGGCCGCATCACGCCCAACATACGACGCATCTCGGTCAGCGCCTGCCGTCCGATCTGCTCGACCGACAGCAGCGCGTCGCGCTCGCGATGCTGGTCCTCGCGGAGGAGGCGCCTGACGCCGGACGACTGCACGACCATCACCGAGACGGAGTGCGCGACGACGTCGTGCAGCTCGCTCGCGATTCGCGCGCGCTCCTCGGCGGCGGCGCGCTCGGCGACGACGGCACGGGCCTGTTCGGCCTCCTCGACGCGCGCGCGGAGGATGCGGATCCGCTCGGCGCGCGTCGCCAGCGCGCGGCCGGCGAACCATCCACCGGCATAGAAGATCGCCGCGCCCACGATGTCGCTCGTCGTCGTGTCGGCGAAGCGCGACTGGACGTAGATCCCGGTCGTCATGCCGAGCGCAAGGCCGACGAACGCTCCCTCGCGGTCCCGGATCGCGCCGAGCGCGATCATCACGGCGATCCCGGCGAGCGCCCCGGTGTCGATCCGCTCGAGGCCGTTCGGGTCGAAGGTCGCCGCGATCGCGAAGGCGACGAGCGAGATGCACGGCGCGAGGAGGGGGTAGCGGCGCCGGAAGAGCAGCGGGAGGACGAAGAACAGGGAGAGCGGCGCGAGGAGCGCCAGGTCGAGGTCGTCTCCCTTGGCCAGCACCTCGACCTCGACCGCCACCGCGAGCGCGAGGATCAGGGCGTCGACGGCGTCGCGACGCAGCCGGGCCCACGCGCGGTGCCAGGTCACATGCGGAAGGTAACTCGCCCGGCTTACGAACTGCGTCGTCCCTTCAGGCGACGTCGGCGTCATCCTGCAGAACGATCTCCCCGGCCTCCTGCCGGGCTTGTTTTTCCCGGGCCGTCACTAAGATTTGCCGGTGGATCTTGCGCGCGACGCGATGGTGGCCGATCCGCTCGCCCTGAGCGCCGGCCGGAGCGCCCGCGAGGCGGGGGAGGCGCTGGCCCGGCCGGAGGTGCGGGCGGTGTTCGTCTGCGACGACGACGGCCGTCTCGTCGGGGTGGTGACCCGCAAGACGCTCGTCCGCGAGGTGGTGGCCGCCGGGCGCGACCCGGGGTCGACGCTGCTCGGTGCGATCGCCGAGCCGCCGAACGCCACGATCGAGTCGACGACGCCGCTGACCGATGCTTTTTCGTTCGTCGAGGAGCACGACTTCGAGCGCGTGCCGGTGGTGGAGGACGGTCGGCTCGTCGGTGTGCTCGCCCGCGCCGTCGTCCAGCGCCGGCTGGCCGAGGACGATCCGCCTCTCGACGACGTCTGAGGTTCTACGCCGCCTGCAGGTTCGGCGTCGTCTCGGCGATCAGCGCGGCGAGCGCATCGCGGAGGCCCTCGCGGACGTCGTCGTCCACGAGGCGGCCCTCGTCGTCGAACTTCTCCTGTGCATGGCCGATGGCGAGTTCGAGCTCGGCGACGCGGGAGCCCATCGCGGCGAGCACCTTGCGGAGCTCTGCGGCGGCCCAGACCGCCCCGAACGCGCCGGCACTCGATGCGATGACGGCGACAGGCTTGTTCCGGAACGCGTTCGTGGCGAGCGGACGCGATCCCCAGTCGAGCGCGTTCTTGAGCGTGCCGGGGATCGACGAGTTGTACTCGGGGGTCGCGAACACGACGGCGTCCGACTCGCGCACGAGGCGGCGGAACGCCTCGACCTCGGGCGGGCCGGGGACGCCGTCTTCGTCGGCGTCGTACGGCGGGATCTCCCGGAGCCCGTCCCAGATCGTGAGCTCGACGCCCTCGGGCGCCTCCTCGCGCAGCGTGCGGAGGAGGCGCGTGTTGTTCGAGTCGCGGCGCAGGGAGCCGCTGATCGCGAGGACGTTCACTCAGGAGTCCTGGCCCACCAGGGTGAGGTCGGCCTTGAGGGTGACCTCGTTGGCAAGTGCGGGCTCGCCGTTGGGGAGCGGCATGTTCCAGTTGATGTCGAAGTCCGTCCGGTCGACAGTCGTCTCGAGGCTCAGTCCGACGCGATTCTTGCCGAAGTGATCGACGCTCGGGCCGACGATTGTGCCGCGGAGCGTCGCGGGCTTCGTGATCCCCTTGATGGTGATCTCGCCCTCGACCTCGACCGCGTCGCCGTTCCGGCGGATCGTGTCGGTGGTGAACCCGACCTCGGGGTGGCGCTCGGCGTCGAAGAACTCCGGCGAGAGCAGGTGGGCCTCGAGGTTCTCGTCCTTGACGGTGATGCTGCCGATGCGGGCGGCGCCGGTGAGGCGGCCGTCGGCGAGGGCGGCATCGAAGTCGGTGACCGAGCCGCTGAAGGTCGCGACGGCGTACGGGACCTCGAACGTGACGCTGGAGTGGACCGTGTCGGCGTTCCAGGTGCCGGTCGGGACGGTGGTGGTCTCTGCGGTGATGCTCATGGGGTGTTTCCTCCTAGAAGCTTGATTGCGCAACGATGTTAGCAGTAACGCTTGCGCCCACAAGTTTCTTCCCGTGGCTGGGGCCAGGCACCGTTGAGGGGGTCGTAACGAAAGAGGGACTTCTCGTCCACAGGGCTTGCGCCGGGGGCGGACCTCCCGCCACGCTGAGCCGGCACGGCGCACGCGGAGGTGCCGGGAGGGCAGGCGTGCGAGCTGGTTCGACGAAGGCGGCGCTCGAGCGTCGATCGCAGGTCGGCCGGTGGGATGCCGGCCGAAACGGCCGCGTCGGGGACGGACACGTGAGCCCGATCGTGGCCTTTCGGGGCGGCTCCGGGCCGGGCCTCGCGCTGGGCCGACACGCTGGTGCCTGGCCCCGGGGCTCAACAGCAGGTGTGGGCGCCGGCCGGGGCGGCGCCCTCCGGCTGCGGCTCGAGCGCCGCGGCTTCGACGACCGCCGCATTCAGGACGTCGCCGGCGCCTGCCTCGACGCGCGACGCGCCGAGGCCGCGCACCAGTTCCCGCAGGATCAGCGCACCCATCACGATCACCCCGCTGCGGTCAGGCTCGAAGAGCAGCCCACGCCGCTCCTCGTCCGAGCAGGATGCGAGCCTGCCGAGCTCCGCTTCGACGTCCTCCTGCCCGAGCGCGCCGCCGCCGCGGAGCGCGACGAGCTCGGCGGTCGTCCCGTCGACCCCGACGAGCGTCCGCACGGGGAAGGGCGGAGCGGGGAGCGCCGCACGCACCGCCGCGGCTGCTGCCTCGAGATCCGGGCCGTACCGCTCCGTCAGCCGCACGCAGCCGATCTGCAGGCTGTGCCGGAAGCCCTCGCAGGCAATCTCGGTCGAGCCGCCGCCGATGTCCGTCATCAGCGCGCCCTGGTCGAGCGGCCCGACCCCGCGCAGCGACATCGCCGCCTCCTCGTCGCCGCTCAGCAGACGGGTCGTGAACCCGTACGACCATTCGATCTCGCCGAGGAAGGCCTCACCGTTCTCCGCGTCGCGGAACGCGCTCGTCGCGACCGCGAGGATCCGCTCCGCGCCGAGCGCCTCTGCCTCGCGCCGGAAGTCCGCGAGCACGTTGCGCACACGAGCGATCGGAAGCGGGAGGAGCCGCCCCCGCTCATCGACGCCCTCCGCGAGCCGCGTGATGCGCGTCCGGCGCACGAGCTCCGTGGTCTCGCCGCCGGCGACGTCGGCAACGAGCAGCCGCGTCGCGTTGCTGCCGAGGTCGATGGCGGCGACGCGCGTCATCTCGTCGGCACGACCGCGGCGACCGGCGGAACGGCGATCCAGAGCCAGAACGGCACTGGATCGATGGTATGCTCGATGTGCGACGCGGGGTGGAGCAGTCAGGTAGCTCGCCGGGCTCATAACCCGGAGGTCGCAGGTTCAAATCCTGCCCCCGCTACTCGGAAGAGGAAGCCCCGTGAGGGGCTTCTTTCGTTCTGAGGGCGCCCAGGGACCTCCGGCATCCGCACTAGCATCGAGCGCGTGCCACGGGTCCTTATCGCCGTCGCCGGCGCGGCATGTGCGCTGGCAGTCGTGCACGGCGGGATGTCGCGCGCGGCGGCGCCGCTGCCGCCGAACTTCGGCAACCCCGACGGCCATTACCCGGTACCGGCCGCCGGCAGGGCGGTCGCGACGAGCCATCCGGACCACGTGATCGGCAACGGCCGCCCGGCGAGCTGCACATCGGCCGCCGTCGTGCACGCGGTTGCCGCGGGCGGCATCATCACGTTCAACTGCGGGCCCAAGCCCCTCACGATCCTGATGGCGTCGACCGCCGGCGTGATCAACTCGCGCCGGCTGGTCGTGCTCGACGGGGGCGGCCTGATCACGCTGAGCGGCGGCGGCAAGCGCCGGATCCTCTTCTCCGACACGTGCGCGGGCCACTGGTCGACCGACGACTGCGTCAACCAGCCGTATCCGCAGATCGTCGTGCAGAACATCACCTTCCGTGACGGCTACGACGGCACGCCCCAGGCGACCTGCACCGACAACACCCCGAGCTGCTGGTACGGAGGGGTCGACGGCGGCGGTGCGATCTACGTCGAGGGCGGCCAATTCAGGGCCGTCAACTCGCGGTTCATCGACAACCGTTGCTATGCGAACGGCCCCGATCTCGGCGGCGGAGCGATCCGCGCCCTCGCGCAGTACGAGAACCGACCGGTCTACATCACGAACGACACCTTCACCGGCGGCCGCTGCTCGAACGGCGGAGCCCTGAGCAGCATCCAGGTCCAGTGGAACGTGCTCAACAGCCGGTTCATCGACAACAAGGCGATCGGCTGGGGCGCCAACCCGGCCGCGAGCGGCACACCGGGCGGCGGCAGCGGCGGCGCGATCTACCTCGACGGCAAGAACAACAACCTCCTGATCGCGGGCACCGTGCTGCAGGGGAATACCGCGAGAGAGGGCGGAGGCGCCGTCTTCGACGTCGTGGACTCCGGCTGGGGCGCACTCACGTTCAACGAGTCGCACCTGCACCACAACATCAGCGGGGCGTTCGAGACCTTCCCGGGGGTGTACTACGAGATCGACGGCAAGGACAGCCGCCCCGTGATGATCAAGTCGACCGTCGACTGATCCCGGACCAGGAGGCCATGCATGGAGATCACGAGGAACAGCCTCGCCACCTCGGCGGGGCCTGAGGACTGGTTCACCGGCTCGGTGTACATCGATCAGGTCGCGGCGCCGTCGGCGGCCTCGAGGGTCAGCGCGAGCTGCGTGCACTTCACGCCCGGTGCCCGAACGGCCTGGCACACGCATCCGAACGGCCAGACGATCTGGGTCGTCGAAGGCGTCGGCCTGTGCCAGAGGCGCGGCGGGCCGGTCGAGATGATCCGCCCGGGCGATCGCGTCTTCTTCGAGCCGGGCGAGGAGCACTGGCACGGCGCGGCGGCCGAACGTTTCATGGTGCACGTCGCGATGCTCGAGGTCGACGATGCGGGCACCACCGCCACCTGGGGCGAGCACGTCACCGACGAGGAGTACGGCAAGGCGCCTTCGATCGCCGGCTGAGATCCGGGGTTTCCCGCGCGCCGGCTGCACGTTTGCCCGATGCGGGCTCGCGCGGCGGGCGCGATCCTCGCCGCATGACACCGATCAAGCAGGCCGCGTCGGAGTTCCTGGCGCACAGGCGCGTCGCCGTGACCGGCGTCTCGCGTACCGCCGCCGGCCATGGGAGCAACGTCGTCTACCGGCGTCTCCGCGATCGCGGGTACGAGGTGTTCGCGGTGAACCCGAATGCGGACGAGGTCGAGGGCGATGCGTCCTACCACGACCTTCGCGCCATTCCCGGCGGTGTCGAGGCGGTCGTGATCGGGACGCGGCCGGAGACCGCACTCGAAACGATGCGGGAGTGCGCCGAGCTCGGGATCCGCCACGTCTGGATGCACCGCGGGCCGGGTGCCGGCAGCGTTTCGGCGAGCGCGACCGACTACGGCCGCCGACAGGGCATTGCCGTCATCGACGGCGGCTGCCCGTGCATGTTCGCGCCGACCGCCGACTTCGGGCACAAGGTGATGCGCTTCGCGTTCGCGGCGACCGGCAGCGTTCCGAAGAGCGTCTGACTCAGCCGGCGAGCAGTCCCTCGACGGCGGCCGAGGGCTCCGGGTCGGGAAGCCGCGTCATTCGGAAACCCAGGATCAGCCCGATGAGGGCTGCGATGAGCGGCAGGAGCAGCGAGATCTGGAGGGCTTTCGGCCGCGCCTCGGTGTTGATGTGGATGATCTCGGCCTTGACTGCGGGCGGTTGGCCGACGAGCAGCTCTTCGAGGCGGGTGTTCGTCATCAGCTCCGCGTTCTTCTCGAGCGCCGACGAGACCTTGTCCGCCTGACGTGAGGAGAGCACGTCGCTCGAGTTGGCCATGTTGGTGAAGATGAGCGAAAGCGAGCCGAGCATGATCGCGCCGGCAAAGGCGAGCCCGAACGAGAGCCCGAACGACCCGCCCGCCGAATTCACACCCGCCGCCTCGCTGACCCGCTCCTCCTCGATCGGCGCCAGCGTGTAGTTGTTGAGCTGCGACACGAGCAGCCCGAGACCGGAGCCGGCGATCACGAGCGGCACCGCCATCGCCCAGCCCGAGTCGTCCCAGGAGATGATCGGAATCAGGATCGCGACACCCGCCGCGAGCAGCAGAAAGCCCGCGCGGATGATCCTGCTCGGGCTGCGCTTCCCGGCCTTCTTCCCGGCGACCAGCGCGACACCGAACATGCTCAGCGACAGCGGCGCGAGTGACAGCCCGGCCTCCATCGCGTTGTACTCGAGCACCATCTGCAAGAACATCGGCAGCACGATCATCAGCCCGCCCAGCGCGATCTGCTGCAACGTCTGCGACGAGATCCCGAGGCGGAAGTACTTCGACCTGAACAGCCCCGCGTCGATCAGTGCAGGCTTGCCCTCTCGCTTGCGTTTCACGAGCCACCATGCCAGCGATCCGAGCGCGACGAGCCCGACGGCGATCAGCGCGACGACCGCCTCGCCGCCCTCCTCCCAGACCAGGATCCCGAGCACGACGCCGCCCATCCCGAGCGCCGAAAGAATCGCGCCGACCACATCGACCCGCCGATCGCCGGTGTACGGGACGTCGTGGACGCGCCTGCTGCCCACGAGAACGATCGCGATGATCACCACCTCTCCCGCGAATGCGACACGCCACGACAGATACGTCGTGATGAAGCCGCCGACGAGCGGGCCGATCGCGGCCGCGATCGCCGCCGCCGCACCCACGAGCGCGTACGCCTTTCGCTGCATCGCCCCCTCGAAGTTGCCGTGGATCAGCGACTGCATCGCGGGCAGCAACAGCGACGCGCCGAGCCCGCCGATGACCGCCCAGAGGATGACGATCGGCAGCAGGCTCTGGGCCAGCGTCATCGAGAGCGCGCCGGCCGCGTACCCGAGCAGGCCGAGCACGTAAGCGCGTTTGCGGCCGATCAGGTCGCCGATCTTGCTCCCGATCAGGATGAACGCCGCCGAGACGAGTGCCTCGAGCGCGATCGCCGACTGGACGCCGCTGGCGGTCGTGTCGAGATCGTGCACGACTGCCGAGATCGAGACGTTCATCAGCGACGTGTCGACGACGAGCACGAACATCGCCATCGCGAGCAGGATCGCGAGCGTCTGGTCGCCGCCCGACTCCTCGGTCACCTCCGTCGACGCTGCCTCGGCCATGAGGCGGGAGCATGGCGATTGCGCCAGTCGGCCGCAAACATCATTGTCCGCGCATGCCGACCGGGCCGCGCCTCTCGCGCCTGCTGCCGATCGTGGGCTGGCTGCCGCGCTACGAGCGGCGGTGGCTGCGCGGCGATCTGGCGGCCGGTCTTGCCGTTACGGCGCTCGTCGTGCCGAAGAACCTCGGCTACGCGGGCATCGCCGGCGTGCCACTCCAGAACGGCCTGTACGCGGCGGCCGCGGGCGCGATCATCTATGCGCTGTTCGGAACCTCGCGCCAGATCTCGACGGGGCCGAGCTCGTCGCTCGCGGCGGTCGCCGGCGGCGCGGTCCTCGTCACCGGGCTGGCGGGGAAGGAGTCGGCGCAGCTCGTGGCGGCGATCACGCTCGCCACCGGGCTCCTGTTCCTCCTCTTCGCGTTCTTCCGGCTCGGCTGGATCGCGCACTTCCTGTCGAAGGCGGTGATCACCGGCTTCCTCGCCGGTGCGGCCGTCGACGTGGTGATCGGCGAGCTGCCGAAGCTCACCGGGACGTCGTCGTCGGGCGACAGCGCGTGGCGCGAGCTCGCGACGTGGTTCCAGTCGCTCGGCGACGTGCACTGGACGACGCTCGCAGTCGGCGTCGGGTCGCTGGTCCTCATCCTCGCGCTGCGCTTCACGGCGCCTGCGGTGCCCGGTGCGCTGGTCCTCGTCGTCGCCGGCCTGGTCGTTTCTTACGCGTTCGACCTCGGTGCGCACGGGGTCGCGCTCGTCGGGCACGTTCCACGTGGGCTGCCCAGCCCCGAGCTGCCGTCGCTTTCGCTCGTCCAGCATCACTACGCGGTGATCGCCATCGCGGCCGTCGCACTGCTCCTGATCGGCTTCTCGCAGACGGCCGGCGACGCGAGGGCGTTCGCCTCGCGTCACCACTACCGGATCGACGTCGACCAGGAGGCGGTGGCGCAGGGGATGGCCAACGTCGGCGCCGGCGTCTTCCAGGGAATGCCGGTGTCGACGAGCCTCTCCGCGAGCTCGCTCAACGAGGCGGCTGGTGCGAGGACCGCGGTCGCCTCGCTGACCACGGGCGCGCTCGTGCTCCTGACGCTGATCGCGCTGGCGCCCGTCTTCTCGCATCTGCCGAAGGCCGTCCTCGGCGCGGTGATCATCGACGCGGTCGTCTTCGGGATGATCGACGTCGGCGAGCTTCGGCGCCTCGCCCGGGTCGCGCCGTTCGACTTCTGGATCGCGATGGCGGCGATCGTCGGCGTCCTGTCGGCGGGCGTGCTCGCGGGGGTCGTGATCGGCGTCGGGCTCTCCCTCGTCTGGCTCGTGTACGTGGCCACGAGGCCGCCGATGCCGATGCTGGGCCGGGAGCGGGGGACGCAGGTGTTCCGTGACCTCGGCGAGTTCCCCGACGACGAAACGTTCGCCGGCCTCGCGGTCCTGCGTCTCGACGGCGGCCTCTTCTTCGCTACCGCCGAGGCGCTCGACGACCGCGTTCGCGCGATCGTCGACGGCGAAGAGCCGCGGACGCTCGTGCTCGATCTCGCGAACACGGACTTCGTCGACTCGCAGGGCTCCGCGAAGCTCGCGGAGATCCACGAGCTCACCGAGGCGAGCGGTGTCGCCCTGCGCCTCGCGCGGGTCAAGCGGCCGGTACTCGCCCGGCTGGAGGCCGACGGGATCGCCGATCTGATCGGCGCGGACCACATCCACGACACCGTCCACGGCGCGGTCGACGCGGCGCTGGCGCACACACCGGCGGACGGCGACGCCGGTGGTTCGCTTTACTCTGGCCGATGACGACCGACACCACTAACGACGAGAAGCCCGCAAAGGCCGGCTACGAGCCTCCCGCGGGCGCCGAGACGACCGGCACCTGGACCGGAGGCGGCGCGCCGATCGAGTACACCGCGACCGCGAAGTGGGTCGTGCTGCGCAAGAAGGAGAAGCCGTCCGCCGAGATCTTCTCGGTGTCCTACGTCGCCGCTCAGGGAGACGCCGGCCGGCCGGTGATGTTCGTCTTCAACGGCGGCCCCGGGGCGTCGTCCGCGTTCCTGCACCTCGGCGTCGTCGGCCCGCAGCGAGTTGCCTTCCCGCCCGACGGGACGCTGCCGGAGATGCCGCCGCGCCTCGTGCAGAACGAGTCCTGCTGGCTCGATTTCGCCGACCTCGTGTTCGTCGATCCGGTCGGCACCGGCTTCAGCCGCGTCGTCGACGACGACCAGAAGGGCGATGCGAAGGACGACAAGAAGAAGGAGGACGAGACCGATCCGAAGGAGTACTTCGGGCAGAAGCGCGACCTCGAGTCGCTGTGCGAGTTCATGGGCCGCTGGCTCTCCGCCAACGGCCGTTGGGCGTCGCCGGTGTTCATCGCAGGGGAGAGCTACGGCGGCTACCGCGTCGGACGGCTCGTGCGGATGCTCCAGGAGACGGCCGGGATCGGGCTCAACGGTGCGATCCTGATCTCGCCCGCGCTCGAGATCTCGACCCTCGCCCCGAGCGACTACGACGTTCTCGGCTGGGTCGACATGCTGCCGACGATGGCCGCCGCGGCGGCCCATCACCGCCGCTCGCGGGCTTTCTCGGCAGGGGCCGCGCTGGAGGACGTGCTGCGCGAGGCGGAGACATTCGCGACCGGCGACTACGCATCGTTCCTGACCCGCGGCGCGTCGATGGCCCAGGCGGAGCGCGAACGCATCCTGAGCCGGCTCGCCGACATCGTGGGGCTGCCGGTCGACCTCGTCGAGCGCGCCGAAGGCCGCATCACGATGCGTGTGTTCTCACGCGAGCTGCTGCGCGATGAGCGGAAGGTGCTCGGCCTCTACGACGCCACGATCACCGTCACTGACGCGTTCCCCGACCGGGAGCCCTTCGTGGGGCCTGACCCGACGCTCTCCGGCATCACGCCGGCGTTCACGATGGCGGTCAACCGCCAGCTCCGCTCGGAGATCGGAGTCGAGACGGACCGCGAGTACGTGCTGCTGAGCTACGAGGTCAACCGGGAGTGGACGGAGGACACCGAGAAGCACGCCTTCATGCCTCCTCCGGGTGCCACGGACGACTTCCGGTACGGATTGGCCCTCAACCCGTACATGAAGGCGTTCATCACGCACGGGCGCTACGACCTGGTGACGCCGTACTACGCGAGCGAGCGCCTGCGGAACCTGATGCGCCTCGACCCGGCAATGGCGGACCGGTTGACGGTGCGCCACTTCGGTGGTGGCCACATGTTCTACGCGTGGGAGGCGAGCCGCCGGTCGTTCACCGATGCGATCCGGTCGTTTGTGGCCGGCGCGCTCGCCTCCTAGCGTTTCGTTACTTCAGGTACAGGGTCGCGAGATCCATCGAGCCGTATGCCGGGATGAAGAGGTAGCCGGCCGTCTTCGGCCCGACGTAGTCGCGGACGTTGCGGTTGTCCATCGACGCCCAGGGCGCGTAGTTCGACATCGTGTAGTTGTCGAGCTGGCCCCACGACTTGGCGCGGGTGGAGCCGGTCTCCTCGTTCGCGGCGTCGATCTTCGTGTTGACGCTGGGCTCGTTGAAGTAGGCGAGGTTGTTGTTGTTCGAGGCCGCCAACGTGCGCCCGTCGAGCAGGATGTGGAAGAAGTCGTAGCCGTCGGCGTAGTCCTGGTACCAGCCCGAGAGCGCTGCGTCGAACGCGGCGCCCTTGACGCCGGCGGCCGTGTACATCGCGTAGCCCTGGAACGGCTTGGTCGTGACGTTGCAGCCCATCTGCTTCAGGTCGTAGGAGAGGATGCCGGACTGCGGTGTCCCCACCGGCCCGGTCTGGTACCAGAGGCTGACGTTGCCGCACTTGCTTCCGGCGAGCGACTTCGCCTTCTGGACGTTCGGGCCGTTGAGCGGGTACGGGTTGGTCACCTCGACGCCGCCCGCGAGCGACGGCGGAAGGATCGCGGTCGTCGTCTTGCCGCCGGCGAAGCCGAACACGCGCAGCAGCGCTGCGCGGTCGATCGCGTAGTTCACGGCCTTGCGCGTGTCGGCCGAGCTGAACGCAGGGCGCGTGGTATTCAGCGCCAGGTAGTCGGTCTCGGGCGTCGGGTGCACGAAGAACCGGCCTTTGTTGATCCCGTACTTCTTTGCGAGCGTGCTCGCCGCCGACGGATTCGACAGGCCGTTCGGGTCGGTCGCGTAGGTGCCGTTCGAGACCTGCAGGTACGTCTGCTGCGGATCGGTGTTCATCGTGAACACGATCTGCGACGCGCGGTGGGGCCGGTCGCCCTTGTAGTACGGGTTGACCTTCATCACCAGCTGCTTACCGACCGTGCGCGACGCGATGTAGTACGGGCCTGCGCCGGCCACCGTGTTCAGGCCCTGAGGGTCGACAGGGGTCGTCGCCGGGTCGATCGCGCAGAAGAACGGCATCGCGAGCTTGTCGAGCAGGCCGCCGTCGCGCTCGGTCAGCTTGATAGTCAGCTTGTTCCCGCTCACGGTGACGCCCTTGATCTTCGTCGCTTTCTTGTTGACGACGTCGTTCCAACCGACGACGTCGGTCATGAACGCGTCGACCGGCGAGTTCATCTTCGGGTTCGCATCGCGGTTCATCGCCGCGGCGAAGCTGTTCGCGGTGAGCGTCGCGCCGTTGCTGAACTTGATGCCGGAGCGAATCGTGAAGGTGTAGGTCTTGCCGTCCTTCGAGATGACGGGGTAGCCCTCTGCGGCGTCCGGCGTCAGCTGGTTCGAGATGGTGCCGTTCGCGTCGCTGTAGTTGAGCAGCTTGGCACACGTGTTGTACTCGATCTCCCACGAGAGGACGCCGTATGCGAGCGCCGGGTCGCTGTAGTCGACATCGGTCGACGAGCTCGCGAGCTGCAGCGTCTGGTTCGTCTGAGTCGGAGCGCTGGTGGTTGTCGAGGCGGTTGTGGTGTTCCCACTCGCCTTCTTGCTGCTCCCGCAGGCCGTGGCGGCGAGAACGATCGCCAGCGCACCTGCCGAGAAGAGGGTCAATCGGACGACGGACATGCTCCTACGCATCACGTGCTCCCTTTTCGAAGATCGACGCTGCATCGTAACCGGGTGCCCTTTGATCAACTTGCGCTATATGAGTGGGCTCCCGTGCCTGCGAGTCTTCCCCCGTCGACGATCAGATACTCGTCGCGGATCGCGCGCCCATCGAGCCAGCATTCGAGGATCTCGCGCGTCCCCGCCGCGTAGCGGGCCTGCGCCGAGAGGCTCGAGCCGGAGACGTGCGGCGTCATGCCGTGGTGCGGCATCGTGCGCCACGGGTGGTCGGCAGGTGCCGGCTGCGGGAACCAGACGTCACCTGCGTAGCCCGCGAGTTGCCCGGACTCGAGCGCGCGCACGACGGCGTCGCGGTCGCAGATCTTCCCGCGCGCCGTGTTCACGAGGTACGCGCCTCGTTTCATCTTCCCGATCAATACGTCGTCGAACAGGTGCTCGGTTTCCGGGTGCAGGGGCGCGTTGATGGTGACGACGTCGCAGACGGCGACGAGCGACTGGACGTCGTCGTGGAACGTCACGCCGAGCTCCTGCTCGACCTCGGGCGGCAGCCGGTGCCGGTCGGTGTAATGGAGGCCGACCTCGAACGGCTTGAGCCGCCGCAGCACGGCCGAGCCGATCCGGCCGGCGGCGACCGTCCCGACCTGCATGCCCTCGAGGTCGTACGAGCGCGAGACGCAGTCGGCGATGTTCCAGCCGCCGTCCACGACCCACTGATACGACGGGATGTAGTTGCGGACGAGGCCCAGGATCATCATCACGACGTGCTCGGAGACGCTGATCGAGTTCGAGTACGTGACCTCCGCGACGGTTATCCCGCGCGCGATCGCAGCCGTCAGGTCGACGTGGTCGGAGCCGATGCCCGCAGTGATCGCGAGCTTCAGGTTCGGCGCATTCGCGATGCGCTCGGCGGTCAGGTAGGCGGGCCAGAACGGCTGCGAGATCACGACGTCCGCGTTCGGAAGCTCGCGCTCGAACACGGAGTCCGGGCCCTCCTTG
>Ga0335081_10003013_pt1 | contig 26441 bp, 19 predicted proteins | sample Lox_Sample_35_FD_206713 | JGI IMG/M metagenome (GOLD analysis project Ga0335081, IMG submission 206713) | Soil microbial communities from Loxahatchee National Wildlife Refuge, Florida, United States - Lox_Sample_3.5 | ecosystem: Environmental > Terrestrial > Soil > Wetlands | place: USA...
CACCGACTCCAGCACTTCCACCACGGTGAGATTGGCCGGCAGTAGAGTAGCGTAATCCTTCAGGAGCATGTCGCGGGTGCAGTTAACAAAGGCGCGGCGGCCATCACATAAGACGTCCAGGCCCATCAACATGGAACTGTCGAGGGTGCTGCGGGACGCGGCTTCGGCATCCGGCGGACAGAAATAGTTCTCCACTCCGTCCCGGAACAGAAGCTCATAGCCAAAAACCTTCTCTTCTTTTGTGAGAATGGGTTGCCGCGCGACAAATCGTGTCAAGGGGTCGGGTTTTCCCTTTGCCGGAACAGCCGCGGAGTTGGCAGTCACCTATAAGCTATCGGCGGCGACCGGAAAATCGTTATTTGGAACAACGACAGGCTCGGGTCACTGGACTGTGAGAGGCACTGACACCTGATGCGTCGGCCCCGCGCCGCCCGACGTGGTTGATGTCGCTGTGACCACGATGGTGTAATTCCCCGCCGGAGTGCCTGGATTGCCCGGATTGGAATTGTTACTGCTGGAACCGCAACCCAGGCCCACGCTCAACAAGGCGAGGGTCAGGAAACACGCCAGAGCTATCCAACGCCGTCGCGGGGCTGTGCCCATAAGAATGACGCCGGCAAATAGCGATGCTCCGCTGGCTGTCATCCAACCCAGGCCTCGGCCTTTTCCTCGAAGAGCCGCCGATGTTGCCGCCGTGGTGTTTACGGTCAGAACCGTCTGTCCGCTGGTGGTTGTGTTACTAAGCGCAAATGAAGTCGGATTGAACGAGCAGCTGATTTCGGCAGTCGAAGAACTGGGAGTACAGCTGAAATTCACAGTTCCCGTGAACCCGACAACGTTGGCGCTGACTGTGAGCGTTGAAGTGCCGGATTGCCCCGGAGTCAGCGTGAGGCTAGTGGGGTTGGGCGCGGAAAACCCATAATCCGGCACGGCATTGATGGTTTGTGTGATGGCTGGAGAGGTCGAGCCTTGGTAGTTCGTGTCTCCCTGATAGATCGCAACAATCTGATGCGAGCCGACGGCGAGAGTGGTGGTCGCGAACTGGGCGGTACCTCCGCTGATAGTAGCTGTTCCTAGGTTGTTGCCATCGGAGGTGAATTGCACCGTGCCCGTAATACCCGGGCAGGTTGCGCCGGAAGTCGTTGCGGTCGCGGTAAAGATCACATTTACGCCGGCATTTGCAGTTGGACTGGAAGAGACAACGGTACTGGTGGTTGCTGCAGGCTGCGGGTTGGCGAAACCCGGCCAGTTGGTGGCGAAGACGTCGGCGTCAATCGAGCCAAGGCCTGTGGCCTCATCGTAGCCGGCGGCGGCATCGAAACCGAACTGAAACGGCGCGGTTGTGGGACAGCTTGCTGTACCTTTCGTACACGGGACGATATTGCCGCTCGTTGGCGGCGGGGCGATATCGTGAAATGCGCTGGGCGTGGATGCCGCTAGCGCGTATAGTCCCACGTTCGGATTGGTCGTGCTGCCGTTGATATTTCCCAGGCCACAAGACCGCGTGCCCTGATTGAGAATGGCAATAATTCCGGCCATGGTAGGAGCTCCGGCCGAGGTGCCGCCGACGACGGCGATGAACTGTCCGTTACCGAATCCACTTGTGCAGGATCCCACTGTGCAGAATAGATAGCCGTCGTGAAAGGGAGAAGCGTTCAGGGAGACATCGGGCACGTCTCGCTTGCCGTCGTTGGGAACTCCGGCGCCGGTTTGCCACGCGGGCTTAGCGAAGAAGATGCTTGCGCCCCCTCCACCGGCAGTGAGTGTCGGGGAGGCCCCCGTACCCGGCGAGGGGCCGTCATTCCACGTCATTTCCGGGATGTACTGTTTGGCAGAACCGCCGCCTTGATTGTTGTTTGAGTTCCAATAGGTGCCTGGGTTTGTCGAATCGGCGCTGAACTCGCTGCCGCCTACTGCTGTGACTTCTGGAATGGCAGCAGGGAGGTCCACAGCCAGGCCGTCTTTGGCAATTGTCGGCTTTGTTGCGGAATCTCCATCGCAATCGGCAGCACCTGCGTCGCCGGAGGCAGACGTGACGGTCTGCCCCTGGCCAACCGCCTGCTGAATCAGTTGACGAAGCTGCTGCGCTCCGTTGCTTCCCGCGCCGGCTTCGCAAAGTCCGAAACTATTGCTGATAACTGGTGTCAGGGCCGTTCCTGGGTTCGGATTGATGGCATAGTCCAGGGCGTCAAAGGCATCGTTGTCCCCCGCGACGTAATAGACGATGTCGGCATTCCGGGCCACGGCGCCGCTCCACTCCAGATCTAAGTCGGCTTCGCCTTCATCACTATTGTGACCCGCTGTTCCGGCCACAGGCACCACCGTGGGATCTTTGGCCGGCAAGTTTGCTGCCGCACGGAAAGCTTCGATGTCGGTGAGGCTTATCGCGCTGTCACCCACCACTCCGATGGCGACGCCAGTGCCGTCCAGGTTGTTGCCGTAAAGAGACTGCAATTGGTAAATCGTGGCGAAATCGTCGGGCGCAAGAAAATGATTGCCAACGCTGTTCGTGTAGCGGGGTGCCGGGCCAGTGGCTGAGATACTCAGCATCACCGCGCGCGACTTGGGGCGAAAATCGGTGAGATTGCGGAAGCTGAGCACCATGCAGGCAAATGCCGATGGAAGGGAAACTTCAGTGGCATTGGCAAAATGGCTCTCGCCGTTGATGACGTAACGGTGAAATTCGGTGCCCAGGGCCGATCCTGCCAGCGCGGCAGTTCCATCAAAGTAGATCTCGGTCCTGCCCCGCGAAACGCCTTCTACGCTCAAACCCTGCGACTTGAGCCACGAGGTCACCTTGGCCGCGTCGTTCTTGGTCAGGCCGAAGCGGTCAGCGTATTGCTCCGGAGTCAGCCACTTGTGGTAGTTGGCAGAAGAAGGATCCTGTTGCTCAGCCAGGAGCTCGTCCAGTTGTTCCTGCTGAGCGGGCGAGAGCCGGAAAACCATGGCGACGTGGTGTAGCGCCGTGCTGCCCGGAATCCGGCCCTGGTCAAATTCAGGACGCGCGAGGGGATGGGAGCTGCCAAGGACTATCTCGGCCTTCGCGTTCTCCACCTTTTGAGTAATGCGGTCAATGGAGACCTGGGCGGCGGCAGATTCGTCAACAAAACCGAGGGCTGCAACAGCGCCGACAGCAACCAAACATAGCAGTGACCTTGACTTGACCACTTAGAATTCCCCCCATCCCTTCCGCCCCAAAAGAAGAAAAGGCACATCGGTGCCCATTGTCATGTATGGATTCAGCTTACCCCGGCCAAGGATGTACGCCAAGGATACGAGAGGCCAAAAAAGGTACAGGTACCAGCATGTGAAAACTGGCCATCGGGACACGGATCGCAACCGCGTTTTACTATCAAAGCCAGAGGGTAATGAGTTTCGAGACCCAGTAACACAAGGCTCGTCATGCCCAAAAAAGTGGACCTTTACGACAGCTCGTATGGAAATTACACGCTTGAGGTGTATCGCGAGGTCCGCCTGGAGACCTATGGCGAGGACTTCGGCCAGACCAGCTGGATGACGACCAAGGAGTCGGAAGAGATTCCGCATCTCCTCGCCATCGGTCAAGGAGTTTCCGTTCTTGAGATCGGTTGCGGCTCGGGAGGGTATGCGTTGCACCTGGTTGAAAGCTGCGGCTGCCACATTGTGGGACTCGACCTCAACCGCGAAGGTATCCACACTGCGACTGGCCTGGCGCGGGAGAAAAATTTGTCAGATCAAGCTGTTTTCCATGAGTGTGACGTCTCCCAGCCTCTTCCTTTTGCCGACGAAACTTTCAACGCAGTTTTTGCCAACGATGTGCTCTGCCATATTCGGGGACGCCTTTCGCTGCTCGGCGAGATACGCCGCGTCTTAAAGGCGGGCGGCCGGTTGCTTTTCAGCGACGCGCTTGTAATCGGAGGAATCGTCTCCAAAGAGGAGATTGCAATTCGCAGCTCTATCGGCCCCTACTTCTTTTTGCCCGCTGGAGAAAACGAAAAGCTCATCGAACGCGCGGGATTCCAAGTACTCGAAGCCAGAGACACAACGGAACAAGCAGCGACAATCGCCAACCGCTGGCACGATGAGCGGGAAAAACGGAAGGCTGCTCTGGAATCAATCGAAGGAGAGTCGAATTTTGAGGGACTGCAGCGCTTTCTGAATTGCGTCCATGCCCTCACCAGCGAACGCCGTCTGTTGCGCTACCGTTATCTAGCCGGTAAATAGAGTTCAAGGGCGAGCCGCCTCGCGGATCGGTTCCATTCGCGCGTTCCTCCAAATAGCCTGTCCAGAGCCAATTTCGGCCTTGGCGCCGGGCTAATCCGATAGGCGTAGCAGTGTTGGATAAATTGTCAACATCCGCGCGAAGAGCTAGAGTGCTCACGACCCGGTGTATGCCGAATTTCTCCCCTACCGGCAGCTGAGCATTGGAGACCCCCGTGACAAACTTGGCTGCGCAAGCAGGCGCGACTTTCCCTGGGATTGTTAAAAATCGAACCCAGCTTTTCCTTTTTGTTTTATCTCTCGTTTTCTTGACACTTGCTTTTGCCCAGCCTGCCTTCGCGGCAGTTTCGGTCACGATCTCACCAAGCCAGGTAGCGTTGAATCCCGGCGCTCAGCAACAGTTCAAAGCCACAGTTTCAGGAACCACGAACCAGGTAGTCATTTGGGGTATTTCAGGCGCAGGATGTGCCGGAATCACCTGCGGTCAGATCACCAGCGGCGGCGTTTACACCGCACCCGCCAGCATCCCGATTCCCAACATTGTTACGGTGAAGGCGACATCATTTGCCGATGCCTCGCAGGTGGCGACGGCTGCTGTTTCGATCAACACGCCGGTTACGGTCACCCTTTCCCCGACGACCGCCCAGGTGTTCACCGGAGGGCAACAACAGTTCACGGTCACGGTGACTGGTAGCAAGGACACAGCAGTAACCTGGAGCCTCTCCGGCGCTGGGTGCAGCGGCGTCGCCTGCGGAACGGTCAGCAGCACAGGACTTTACACCGCGCCGGCAGCCGTACCCAACCCGGCCAGGGTAAGCCTCACTGCAACATCGCAGGCGGACCCGACCAAATCGGCGGCAAGCAATGTCACGATTGTTTCCCCGGTCGCGGTTTCGGTCTCGCCCTCGACGGTAAGCGTGCCGGCGGGCGTAAAGCAGCAGTTCACGGCAACAGTGACCGGAACCAGCAATACCGCGGTTACCTGGTCGCTTTCCGGAGCAGGCTGCTCAGGCGCGACCTGCGGGTCGATCTCGAGCAGCGGCCTTTACACCGCTCCGAGCGCGGTACCGAGCCCGCCACAAGTGACAGTAACAGCAACTTCGCAAGCCGCGAGCACTCAATCAGGCTCGGCAACGGTCACGGTCACGGCGCCAATAGCGGTTTCGGTTTCTCCTGGCGCACCCAACGTTGTCACGAGTGCCCAGCAGCAATTCACCGCGACCGTAACCGGAACTTCGAACAAAGCGGTCACGTGGAGTCTTTCCGGGACCGGTTGCAGTGGGGCCGCATGCGGCACGATCACTGCGGCGGGGCTGTACGCCGCCCCGGCTTCGGTCCCGAACCCAGCGACGGTTAACGTGACGGCAACTTCGCAGGTCGATACAACGAAATCAGGAACGGCCACAGTAACGGTGGTCGCTCCAATTTCGGTCACGGTCTCGCCGTCATCGCCGAGCGTCGCCACTAAAGCGCAGCAGCAATTCACAGCAACCGTGACTGGCACGGCCAACACCGCGGTTACCTGGTCCGTTACAGGTACAGGCTGCAACGCGGCCGCTTGCGGCACGATCACAAGTTCTGGGCTATACACAGCGCCGACGAGTGTTCCTACATCAGCCACAGTCACCGTCACCGCAACATCACAAGCCGACGTGACGAAATCAGGCAAGGCGACGGTCACGATTGTCGCCGGGATTGCCGTTTCCGTAACACCTGCCTCGGCCAACGTTGTGACCGGCGCTGCGCAGCAATTCAGCGCCACCGTGGTTGGCTCGGCCAACACAGCCGTCACGTGGACTCTCTCCGGGACCGGTTGCAGCGGCGCTACCTGCGGCACGATCACCGCCACTGGGCTTTATACCGCGCCCGCGGCGATCCCGAACCCTGCGACTGTCACGGTGACAGCGACTTCGCAGGCCGATACGACCAAATCCGGCAAGGCGACCGTCACCATCGTGGCTCCGGTGGCAGTGTCCGTTTCACCCGGTTCGGCCAACGTTGTAACCGGCGCGCAGCAACAATTCACGGCAGCGGTAACGGGAACTGCAAATACCTTGGTGACCTGGACGCTTTCAGGAGGCGGCTGCAGCGGCGCCACATGCGGAACGATTTCAGCCGCGGGACTTTACACCGCTCCAGCTTCGGTCCCGAATCCGGCCACAGTCACTGTCACCGCAACCTCACAAGCTGATAAAACGAAATCTGGGAAGGCGACCGTCACCGTGATTCCGCCAGTCGCGGTTTCGGTTTCGCCCACAACTGCCAGCGTGACGACGGGCGCGCAGCAGCAATTCACCGCGACGGTAACCGGTACCGCGAACACAGCGGTTACGTGGAGCGTTTCCGGCGCTGGTTGCAGCGGAGCGGCCTGCGGCACGATCAGCGCGTCGGGTCTTTACACCGCACCTGCAACTGTGCCCGTTCCATCCACCGTTACCGTCACTGCGACATCGCAGGCCGATACGACAAAGACCGGAAAGGCCACGGTCACGATCATTCCGCCGGTCGTAGTCACGCTCTCGCCAACCACTGCAAAAGTCATCGCCGGAGGACAGCAGAAGTTCACCGTCACCGTAACTGGAACGGCCAATACGGCCGTCACCTGGACCATTTCTGGCGCTGGTTGCAGCGGCGCCACCTGCGGGACGATTTCTGCGGCCGGGCTTTACACGGCTCCGACCACCGTGCCCACTCCGCCAACCGTGACGGTCACGGCTACCTCGCAAGCGGATGCCACGAAGTCTGCGAGCGCAACCGTGACCATCGTTCCGCCGACCTTCGTGGCGGTATTTCCCGGGACGGCCTTGATCGCCGTAGAACAGCAACTGCAATTCACAGCACGCGTAAGCGGCGCCTCTAATACAGCCGTGAAGTGGACCCTGAAAGGCGCAGGCTGCAGCGGCGCCGCCTGCGGGACCATCAGCAGCGCGGGTTTGTACACCGCACCGGCTGCTGTCCCCATTGTGGCTACGATCCAGGTAATTGCGACATCTGCCAGCAACAGCAACAAGAGCGCCTCCGCAACTGTCACAATCATCGCCTCGGCGAACGGCAAACTCTCCGGTTCGTTCGCTTTCCTGTTCCGCGGATTTGATGCATCGGGGATCTATGTGATGGCTGGAAGCTTCGTTGCCGACGGCAACGACAACCTCACCGGCGTGGAGGATGTAAACCGCACCTCCGGTGTGCTCGCAAATCAGTCCTTCACGGGAACCTACAACATTGGCCCGGATAACCGGGGAACTTTTACCATCAACAATGGCTCGGGCACGTCCACGTTCGCATTTGCGCTCAGCGCAGACGGAAAGACCGCGCGGTTCATTGAATTCGATAGCAGCGGTGTCCGAGGCTCGGGAATTCTCAAAGCCCAAAATACTTCTGCCTTCTTCCGCGGGGCGATCATCGGCAGCTACGTTTCAGCCCTTGGTGGCGCGGATAGCAGCGGCGGCCGCATCGGCGCCCTCGCTCTGCTGTTCTATAACGGCATTGGGTCCATCACTGGCAGCACCTGGGATGCGAACGACAACGGCACGGTGCTACCACCGTTTGCAGGTTTCCCCGGTACCTACACAGTTTTGCCCAATGGGCGCGGTAACGAGATTTTGTTCATCCAGGGCTTCGACGGAAGCACTTTCCATCTGGCGTTTTATGTCGTCTCCTCACAGGAAATCTTCGTGGTCTCGAGCGACCCCTTGGACGCCGGCCATCCGATCTTCGGCGGAGTCGCCTTGCAGCAGTCGGGAGCGCCGTTCGCCGGGTCGTCTTTCGACGGACCAACGATCTTTGCGGAAACCGGGCTAAATAACGGCTCACCGGACGTTAGCGTCGGCGAAATCACCTTCGACGGAAATCAAACCCTGGCCGGACAGTTCGCCGAGAATAACGGTGGCACGATCACCGCATCTGGCTCGCTCGCCGGAGTTTACTCCGTTGGCAATACAGGCCGAATGACCTTTAACATAACAAACGCTCAAACCGAGGCCGTTTCGAACGCGGTTGGCTACGCCGTTTCCCCGAATCTCGCTTTCGTGCTCGACTCCAGCCCCGCAGTCAGGATGGGAAAAATCGAACCTCAGGTGCTGGTCGCTCCTTTCGATAGCAGCAACATCGCCGGCCCATTCGCCTTCGGGCCGGTTGAAATGGCCAAAGAAAACGCCGAACTGGCCACGGGTGCGGATTTGTTCGATGGAACAAAGACGGTAAGCGGAACCGAAGACTTGAGCCAGACCTCCGGCCTCACTCCCTCCGATCAACTTGCTGGGACCTATGCAATTTCGGCAGCGCCCAACAATGGCAGCGGAACGATCATGCTCACGTCGCCGTCAGCGCAATCGCTGGCGATCTGGACGGTTTCGTTCTCCGAGTTCGTAGGCTTGGATCTCGATCCCGCGAACACCAGCCCAACGATAATAAGGTTTGAGCAGTAGGACCGGAATTCGCCCTGACGGTCTACTCCTTGCACGCGATCTTAGGCCGGGGATGCCTCAAGGCGCGGCCGTGCTCCATTCGTTCACGAGGTTGGTTGCATCGACTGTACCCAGCCCGGTGGCAAAATCCCATCCCTTGGTGGCCCCATAGGCCGGGCCTGAGGAAGTGCTCAGCAATCCGTTGACGCCGAAGGATCGCGAGCAACTGTAGTTGCCGATGCAATTCACATCCATATCGCCCTGCGTAACGTCGCGGAAGACGCAAGTGCTGGCCACTCCACCGCCCAGAGTCGAATTGCATTGCGTGTTGCCTGACTTGCCATACTCCGCAGCCGCCAGCGCGTAATAAACCGGGTTAGGGTTTCCCTGGCGTGATCCCATCTTCTGATTCACCAGGGCTTGAATGCCGGCCAGGATTGGGGCGGAAAAAGATGTTCCGCCCGCTCCCGACCAGTTGGCAGGAGAGCTGCTGCACGGGCTGCCTCCGTTGACGATGTCGGAGTCACAAAACACGTAATAGTGCCCCCATACGCCATTTGCGGCGAACAATGAAACGTCGGGAAGGTCACGCACTCCATCCTTCGGATTGCCAAAAATTCCGTTTTGCCAGGTTGGCTTGGCATAACCTTTACAACTCCCGCCCACAACTCCACTCACGGAAGGCGTCCCCGTGGCGCATGCACTGGGACCGCCGCTGGCAGCGATGGTGTCCATGAATTGCTCTCCCAGGCCGCTGTTGCAGAAGCTGGCGGGGCTGACTCGCGAAACATAGGTCGCGATGAGCGCGCTGGCGCAGGAGTCATTCCAGGGAATTTCCGGAATATAAGAAAGTGCTGAGCCAAACGTGGAAGTGTTGGTGGCGTTCCAGTATGTGCTGTTCGTGCCGGCATATGTGTCGCCGAAGTCCGTGCCTCCGACGGCAACGTTGTAGGGTGTATCGCCCCAACCAGTGACGCCGATGCCGTGGTCGGCGGTCCAGGAGTCGGAGTCGCACATGGCCGCGCCCGAGTCGCCCGAAGAAACGAAGACAGAAACGCCCTCCGCCACTGCCTGCTGAAAAGCCGCGCTGAATGCTGCGTTGGCCGCTGCCCCGTTGTAGGCTTCGCATTCCCCGTAGCTCATGCTCATGATCGCGGGCGGCGTTGCGCTGGCGTTGAGCAGGTTCTCGATGGCGATCAGGCCGCCGAACGTAGTCGCGGTGTCGTCGCAGGAGATCAGCTCGATGTTCGCATCCGGCGCCGCTGCACTGGCCCATTCCGCATCCAGAGCCGCTTCAATATCGTCAACATTGTTTCCCGGATTCTTACAATTGTTTGGCGCTTTCGAGGCGGGATGAACGACCGTAAGCTTTGCGTCTGTATATTTCGAAAGCCCGAATTTCTTGCGAAAAGTGGTCCAGTCGCCGGTTTTGAAATTTGTATCTTCGACCACGACTATGGTCTGACCGGTGCCCGTTACGCCGCCACTGAACAGCGGATTCAGATCATAAATCGTTGCCAGATCTGCGGGAACGACCGCCTGCTCGGTCTCTCCATAGGAGCTGAAAGTATATTGGGCGCGCATCCTGTGCATGGCATGCGGTTTGAAGTCGTGGAGTGACACGATTCCCGCCACTACCGGCGCCAGCGCCGCTGGAATCTGCGGGTCACGCACATTGCCCAGGTGGCTCTTGCCGTTTACTTCCAGCCAGTGAATTTCCGTTCCGAAGGTCTCGCGCACGCTGCTCGCCGTGCCCGTGAAATCAATCATCAGGCGATTGTCGTAGACCAGATTGACTTTGAGTCCGTGTTCCCTAAGCCACGCGGTCAGCGTATCGAGGTCCTGTTGGGCGGGACCATACTTTTCTCCGATCTGCTGCGCGCTCAACCAGTGATGATAGTTGGGAGAGCCCGGAGTCTGAAGTTCCTGAATGAATTGCTTGAAAGCTTCTTCCTGCTCGGCCGGGCGGCGCAATTGCAACAACATGTGTTCCATGGAAAAGGAATCGGAAACCTGGCCCCAGTCGTTCTTTGCATTTGCCTCCGGACGCGTATTGCCCCGGAGCGCTATGCGCTTGGCGTCGTCAATGTGCTGGGTAATGAGCGGGCGTGAATGCGGCACGGAATTTGAACCCTGCCCAAGGGCAACGACATTGAAGAGCCATGCAAGTCCAATCAGGAGTGCGAAGAAGCGAAGAAACGAAGCCCGGGAGGTCATATTCTTCCTCGAGAGAAAGTAATGGTCTGAAGCAGCTTAACGAGGGAGGAATTGGCGCTTTGCTGCCGAAGCGCGCCGGGAGCCAGTCAACCAGTAGGCCACGGAAAAGGATGTCTGGTCAACGAGAAAACGGTCCAAAACGGAGGCCTCAGGTTTGCAAACCTTCGGCAGTTATGGCGCGTGTCGCTTCGGCGTCAAAAAGCGAACTTCAGAAGGTTGCAGTGAGTCTCGCGGCAAAACTCCGCGGTGGGCCAATGGCATTTCCGGAAAACAGGCCGCCGAAGTCGATCACATCGAGAACATTCGTCAGATTCAGTCCATCGGCCTGGAACCGCATATTGATTCGTTCCGACCTATATACATCGGCGCCTAGCGAAGCGTTGACCTGGAAGGAGGGGTGGATGCGGCCGCGCGCAAAATTTATGCGATCCACTACCTGTTGCCCATATTGCGCGAGCGCCTCCTGATAGGTGCCCTGAAAATCGAAGGGCAGGCCGGTGTCATATTGAATTCCACTGGCGACCCAAAGGCGCGAAGTGATCTGGTAATTTACCCGCCCGCGAACGGTGTGACGCTGGTCCTGCGAGTCCGGAAAATGTCCGGAGGCCGGCAATACTGTATCCGCGCCTAGAAAAAGGCCACCGGTCACGGGAAACCAGGCGTTCCCCACCATGTATGAATAGCTCAAATAACCGGAAAACCGCCGCCAGTCCGGAACGTCAATTTTCGCTTCAGCTCCATAAATGATGGAACTGCGGAACGCCACAGGAAAACTGATCGTGGTGTTGTCAATTTGATCGTCGTCGGCGTAGTTGTTCATTGAGCGGCGAAAATAGTTCGCATCCACCCGCAGCTTTTTGAAAAATGCCTTCGTCAGGCCAGCCTCGTAGTAATTTCCTTCAGAGGGCTCGACCGGCAGCTGAATTGAAACCGGGTTCAGTGTCGTCGCCGCAGTTGAACTGGAAAGCAGAATGTTTTCGAACGATGGGGTCTGAAAAACCCGGTCGTAGGAAACATGCAACGCCAGATCAGAAGATGGGAAATAGCGCGACACGCTTAATCGCGGATCGACCGCCTGCCGGTTCAGCAGAAGCTGGTAATGGTCCCAACGAATTCCCGCGTTAATGTTCCAGTTGCCGAGGCGAACCAGGTCCTGCACAAACACCGCCTGCTCCAGATCAGGCCGGTTCCCCAGGAAGCTGAAAGTTAGCGGCGTGTTCGGATCGAACTGGCTGGGGTCGCTGATGATGTAGCTGAAATTCTCATTCAGAAAGAGATTGCTTGACTCCACTCCGGCCTTGATCTCGTGACGCCCGTGATCGACTGTCAGGGAGCCCTTGAAGTAGCCTTCACGAAAATGATTGTGTTGAAAAACCTCGATGGGCGTGGAGTTCTGATTGGAATTGAAGTCGCTGCTGTTGTCTCGCACCATGCCACGGAAGTCCGCCAGCACATGCGCGGTGAAAATGTGCTGGTACGTGGCAATTCCCATGGTCTCAAGATTGTCGGCGGTTTGCCGTTGACCCGCAGCCTGCTGGATCTGCTCATTGGGAATGTTATAGCGGGAAAGCTCATGTCGCACGATCAAGCTGATTCGATCGTTTGGGGTCAGATCTCGCTGATAGTTGACTGAAAAATCGCCGAGCGTACCAGTATTGGAATAGTTCTGAGGCACAACAGGATTAAGGTACCGGTCAGTCATGCTGCCGCTGGCGCTCGCGCCGAACGCGTTTTTGCCCCATCCATATTCGATCTGACCGAAGGCGCCGGCAGAATTGAAGCTGCCGCCCGAGAGCGCCGCCTGCCCGTGAAGACCTGCCTGCGAATCCTGCAAAGTGTTGACCTCAACGATTCCGCCCATCTTTCGTCCATACTCTGCGGGGATTCCGGCGGTGTAGATGCTCATCGATTGCACATCCTCCGCTTCCATCTGCGGGCCGAAGCTCGGCGAGCGATTGTCGGTTAGCGGAATGCCGTCAACGACGAATTGCGTTTGATATTCCGAGCCTCGCGGGTGAAGCACCGCGTTCCCTTCATATAACCAGCCGGGCTGAGAGTTCACGAGGTCCTGCATCGAACGGCCAGGGATCGAAGTGGGCCGGGTTTGAATCACTTCCGAGCCAACCTGGTCGACAGAGCCGGCTCGATCCGCGTCAACCAAATCGGCACTGCCTCGCACCGTTACAGATTCATTCTTCGACGCCAACTTAAGCTGGATTGAATACTGGGTAGGGAGCGAGGACCGGATCAAGATACCTTCAGACGCAGTCACAAACCCGGAGCGGCTAATCTCGATTTGATAGACCCCGTAAGGAAGCGGTCGAACGTTAAGATCACCCTGCTCATTGGTCTCGAGCGAATTTCGATATTGGTTGGCTTCGCTCACGATCAGAATTGTCGCTTTTACGCCCAGGCCGGAAGGATCAGTGACTCTTAGGCGCAGTTCGCCGCTATTCGTCTGGGAGAATAACGAAAGCGCGAAAAATACCAAGAAAAACGAGAATCGTTGCACAGGCTTTGAAGTCTACCTTTGTATGATTATGGCTCAAGAGCCCAATGCCAGTCCGGGGATATGCTCGTCAATGTGGGTACGTTAGGACTCGAACTTGAGGCGCTTGGCAGGTGGGCGCTATAGGATTCGAACTTGAGGCGCTTAGCAGGCGTGAGCGAGCCGCCACGCGGCGATGCGGGAGTGAGCCGTAATCCGAATGCAGTGAGGCTGAAGCCCTGAGCGAAGTCGAAGGGCTGCTGCCGAAATCCCGAGCCCGCGAGGGACCTCAAAGATGGTGGGCGCTATAGGATTCGAACCTATGACTTCCACCGTGTGAAGATGGCACTCTACCGCTGAGTTAAGCGCCCACGTGTTTACATTCAAGCAGTTAGGTCTTAGTCCGTCAACTCCGTTGGGGGACAAGAGCGTGCAAAACTGCTCACGCACCCCGGTCTCACATACGGTGTGTCGGCAATCTGATCGTGGTTACGTTCGGGGCATAGGAACAACTAGTGGGTCCCCGGTTGTTTTCGCGCGTGATAGGCTGGAGCGTCACGCGACCTTGCTTTTGAGCCACCCGAAATGAGAAAAGGGCGAAAAGCCGATACCGGGCGAAGGTGAGAAATGCCGGGCGAAATCACCTCTCCAGGTTCCCCCGTAGGTTCCTCATCTGAAGGGACTTCCGACCCAGCCGTAAACCCCGGTCCGCCGCAACTTTCGCCTCCCGATGGGGTTGAATCCAATGTGAGCAGCGTGGCCCTAGAGCGCCCGATGCTGGACCGTAGGGTGGTCGCGATGGCGGTCGTCCATCAATCTGCGGTCGAGACGGGCCCGTCCGCCGGTGAACTGACCGACGCCGAAATCATGCTCAAGGTAAAGGCCGGGGACGACGCGGCCTTCGAATACCTGGTGCAGAAGTACCGCCGGCCGATGGTGAGTTTTATGTACCGCATGGCGCACAACGCCGCGGTGGCCGAAGACCTGGCGCAGGAAGTTTTTCTGCGCGTCTATCGCTCGCGGGGAAACTACGAAGCCAGCGCCAAGTTCACAACCTGGTTGTATCGTATCGCGACCAACCTAGGCATGAACCATGCGCGCGATACTCGTCACCAGCGCCCGGAAAACTCGGTCAGCCTCGATGAACCGGACGAGGAAACAGGGCGCACGCTCGATCTGGCGGATGGAACGCCCACGGCCGAGGAAAGAATCCTGCGGCGGGAACGGCTGGCGGCGATCCGTCAGAAAGTGGAAGCGCTGCCCGAGCGGCAAAGGCTGGCCGTCGTGATGCATAAATATCAGCAAATGGATTACAAACAGATTGCTGAAGTTTTGAAGTTGAGCGAGTCCGCCACCAAGTCTTTGTTGTTTCGCGCCTATGAGACGTTGCGCGAGCAGCTGAAAGAGTTTTTGTGAGGGGAGAAGCTGTCATGAAGTGCACTGAAATTCGCGAACTTCTGCCGGACCTGGCCGCCGGCATGGGCCCGGCCCGGCCCGAAATCGAAAACCACTTGGTCTCCTGTGCGGAGTGCGCCGGCAAGTTGCAGGAGATCCGCAAAACCATGGCCCTGCTCGATGAATGGCAGGCGCCGGAGCCTTCGCCCTATTTTGACGTGCGGTTGCGCGCTCGTCTGAGGGAAGAAGCTGCGGCCCCAGCCACAGGCGGGTTGAACTGGCTTCGTCGTCCCGCGCTGGCTGTCGCGCTGGCCGTACTAATGGTGGCCAGCATGACTTTCCTGCGTTTTAACGGCAAGATCATGGATCTTACGGGCGCAACCCAAAGCCCTATGGCACAGATGGATGCCGGGCCCGGTACGGCGGTCGGCGATCTTCAAGCCCTGGATAAGAATCATGATCTTTATTCCGACTTCGATGTGCTCGACGATCTGGAAGTGCAGTCGGATGTGACCGCGAACCCGTAAGAGGCAGAGTATTTCTGGGGAGAACAGGGGAATTCGGTGTTTGGCCCGAAATCTAATGGAGTGAGATGGGCTGCCATCAGCCTGGCGCTGCTGCTCTTGGCGTTGCCATGTTCAGCCCAGACACTCCGCCGGGTTGCACAAAGACATCAGGCAGCTGCCCAGGCCATACCGAAACCACAACACCACGCCGGGCAATGGCTGCAGCAGCACAGGAATCTCTCGCCCGAGCAACAGCAAAAGGCGCTGGAAAACGATCCTCAGTTCCGCCATCTCCCGCCCGCAAGACAAGAGATGTTGCGCCGGCGGTTGCAACACTTCAACAGCCTGCCGCCGCAACAGCAGGACCGCATTATCAATCGCATGGAAACCTGGGAGCACCTGACCCCCGAACAAAAGGGCGAAGCGCGGCAATTGTTCCAGCAGTTCCGTCAATTGCCACCCGACCGGCGCCGAATGGTGGGCACAGCGATTCGCGGCCTGCGCGCCATGCCTCCGGAACAGCGTCAGCAAGTGATTAATTCCGAACGTTTCAAAACTATGTTCTCGCCCGAGGAGCGCGAACTTTTGAGCGGCGCGGCCAAACTGCCTTTGGCGCCTCCGGAAGGCGGCCAGAATGGGCCGGAACAATAAACCGCTCCTGCAAAATTTGACCAGCTCTAATTGCCAAACAAGTGGCGAGCGATGAAGAACACATTGGCGGGGCGCTCGGCCAGGCGGCGCATGAAATAGGGATACCACTCAGTTCCGAACGGGATATAGACGCGCATGCGCCAGCCATCCTTCACCAAGCTTCTTTGCAGATCGCGACGAATGCCATACAACATCTGAAATTCGAAAGCTTCGCGGGAGATTTTTTCGTTCGTCGCGAAGGCTTTTGCCTGATTGATGATTTTCTCGTCATGCGTGGCCAGTCCGTGATAGATGCCACTTTTCATCAGGACCTTCATCAGCTTCACGTAATTCGCATCGACCTCTGATTTCTCCTGAAAGGCAACCTCCGGCGGTTCTTTGTATGCTCCTTTGCACAAGCGAATGCGAATGCCTTGAGACAGAAGCTGATTTACATCATCTTCCGACCGGTGCATGTAGGACTGAATCACCGCGCCCACGCAACCTTGATTTCCGGGCATGCGGTGAAGTTCGCGCACAAAGTCGAGAGTGCGTTGCGTGTAGGGCGAGCCTTCCATATCTACGCGAACAAAATTGCGTGGCGACATGCTCGCAGCTTTCACCACAAGACCCGTAACCTGTTCGTTGGCGAGTTCTTCGTCAACGTCAAGCCCCATATGCGTAAGCTTGAGGCTGATGTTGGCGTTGAGCTGGCGCGCTCCGATCTCATCCAGCAGTTGATGATAGAGCTGGGCGCTCGCCCGGGCTTCTTCCGTATTGGTTACGTTTTCGCCAAGATTGTCGATGGAAACGCTGAGGCCTGCTTGATTCACAACGTAGGTCGCGCGCAAAACATCGGCCACTTGTGTTCCGGCTACGAATCTCCCTGAAATTCTCCTTCCGAATGAGGAGCGTTCCGCGAACGCACGCAGGCCGCGGCTCTCCGAAAGAGAAATAAAGAGCGCCCTCAGCACCGTGCCTTCTCACCAATTGGCAGGATGAATGGAACGGAATCGTACAAATGCATGAAGATCACAGAAAGTTGTACCACAAGCTGCGGAGGTTGAGGGCTAGTCGAAGAGACGCACCCTTATTTGGGGTCAAATCTGAACTCGACTGATTGTCGGGTTTCGCGGACGGCAGGCTCCCACTTCCATTTGCGCACTGCGTCCTCAGCGGCCTGCACCAGAACCGGATGCCCACCTTTTACCTGGACCGATTTCACCAACCCGTTAGGTTCGACCAGCACTTCGACCTTTACGTTGCCGCGCAAGTTTAACTCGCGAGCCATCTCCGGATATTGCGGGACCACGCGGTTCACGACCTTGCGCGAGCTTTCGGAGTCATCTTGCTGCTGGGTCTCCTGAGCCGGCGAGACTGCCGCAGAAGTCAATGCCCAGATGAGGAATAGTAGAATCACCGCAGAACGGTTTCTCATGGCCCTTGGTTAACCTACGCGCAGCTTATTGGGAACTCATGAGAAAGGTAAGATGACGATGGTAACTCCGGCCGGTTCCATTCGGGGAGGAGGTGCTGGAACGCTAAGTGGAGATAGCAAAGGGAATAATCTTCTAGGCCAAAAAAGTCTCGTCCACGTAGCACCAGCGCCAGTTTTCACCCGGTTCGAAGGACTGCATGACGGGATGTTTGGTCTGGTGAAAATGCTTGGTGGCATGCTTGTTCTTGGACGAGTCACAACATCCAACATGGCCGCAGATCAGGCATAACCTGAGGTGCACCCAGGTATCGCCCATTTCCAGGCATTCTTTGCAGCCATCGCCGCTAGGTGTTACGTGACGTATTTCCTTTACATGAGGACAGGTATTCTGGGCTGCGGCCATGATTCACTCCCGAAGAGATCTGGCATCTCTTACTCGCCATTTTCCTGGGCTTCTAGAAACCTTTCTGCTTCGAGCGCGGCCATGCATCCCGTGCCGGCGGCAGTAATTGCCTGGCGATACCGCCGGTCCTGCACGTCGCCGCAGGCATAAACCCCGGGGACTCGAGTATGGACATAGTTTGTCGTCACTAGATAACCATCGTGGTCGGTTTCCAGCTGGCCTTCGAATATCCTGGCGTTCGGAACATGGCCGATGCCAAGGAACATGGCGCTGGTAGGAAAATCCCACGCCTTGTTGGTCTTAAGATTCCGCAGTTTTAGGGCTGTAACTTCCTGCTTCACTGGATCGTAAATGTCCTCCACAACCGTGTCAGTCAAGATATGGATTTTCTCGTTCTTGCGGGCCCGGTCCAGCATAATCTTGGACGCGCGAAATTCATCGCGGCGATGTATCAATGTCACTTTGGTGGCGAAGCGCGTAAGGAAGATTGCCTCCTCCATCGCCGAGTCTCCGCCACCGATGACGGTGATCTCCTTGCCGGAAAAGAAGAACCCGTCGCAGGTGGCGCACGAGGAAACTCCGTGCCCGATCAGCGCTTTTTCGCTGGGCAATCCCAGCCAGCGCGCCGAAGCGCCACTGGCAATAATCAAGGTGCGCGCCTGAATCGTCTCGTGGCCCACGTGCAAGGTAAAAGGGCGCTTCGCCAGATCCACGCGGTTGACGTGGCCAAGTTGATATTGCGCGCCGAAGCGCCCCGCCTGCTTGCGCATATTCTCAATCAGCTCAGGGCCCTGGATGCCCTCGGGAAATCCAGGAAAATTTTCTACCAAGGTGGTCAGCGAAAGCTGGCCGCCGGGTTCATGACCCTCCAACACCAGCGGTTTCAAGTTGGCGCGCGCGGTATAAAGCGCGGCGGTATGGCCCGCACACCCAGAGCCGATAATGACGACATTGCGAACGTTTTCCATAGAGCGTGAGAATTAGATTACGAATTTGAGATTCGGTTTCAGTCGACCGGGACCGGTTTGCCGGTCCGAAGCGGTTATTTAACCACAGAGGACACGGGAGACGCAGCGCTAAGAAATCATTGGCCCACCGGCTTCCTGGCAGCCGCTTTCGGAGACATCTTCTGTTGGGACTCGATGCGGGCCAGTTCTTCCGGCACAAGATGCTTCGCTCCCAGGAGGGTGCGGTAATTTGCAACTACCGAAGACGCGCTCTGAAAGAGCGGCTCGTAAGCGCTCTGATCGGGCGCGGGGCCATCTTCGCCTGCTGGACAACGGGCCAACACTACCGAGGACTTGCCGAAGCGCTCCAGCTTGATGCGGCTGGCCGGCGTGCTCGTGGCCAGCATCACCGAGGGCGAGGTCACTGCCGAAGCATTGTCTTCGATCGTGAGTTCCATCAGATCTTTGGGATCGCGGACATGAAAAACGAGCGTCTCGACCATATTCTTTGGGTCCGCGCTGAATGAATACTGCACGGTCGAGAACAGCGCCTGCACGGAGAACTCGCGGCGAATGCGCACCCATTTTGCCGCAGCGGAATCAGATCCCATCTCAGCGCTTTGTCCCGGCTGAAGAAAATTCGGGCTGTCTTCCAGGCCGGACCGCCCGCGGTCCACCTCGAAATCGGGGCTGAATAGCGGCTGCCTGGGAACGCGTGCCAGTGCCGAGGCAATTTCTTTCTGTTCCTCAGCGGAAGGCGTGCACACGTTGAGCATATTGACCTTCACTTGTGGGTTCGGCTGTTGCTGCGCGCTGGCCGCCAAGGCAACACAAAAAAAGAGAACAAACGCTTTGGGCACGCGGCGATTTTAGCAGGAAGAATCGGACCGCAGAGGTGAGAGTTTCGATGCCTGAAACCGCTGGGCACATCTACAATTATGGTTATGGCGAACTTAACGCTGATTTATGGAATGCGACTGTTGCCGGCGGAAGAAGTTGTAGAGGTGGAAGATGCCAGGCTGAAACTGAAGAACGGCCGCGAAGCCCACGTCACTATGCACGTTCTGGAAGGCAGCAAGGAAGAGATCGAAAAGCAGTTGCGCACGAGCTTAGAGGCCTTCTTCGACTTTTATCCGGAGATCTAACCGATCAGCGCACCGCTTGGGCCTTCGTGGACCTTTGTGCTTCGTTGTTAATCAAGCTCTGCCTCTTGTCGGGATATCTGCCATCTGCCGGATGAGACCTCTATAATCGATTTGTCGTCATGCCGCTCTCCTTTCACGAGCTGCGTTTCCGTCTCACCGAAGCAGGAGTGTGGCCTGCCTCCCGCCTCGCGTACGCTGCCTGGTATCTGCTTGGGCTCGATGTGCTGTTGTTTCTTCTCCAGCGATTGTTGATGGCCTTTGGGCTCTCCTTCGGCCAGAGTCTGGGCGGCTGGGTCAGCTTTCTTAGTTTCGTCGTCATCGTCCTATTCGCGATTCTCGGGCTCGGAGTGGTCAAAGCGAGATTGCTGTGGCGCCTGCGCAATCGCCTGATCGTCACCTACGTATTTATCGGCGTCATCCCGGTTGTGCTTTTAGTCGGAATGGCCCTCATCACCCTTTATTTGTTCGCTGGACAGTTTGCCAACTTCGTGGTGACCTCCGACCTCGACTCGCGCCTTCACAGTCTCGAAGCTGTGAACACCGCCATCGCCCAGGAGCTGGCCATGCGAATGGCTGAGCGGGAACCCGCGACAGCGCGATCCCTGGAAGGGCTCAAGCGGCGAGATCGTCTCTGGGCGCGTAGACAAACTTTTGCCTGGCGGGGAGGACAGCTTTTGCCTTTAGGCAGCGCGGCAGGAACGCAGACTGCGGCTTTCGCCTTGCCCTCGTTTCTCGGCCCGCAGTTCGGCGCGATCGTTAGTGATCACGGTCAACTCTACTTGCGCGCCGCTTCCACCATCGCCGGCCCGCCAAATCTCACCGTCATTTCGAGTGAGCCCCTCGATCAGGAACTTTTAGAGAGGGCCGCGGCCAATATCGGAGAGGTCACTTTGTTGGCGACGACACCGGGACCAACTGGATTCGCCGTTACCCCAACGCAACCCGGCTTGCATCCCATTTTCACAATAGGCAGCCTGCCGCCAGCCGGGAATCGACTGGACCGCGTAATCGGGTTTCCAACGCCTTTGCACGTGGTGGATTGGGCCACGGGACAGCCTAGTCGAGGTGCAGCGCTTTTTGTTCAAACCCGCCCTTCGGCGCTCTACTCGAGTTTGTTCTCCACGCTCGGGGATTTTGTTCAATTCGTGGAGGACGCTCTGCTTGCGGCCGCCATTGTTTTCGGAATCATCGAAGTCTTGGCGCTCTTTATCGGCACTCGCCTTACCCGCACGGTCACTGGCGCCATCGCCCAGCTATACGAAGCCACTGGCCATATCAATCGAGGCGACTTCAGTCATCGTATTCCCGTCAAGACGAACGACCAGCTTGCGGCGCTGGCGAATTCGTTCAACTCCATGGCTTCTTCGATTGAGAAGCTCATCGAGGAACAGAAGCAAAAACAGCGGTTGCAAAATGAGCTCAACATCGCCCAGGAAGTGCAAGCCCAGCTATTCCCGCGGCGCATCGCCCAGTTGGATTCGCTCGAAGTCTACGGGTTCTGCCGTCCCGCGCGTACCGTCAGCGGCGACTATTACGATTTTGTGACCATGAACTCGCATCAGATGCTTCTCGCGGTCGGCGATATCAGCGGAAAGGGAATTTCTGCCGCGCTGCTCATGGCCACCGTCCATTCCGCGGTGAGGGCCTACGCGATCGAGGGCGTTCCCCTGTTGCGCGAGCCGGCCACGGTAGCTGCCGGGAGAGGTTCTGACGGGCCGTTAACAGCGACGGCTGGAGTGGAGGCGTCGCCTGGCGCAATGCTCTCTCTTCTGAATCATCAACTTTACGAAAGCACCCCGGCGGAAAAGTACGCCACGCTTTTCCTCAGTTTCTACGATGGAAAACGTCGAACCCTTTTCTACAGCAATGGCGGTCATTTGCCGCCGGTCATCCTAAGCGAGGACGGCAAGCTGCGCCGCCTCGAACGGGGTGGCATGCCCGTCGGTCTTTTTGACCGCATGAATTATGAAGAGAGCTCGGCCCGCCTCGTCCCGGGCGAGATTCTGCTCGCCTATAGCGACGGCGTGACTGAACCAGAGAATGACTTTGGAGAGTTCGGAGAACACCGCCTGGTAGAACTCGTTCACGAAAACCGCGATCTGCCGCTGGAACGCATCAGCGAGATCGTCACTGCCGCGGTCGATGACTGGATCGGCCCCAATGAGCAACCCGACGATGTGACAATCGTTCTTGCGCGGGCACGGTAAGCTCTGGCAAACAAAATCCCTACTCCACCAGCCCTTGCCGCACACCATGGATAAAATCCGTGTAGGCCGGAGTGAAGCCAGCCGCGCGCATGTCAGCCGCGATCTGGCCGCGATGATAGGCCGAGTGCATCACCACATGCAGCAAAATATCGTCCTTGCGGTTGTTCCAGGCTTCGCCTTTACTGTTCTTGTAGGCGATCGTCCGTGCGAGGCCGGCCTCGTCTTCACTTTGCAAATATTGCTTCCATAAGTGCGCCAAGTCCGCAGCCTGTGTTTCGCACTGCGCGAGCGTGAGTTCCGGCCACACTGCGAGACTTTGCTTTTCCTGTTTCAATCGTTCCAGCCATAACCTTTCAGCGGCGAAAATGTGCGCCATCAACTTGATTGACCGGGCTGAAGCGTCGCCCGCGTTGCGCATCGCGGCAAGAACTTCTCGGTTGGCCCATGCGTCGTAGGAGAACAATCTGCGAAGGTGTTCTGTCATGTCCATAATGGTTCTCTCCAACTGGCTATGCTAGTCTGAGAAATTCAATGAAGGTGTCACGCACTTTATTTGTCCTCTGCGTTTGCGCCACACTTTTCGCCCAGGCGCCGCAGCAAACGATATCGAGGCAAAAGGCATCGCCTGACGTTTTTCTTATTACCATCGACACTCTCCGCGCCGATCATGTTCACTGCTATGGCTACGACAAGATTTCAACTCCCGCTCTCGACAGCCTGGCCAAAGATGGCGTTCGCTTCACTCAGGCTTTTACACCCAGCCCAATCACGAACACATCGCACACGACCATCCTGACTGGATTGCTTCCTAGCTCACACGGCGTCACCGATTTTGCCGTGCCGCTTGCGCCCACGCATCGCACGCTGGCGCAAGTGCTGCACGAGCACGGATATTCGACCGCAGCGTTCATCGGCTCGGTCATTCTGGACAGCAAATCCCTCGCTCCCGGCCTGGATCGCGGTTTCGACTTTTACGATAACTTTCCCGAACATCCGCAGACAAAATCCCGCTGGGGCCGCGTGGAGCGTCGCGGCATGGACGTGGCCCAGCGCGCCGAAAATTGGCTTAGCGCTCATCCCTCAGGCCCACATTTTGTCTGGGTGCACTTGTACGATCCCCACGATCCCTACGAGCCGCCGCCACCCTACTCGCAGATTTACAAGGACCGTTTATACGATGGTGAGATCGCCTATGCCGATTCAGCTCTCGCGAATTTTCTCGAATACGTGAAAAAACAAGCCTGGTACGACAATTCGCTGGTTGTTGTCGTTGGCGACCATGGTGAGGGTCTGGGCGAACACCACGAGGAGACTCATGGAATCTTTCTCTACGATTCCACCACGCACGTGCCTCTGATCGTGAAACTGCCAAAGAGCAATGATGCCGGCTCGGTGGTAACAGCGCAGGTCCGCACCACCGATATCCTCCCTACCGTTCTTGATCTGCTGAAAATTCCGCCGCCACCAAAGCTCGATGGCGAATCTTTACAGAACTATTTCAACGGCGCTGAAACCGCGAACCGCGTGGCTTTCGGCGAGACCGATTACCCTCTGCGCTTCGGCTGGGCGCCCTTGCGCTCGGTCCGTGACGAAGGATTCAAGTTCATCGAAGCGCCCAAGCCTGAGCTTTACGACTTGCACCTCGATCCAGGGGAATTGCAAAACAAATATGCTCCCTGGGACGCAAATGTCCAAAAGCTCCGCGCCATGCTTGCCGACTTGCGAGCGAAAAGTCCGCCGGCCGCACCCTCCGCCGGCACGGTCGGAGAGGGCACGATCGATGAACTGAAGGCCCTCGGCTATCTCGGCAGCGCCGACGTCGGGAGCGCAACGAACGTTCCCGAGCCATCATTGTTGCCGGATCCCAAAGACAAAATTGAAGAGCAGAATTTGTTGCATCAGGCCATGTTGGCCGTCGATGACAATCGCCTCAACGACGCGCGCGCGTCACTGGAAAAAGTCCTTCAACTCGATCCCAAATCCGCCACCGCGCTCCGGCAATTGGGCGAACTGGAACTCAAAGTTGGCGAGTATGCCAGGGCCGCTGAGCACTTCCGTTTGACCCGCGAAGTCCGTCCAGACGATGCCGAAGCCGCCTTCGAACAAGGCGAGGCGCTCGAGAAAAGCGGGGATCTGCCTGGCGCGCGGGAGGCGCTCGAATCCGGTCTGAAACTTTCGCCCAGCCAATTCGCGGCCCGTGTTTTGCTTGGTCAGGTTTATCTCGGATTGAAAGATCCTGCCAAAGCACAGGACCAGTTTGAAGCAGCATTGCTTCTGCAACCGAAGAACGTCGAGGCGCAACTGGGCCTGGCGCGCGCGCAAATTGCCCAGCGCGATTTTGCCGGCGCCCTCCAACAACTGGAGCCGCTGTCACGCTCCGATCCATCCAGTCCGGACGTATTCGAGCTTCTGGCAAAGGCCTATTCAGGGGTCGGGAAAAGCGGGCAGGCGCGCGCCGCGGAAACGCGTGCCGTACAATTGCGCCAGCGCAGGACCTCAAATGCTGACCGGTGAGATTCTGTAATTAGCTCCGAGCTATTGCACTTCTTCCGAAAGAAACGTACATGACCCAGCGGCTGATTCTTTGGTGCGGATTGCTTGTTCTCCTCTTCGGTTTTGGCCAGCGCTTCAGCGCGGCCCAAGACCTCACCATAGCAGCCGCGGCCGATCTTCAGTTCGCCATGCCGGACATCGCATCTCGTTTTCAAAAAGAAACGGGTAAGAATGTGAGAGTCGTTTACGGCTCATCTGGGAATTTTTTCGAGCAGATCGAGAACGGAGCTCCGTTTGACATGTTTTTTTCCGCCAACCTCGACTATGCCAAGCGTCTCGAATCCGCGGGTCTGGTGGAGCCGACGAGCTACGAGTATGCCGAAGGCAAGCTTGTGATCTGGGCGCCCACAGATTCCAAGCTCAGTCTCACTTCAGGGCTGTCGGTTCTGTTGGACCCTTCTGTGAAGAAAATAGCCATCGCGAATCCAGAGCACGCTCCGTATGGACAGGCGGCCGTCGCCGCAATGAAAAAAGCAAACATCTACGGAAAGATCAAGGACAAGCTGGTGCTCGGAGAAAATATCTCTCAGGCCGCATCGTTTGTGGCTACGGGCGCGGCGGACGTGGGTATCCTCGCCTTGTCCCTGGCGGTTTCTCCCGGCATGAAAGAGAAAGGTCGCTACGCCGAGATCCCAGAAGAAGATTATCCGGCTATTCAACAAGCCTGTGTGATTCTCAACTCATCGAAGAACAAAAAAGAGGCCGAGCAATTTCTCGAGTTCATCAAGACGCCCGCCATCGGCAGCGTGCTCCAAAGTTACGGCTTCGCGATACCTGCTAGCCCTTCAGGAGCGTCCAACGGTCGCTAAACATGTCTCTGTCTTACGAAAGAGGCCTACTTATGTGACGGCCCGGCCTCCGCAAAAAGCCTGAGGCTTGGATACTTCTCAAGCAAAGTCGCAGGGCTTTTTACTCTCTTGCCTGTTAACAGGTGCGCAATCTCCAGCGCGCTCACCGCCGCTTTGCCGTCAGGATGGTTGTTCGTAATCACAAAAGTTTTCTCAGCATCTTTGCTGACTTGCTTGACTCGCTCCGTCCAGCCTTTAAGTTCTTCCTGCGTGTAAAGATAGTTGTAACGGTCGTTGCGGCGCTCGGACTCGAACCATTCTTTGTAATTGCGCCCATGAAGCCGAACATAGCCGACGTGTGAAGTCACATGGCTACTCGGCCGGAGAGCCTTGCCCAGGAGCGGCTGGTCGATGTTCGCAAATCCAATGCCTTGCTCGGCCAATTGTTCAAAAATTTTCGGATCATTCCAGGTGTTATGGCGAACTTCCAGAACCAATGGAAACTCCGAGAACTTTTTGAATAACTGTTCGAGGTATGCCCGGTTTTCAGACGTGTTCTTGAACGAAATTGGAAACTGAATCAGTAAAGCGCCAAGCCGGCCTGCATTTGCCAGGCTGTTCAGTCCGGCCTTGGCAAGGGTCTCATCTTCCGGCAATGGCCGCAGAGTTTCAGCGGAGGTAGATTCCACCGCTGCCAGCGGCGAGTGAGTAAACGCCTGGTTGAGCTTGGCCGTGAAAAGAAATCGCGGATTAACCGCCGCCGCCATCTCCGCCCAATGCTTGCCAACTTCGGGCTTGATGTGCCCGTAAAACGAAGTGTTGATCTCGCAGCAATCGAAAAACTGCGCCAGATATTCCAGCGGATGAATCTTCCGCTTCTTCAGGTCTGGGGGATATACAGTCCCTTCCCAGTCTTTATAAGAAAAGCCCGCCGTACCAATAAAAATATCCGCCATTTCCTCAATGCCTTACCGCCAATCCCTACCTTCGGGGATTGACAGGGGCTTTGCCCTGGGTCTAGTGTACTGCCTGATTATAGCGAATAAAAAGCGAAAATCAAAATGGACCCCGCCCTGCTCCGCGCGCAAATCGAACAGAAATTCCCCGCCGCCTTCACG
>Ga0335081_10003014_pt1 | contig 26430 bp, 16 predicted proteins | sample Lox_Sample_35_FD_206713 | JGI IMG/M metagenome (GOLD analysis project Ga0335081, IMG submission 206713) | Soil microbial communities from Loxahatchee National Wildlife Refuge, Florida, United States - Lox_Sample_3.5 | ecosystem: Environmental > Terrestrial > Soil > Wetlands | place: USA...
TGGCGCTGTTTGTCTTGCTCTTCCGCAAATTTCTGCGGCGCCAGGCAAACAACGGAGAAGTCCTGTTGATTGGGGTCTTTCTGGTCGGCAGATTCCTGGCGGGAATCGCCTCCGGCTGGCTGGGCGCCAGCGTGAGCATCATGGTGATCTGCAGCATAGTTTACTTTTACGAGAAGCGCCGGATTCCCAAGGTCGCCATCGTTTTTCTTCTCGCTTATATCCTGTTCTTCCAGGCCGGCAAAGAAGCTTTTCGCAAGACCTTCTGGGGGGAGCGGGTGGACTCGACCCTCAGCCAGAGAATCACCTTCTGGTCCAGTGAATCGCTGCGCAACTGGGAACTCACGTTGGAGAATCCCAACGCAGAAAACTGGCACCGCCTGATCGATCAGAGTCTGGCCCGTATGTCCCTGCTACAACAAACTGCGCACGTCCTGGAGCTGACGCCGGAGCAAGTTCCCTACCAGCATGGGCGCCTCTATTCCTACATGCTGGTCACGTGGATTCCCCGAGCTATCTGGCCGAATAAGCCTTCAGTAAACGAAGCCAACCAGTTCTACCAGGTGGCCTATGGCCTCACGGCCCCCGATCGTCTTGATAGCGTGTCCATCGCCGTGGGCACCGTGGCCGAGAGCTTTATCAACTTTGGCTGGTGGGGACCCTTTCTCGTCATGATCCCGCTGGGCATCTTCTTCGACTATTTCCAGCACGCCTTTCTGGCGCGCGATTCCGGCTGGGTGCTGAACGCTATCGGAATCGCTTTGATCCCCAGCTTTCTCGCTGTAGACGCCCAGTTGGCGCAATATTTGGCGGGAATTCTTCAAAGTGTTGTCGTGGCCTTGGTAATCCTCTGGCCGGTGTTGCGCGGGCAACTACGGGGAGGAACAAGCCATGCCCAGCCGGCGCCGGTGGAACCCACCAACGCCGGGCTGCGCATGCCGTCACTGGCGCCCCGGCGGTTTTGGTGATGCCGCTCTGGAGTTGCTGAAGCGTGAGGATCATCCAGATCATCCCCGATTTCGGTCTGGGCGGCATTCAGAAAGCCGGCTGCGCGCTATCCGAGGCCATGCTCTGCGCCGGACACCAGGTCTTGCTTATCGGCGAAAAAACTGGGCCGCGTTTCCAGGCGTCGTGTTCCTGGCATCGCCTGTTGCCCGGCCTGCGGCTGGAGGCTCTGGCCGGGGTGGCGCGCCAGTTTGCTCCCGATGTGATTCACCTCCACGCTGCTGAGTATCCCGAGGAGCTGCTCCGCGGACTCGCCAGGGAACTGCGGCAGCCGCCGCCGTTGCTGGTCACGACGCCGGTGTTTGGCCGTCCTCCGGAAGATCGCCGCCTGCTGGCGCTCACCCGCACTTGTTGCGTGGGTACGTTCACTTTCTATCGCCTGGGGCGCTGGTTGAAGCAGCCGCCCGCAGAGATGATTCGCAGCGGGATCGGCTACGTACCTCTTGCGCCTTTCCAACCGCCTCCCGCCGAGGTGGACCGCGAAGCCGAGCGACGGACGTTGGGCATCGCCCACGACTCATTCGTCTTCGGCAGGGTGGGTCGCAGCCAGGGAGGCAAGTGGCATCCCTGCTATCCCCAGATCATCGACGCGCTGCTGAGCGCGGAGCACGGCGCGCAGTGGATCTCCATCGGTTTTCCCGAAGGGCTGGGCCGGGACGGCCTGCGCCAGCGCTGGGGCGAGCGCTTCCGCGACTTTCCCGAGACCGCCGATTATCAATTCCTCGCTGCCGTGCTCTCTGCGATGGACGCACAGTTGTTCTGGAGCCCGCACGGAGAATGTTTTGCCGCCACCATCTGTGAAGCGGCGGGCATGGGCACGCCCACCATTGCCGGGGTCAATCCCTGCCAGGATAACGGGCAAGTCGAGCAGGTTCTTGAAGGCATCACGGGCGAGCTGGTCGGGACTCCGGCGCAGGCGATCGCGGCGCTGTGCCGCCTCGCATCGAACCGCGGTCTTCTGCCGGCGCTGCGATCCTCTGCCAGGCAGCATGCCTGGACGCGCTGGCACGTCGCGAGGGTTAGCGCGGATCTGTGCCAGTTGTACGAGTACTGGCGTTCCGGCAAGCAGTGTTCTTATGTCGAGGTGATGCTCCGCGAGCACCGGGAGCTAATGGAGAACTATCGCAGCAAGGTCGCGGCTTTGAAAGCCGGCGGCTCCTTGCGCCACTCGGCCTGGGAAATGGCGTTGTGGTCGGCCGAGTGGTGGCCGCTGTTCGCGCGAGCCCGGCGCATGAAGCCTTATGTCCGAAGAGTGCTGGATTGCTTGTGAGAGGGAATTCATGGCGGCTGAAGGCTTGCGGTCAGGGGCCGGCGCCATCTCGTGCCCGGCGGAGCCGCCGGAGTTGCGCCAGATATTGCAGGACGATTCGGCTGGTCAGCTTGGACTTGCCACGCTGGCGCGGGCCAAAGCAGTATGGCACTTCGCGCATTCCCGCCAGGGGCAAGCGGGCAGCGATCTCCAGCAAGATCTTGAAGCCGCTGCCGTCGATGCGTTCGCGGATCCGCATGAAGTCGTGCTTCCACATCACGAAGTAGCCGGAGAGCGGGTCGCGCAGGCGCATGCCCAAGCACGCCTGCGTGAGCCGGGTCGCGCAAAACGACTGGAAGCGGCGGATTCGAGTCCATCCGGCGGTGCCCCCGCCCGGCATGTAGCGGCAGCCGACCACGAGGGCGGCGCCGCGCTCCAACTCCGCGACCATCCGCGGCAGGATGGTGGGGTCGTGCTGCAGATCGCTGTCGATGCAGGCCACCGCGTCCCCGTTAGCCGCGGCAAAGCCATCCATCACTGCGAAGCCCAGGCCGTGATTCTCGAAGCGCCGCAAGAGACGAAGCTGGGGGACGCCGCTGCTGAGCTCTCCCACACGTTGCCACGTCTGGTCGTGAGAGTCGTCATCGACGATCAGGATTTCGTAGCGCAAGCCGGAGAGCGCGCCGGTGAGGCCCCGCACCAGAGGCTCGACGTTCTCGACTTCATTCAGGGTGGGGGAAACCACGCTCAACAGACGAACCTGACGGGAGCGGACGTTTGAATCCTGGTCGAAAACTGCGTCCAGCAATGGTTCCACGCAATGAGCCCGATGGTGAACCCGCTGCCGATATGGTAGCAGCGGGAACGCGGCGTTTGCTACCAGCCGCCAGGTTTTTTCGGGTGATGATTTTGGCTCCGGCAACCGCGGTTTCCGGGATTCGCCACCAAGCCGTGGGCGAATCCCGGCGGCGCCGCCTGCTCGCCATGGCCCTCTTGAGCTGTGGAATTGTCCTGACCTTCTCCCACTTTACGCCCATCACCGTGTACAACGACCCCACGTTTCAGCTCATGGCTCTCGAGCAATACCGCTCCGGGACGTCACCGGACTTCAATACTTTGGTGACGGCGAGCCCGAGCGACTTGTCCCACAACAATCACACGTGGATCAGCACGTGGCCGCCGGGGATGGGGATGCTATTGCTGCCCTTGCGGGGCGCCAGGCTGAGCATCGCCACGGCGCTCCGCGTGCTCGCCGCCGTCGCATTCCTTGTTGGATCGCTGGGTTGGGCCCGGTGGATTTCTCTGTTCGATTTGCCACGCTGGCTGCAAGCAGTCCTGGTGCTGGGATTTCCTTGCGTGCGCTACGCCAACAACCCGCTGTTCCAGTACTACACCGAAAGCTTTACCTACGCGCTTGCTCCGTGGCTGCTGGTGGGTGCGGTCTGGGTGGCCACACAAATGCAGAAAGACCTGGCCGGGCCAGGAGTCGCCGGCGCTCTCACGCTCGGCTTCGGGCTGGGGGCGGCGTACTGGTTGAAATATTCGGCAGTTTTCGTTTCCGCCGGGCTGGCAATGTTTCTCTGTGGCCGCTGGTTCCGCGGGCGCGGCCATACGGCTTCATCCAAGACCTCCATCATAATGGTGCTGGCGGTGCTGATCCCATTCGCGGGGCTGGTGGGCGGCCTCAACCTTTTGAACCACCATATGGGAGCTTCAGCCAACCATGTGAGTGAAACCGCTGCCCTGAACTTCTCCTGGCGAAACGCGGCCGACACCTTGGGGTTCTTGCCCCTCGCGATGGCGGATGCGGACTCCGCACTGCACTACTTTTTCTTCAAGCCGTCGCAACCGCAGCCCTTCGACCCGCTGTGGCTGCGAATCGCTGCCCTCGCGCCGGCGCTGCTGATTCTTTGGATCGTGTTCCGGCGCCGGACCGAGGATCTGGCAGTCGTCGCCAGCCGCTGGGTAGTCTTTGCGGCCATGGCGGGGATTTTTGCCGTGTGGACGCTGTCCAACGCCGCCGCCAGTCGGGAGGCGCGGCACATCGCTGCCGCTGCCATGGCCCTGGTCCCCGCCTTCCTCGCAGAAGCCCGCCTTGTCTGGCGCAGAGAGCGGCTGCGGCCAGCGCTCCAGCTCGTGGCCGTCGCATTTATTTTCCTCCCCATGCTCTATGGAGCTGCTTCCGTGGTGGGGAAATGGCGCCGCGTGCCCAGGAACTATGAGACCACCGGCGCTGGTTTGTATCATCCCTCGCTAGCGCGCGTGGACGAATCGGCGACGCTGCGGGTGCTGCTGCAGGATTATTCGCCGGGAAAAGATGTCTGGTATGCCCCGGACGGAATCACGGCGTTGTTCCTGCCCGGCCGCATGCTGATCCGCCAGGCCGATTTCCAACCGATCGAGCAATTGCGCCGCGAGGTCTTTCGAACCTCGATTCCGCTGCGGGTGCTGGTGTTGCTGCCACGCCACTTCGAGCAAGACGGCAAGGGAATCGCGATCCGCTCCGCGTTCGTCCAAGCCAAACAGTGGCAGAGGCTGGAGATTCCCGGCTGCGACTACATCAGGTGGGCGACCGATCTCGATCCTGCGCCACAGCAGGTCGCGCGCATACCCGGCCGCCAATGAGCGGAGTAATTACCAGCTGGCCAGCGCGGCACGCCGCCAGCTGTCCGTTCCCACGCAGACGTACAGGTGAGTCGCATCGTAGGCCCAACTGCCGGCCGTGCAGGGGGAATTCGGGGCTTTGGGCGCCGCCACCGGCGCCGCGGCGAAGTCGGAAGCGCGTTTGCCATCCACGCGGTCGGCGTTCAAGTTCGCGACCACATTGGTGTCGGCGATGCCCTGGAGTTTGGGCGCGTTCAGGCCGCCGGAGAAGCTGGCGCTCCCCTTGGCGGTATCGATGAACCAGGTGGGAGCAGTCTCGCTGGAGGGTCCGTAACCCCAGATGCCGCGGCCCCGCGTCTTGAGATACTCGGCCTCGTTCTGCCAGGGAAACTTGTAGTTGTTGCAGGCGGGACGCGCACTCACCGTCATTTTCGTCTTCGCCGTGTTCCCAACGTAACAGGCAACACCATTTGCAAGCACTACTACGTCGTAGCCTGCCGCCTCGGGTTGTGCTTCCCAACTGAAGGTGAAAGTGTGCTGGCGGTCGATGGCGGATAACGCCGGTCCGCGACAGCCCCAAGCGTGCCCTTCCACGGTGCGGCGCTTGGAGGAATCCAGCGCGAACACCCAAATGCCGTATCCTTGGGAGGTATCGCCACCGGTCACCGAGCAGCCGGACTGCACCTGCGGTGCTCCCGGACCTGCCAGTTCGAGCGCGCCGTCGCCCAAGTAGAGATGATTGGCGGCGATCGGAACAGCGCCCGCCGTCTTTACCGCCGTGTCGGTGCTGTAGCGCAGCCCGCTGCGGAGAGATCCGGTACTCTGAATAAAGGTGATGCCGCTGTAGGCGCCTTCGGCCGTGGCCCCGAGCGTGATCTGGCCTCCCCCATGGAAAGCATAGCCGCTGCCGCGCAACTGGAGGAGGTCTTCCGGCGGGGGAAGATAGTTGTAATAGCCGGCTGCCCGGTTGCTTCCAAACATCTTCCAGGCGAAGGAATTGTTGATGAAGATGCCGCTGCTCTGATTGTTTCCGCAGATGGCGTGGGGCGTCGGATAGTTGGTGTTGCTCCAAGCGTTGCTGATCGCCAGGAAGAACTGCGCGCCGCCCATGTCCCAGAAGCAGGGCGCCACCGCCTTATCGTCCCAGCCATTATTGATGTGCGAGAGCGTGATGGGGGTGTGCCCGAAGTGGGCTCCCAGCCTGACGAACTGTTTGTTGGCTTCGCTCAGCAGACCTTCGACGCTGGCGGGGTCGCTGGCGCCCGCCAGGTAAAGGCACGCCTCGCTGAAGTTGCCGCACTCACCGTACTTCACATGATAGCCGCCGCCGTCGAACTTGTAGCCGTACCTTCCAAAGCTAACGTTATTGTTGAAGAAAATCTCATTCTTGGGATTGGCCGAGGGGCCGATGTGGAAGCCGATCCCGCCGTCCACGTAGCAGACGATGTTGTAGAACTTGCCGTCCTCCACGTTGATCTGCGAGCGCGCGGAGATATCAATGCAGGTAAACTCGGGAGCTCCGATATCTCCCTGCGGGGCGGGGTTGATGAACACCCGGTCCACTAACAGGTTGCTGGCCGTCCAGCTGCCGCTGCGGGCTTCATCCCACGAGATCCCGGCGCGGGCATAGGTAGGCGTGCAGTTGTCTCGCCAGTGGCCGAAGATGCTGAGCTCGCTGATTTCGATGGTGTGGGCGCGGTCGAGGTCGAACACCGGCTGGCTGCCGTCACCACAATAAACCACTGCCGAGGTTGGGCCCGTGCCGCGAAATGTCAGATCGCCGGTGTTGGTCGCGGCGATCGCCGTCCTCACCCGCGTTAGAAAATTATTGGGCCAGTTAAACTGCCCGCCTCCTGCCCGCGTCTGCTGCTGCACAGCCTTGTTGATGGCCTGGGTGTCGTCAACGGAAATATTGCCGGCCACCCCGCGTTGCCGCCAGTCAACGCCTAGACTCCGCGGCGCCGCGGCCGGCAGCTGGCCCGCGTTTTGCGCGGTGGCCACCGCCACCGCCAGCAGCAAGAACATCGAACAGCTCTTTCCCCAGTGCGAAATCCGGACAGTCATGGTTCTCTCCCGGGTCAGAATGTTTTCTTCTTATCAGCTTGCGCTGTGGAAACCGGATAGTTTTCTGGGGGCGTGTTGGATTTTCGCAAGAGCTCGACGGGCTAGTCGTTCTCAGGGGCCAGAATCATTCGGGGTGGGGAGTGGTCATTCAGGGCGGCCGGGAGTGGCCGGCTCGAGGCGTTGTACAGCGCCGGTTTTCTGGTCCAGGACCTCGCGGATGCGCTGTGCCAGAGTGTCGGGAGCGAAGGGTTTCTGAAGCAGGTGGAACCTGGATTTTTCGATCTCGTTGATGCGGTCGGTATACCCGGACATCAGCAGGATCTTGGGGGTACGCGGGCGCAGCTTCTCGGCAACGTCGAGACCTCCGCCCTTGGGCATGACCACGTCCATCAAGAGCAGGTCGATGTTCTTGCCCTGTTCCTCGAACAAGCGCAAGGCCTCTTCCCCGTTGCGCGCCTCGAGCACCTTGTAGCCCCGCTGCGATAAAGTTTCGCGCACCATGCCGCGCAGCCCGGCTTCATCTTCCACCACCAGGATTCTTTCCGTGCCCTTTCTGGATTCCAGCCGCTCCTGTTCCTGGCCGACGGTGGAGGCTTCTGTCGTAAGTTCGGGCAGAAACACGTGAAAAGTGGAGCCTTCGCCGACTTGGCTCTTCACCTCGACAAAACCGCCGCTCTGCTTCACCACGCCATAGACGATCGCCAGTCCCAGGCCTGTGCCTTTGCCGACCTCTTTGGTCGTGAAGAAGGGCTGGAAGATCTGTTTGAGGGTGGCTTCGTCCATGCCACAGCCGGTGTCGGCGACCGAGAGCCGCACAAAGTAGCCGGGCTCGACCTCGCGGGCCGCCGCTATGGCTTTTTCGAGCGCCACCGTCGCGGTGCGGATTTCGATCCTGCCTCCAGTGGGCATGGCGTCGCGCGCGTTGACCACCAGGTTCATGATGATCTGTTCCAGCTGCCCCGGATCGGCCATCACTTTGGGGAGCCCAGTTCCGGGACTGGTGGTCACCTCGATGTGTTCTCCAACGAGCACCTTGAGCATGTTTTGCAGGTTCGCTACCACCAGGTTCAGGTCGACGGCCTGGCGTTGCAGCACCTGCTTGCGGCTGAAGGCCAGCAATTGCCGGGTCAGAGAAGCGGCGCGGTCGCCGGCCTTGCGAACTTCCTCGGCGTATTTGGCGCTGGGGTTGCCGGGTTCGAGTTCACACAGCAGCAATTCGGTGTAGCCCTTGATGATGGTGATCAGGTTGTTGAAGTCGTGGGCCACTCCACCGGCGAGCTGGCCGACGGCTTCCAGGCGCGCGGAATTCACCATGCGCTTCTGGGTGTCCGCGAGGCTGGCGCGCATGCGGTCGAAGGCCGCGGTCAGCTCGGCTACTTCATCATTGCCCACCGCTTTCAGGGGGAAGCCAAAGTCGCCTTTCGACAGTGCCCGTACCCCAGTGACGAGGTCCCCCAGCGGACGGGTGAAGGTATGGGAGATGAAGAAAACGAAGCCCGCCCCCAGCAGCACCGCCACCATGCCCACGGCGATGATGAGCCGGTTCATGCGCTCCACAAACAGGGTGGCGCGGTCGTAGGACTTCAGCACGACCAGGTCGACTTCGCTCGAGCGAGAGGAGAGGTGGAAGGCGTTGGTCATGAAGGCCTCGCCGCCCAGCTTTACCCGCTGCAGACCGTGGTCCAGCGGGATGTTGGCGTCCCATTGCAGGGCGGCGGTTTGCTCGGCGTTCAGCGTGCTGGCGACGATCCTCCCCCGGCTGCGAAAGGCCACGGGACCATCGGCAACCCGGCTGATCTGCTGTGCCAATTCTGGGCTCAACTCGTAGCCAAGCACCAACAGGCCCACCGAGTTGCGTTCGGACGAGCTGCCGGAGTCTATAGAGCGGTAGAAGACCTGGTAGAACCGTCGGCCGAGCGGCCACCACACCGGTTGCGTACTCGCCGCCAGCATTTCTTCCACCGTCGCCTGCGGGAGCGGCGGTCCGTTGTTGTCGATGGCCATCACCCTGCCGGCGGGGTCTGCCAGCACCACCAGGTCAGCACCGGCGGTGCGCCAGATGTCCCGGGAGGCATCCTGGACGGTGGCCGGATCGCGCGTGACCATCACCGCTTTTAGCAGCGGCGCATCCGCCAGTAGCTCTGCTGAGCGCTCGGCGGCTTGCTCGCGCCGGACCTGGAAATCGCGCAGCGTGGCCGCCGAGTTCTCCAGCTCGCGGCTCAACTCCTCGCGCGCATGCAGGCGGACGCCGCGCCGTACGATAAATAACGACGCGCCCGTCAACCCCGTGGTCACCAGCAGCAGCGATAGAAGAAACTTGCTTCGCAGCTTCATAGTCCCGAAACAGCGCCCGGGTCACCCCGACACACGTCGGCTACTGCAGTGTGTTGGCTAATTAGGTACGAAAAGGCGGGTCCACCGCCAGTCACGGAAGTTGCGGGGGTATATTGGCCCCCAGGAGCGCGGTTAGGGGGAAGGTGTTGCGCCATCGCCCGAGAGGATGCCTGCGCTGGCTCATTCTGCCCGTTGTAGGGCTGAGCCTGTGCGGACCGATCCGTGCCCAATCCCCATCGACCGCCGGTCCCTCTGTCGCTGAACTCAAGGCGCAGGTGGACGCGCTAAGGTCCTCTCTCACCGACACCAAAGCCGAGCTCGAACGATCGCACCAGGAAGTGGTTGACCTGCGCCGACGGCTGGAGGAGTTGGAGGCCCGCCTGGGTCCCTCCACCGCCAAGCCTGCTCCCCAGACCACGCCTTCCTCTGCCTATCCGACACTCGAAGATGCTCTCAAGGCGCAATCGTCGGCAGCACCTGCCGGCGAGGCCGGCGCCGCTCGGGAGCGCGTGGACATGCTGGCGGCCCAGATCGAAGAACAGAACCAGACCAAAGTAGAGAGCGAGTCCCGCTACAAGGTGAAGCTCTCCGGGCTGGTCCTGATGAATACCTACATGAATCGCGGTGCGGTGGACAACGCCGACCTTCCGGGCTTTGCCCGGCCGCGCCCTCCTGGCCAGACCAATGGCGACTTCGGCGCTACCCTTCGCCAGACCTTGCTGGGGCTGGCGGTCACGGGTCCAAAACTGGCCGGGGGGCACACCGCCGCCGATGTGCAAATGGATTTCTTCGGCGGCTTTCCTGCCTATCAATACGGTGTGACCTCAGGCTTGGTGCGGCTGCGAGTGGCGCGCGCCAGCCTCGATTGGGGCAACACCAAGCTGGTCGTGGGACAGGATGCTCCGTTCTTCTCTCCGCTTGCGCCCTCCTCTTATGCCTCCGTGGGTGAGCCCGCATTGTCTTGGGCGGGGAACCTGTGGGTGTGGACGCCGCAAATTCGCGTGGAACATCGCTGGAGCCGTTCCGAGTCTTCGGCGGTGACCCTCCAGGCGGGGATTCTCGATCCCCTCACGGAATACATTCCCGACTTCCAGTTTGACCGGACGCCCTCGCCGGGAGAGAGTTCGCGGCAACCAGCCCTGGCTACGCATCTCGCGTGGAAGGGAAAGGTGGGGGCGCAGCCGGTGATGATCGGAGTGGGTAGTTATTATGAGCGGCAGTCGTGGGGCTTCGACCGCAATGTAGATGCCTGGGCTGCTACCGCAGATTGGGATCTGCCCTTGGGGCGCTGGTTCGGACTCTCCGGCGAATTCTTCCGCGGGCGGGCCTTGGGCGGGCTGGGCGGAGGTGTGTGGAACAGCATTGTGGCCAACGGCGATGCCGAAGATGCCGACACGCGTATCGCAGGCCTGGGCGCCGTGGGCGGGTGGTCGCAGTTGAAGATCAAGCCCGTCTCCAAATGGGAGTTCAACGTAGCTGCGGGCACAGACAATCCGCTGGCCGGCGACCTGCGTCTTTTTCCCAACCCGGAGGGTTCCAACTTCCCGCCATTCGCGCGCAACCAAAGCTGGTTTGCAAATTCCATCTACCGCCCGCGGTCGAACCTGATCCTGGCGCTTGAATACCGCCGGCTGCGTACTTATTCTGTCAACGACCCCAAGTCCACCGCCGACCACGTCAACCTGGCGTTCGGCGTGGCTTTTTGAAAAATGTGCCGCTCACTCACTTCGGCGGCCCTGGCGCTGGTCGCGCTGCTGCCAGCAGCGCGCTCCTTTGCCGAAGACTTCCACACCAGGGTGACAGTGCAACGGAGTGCTGAGGATAAAGCCGCCGGCAATTCCGGGGTTGTCGTCTGGCTGATGCCGATGGGCGCCAGCCAGCCGCAGCTGCCCGTTGTCCACCCGCGCCTGGTTCAGAAAAATAAGCGCTTCGAGCCGCACCTGCTGGTAATTCCCGTCGGCACCGTGGTGGAGTTCCCCAACGAAGATCCCTTCTTTCACAACGTATTCTCGCTCTACAAGGGCAAGCGCTTCGATTTGGGACTTTACGAAGCCGGCAGTTCGCGTTCGGTCCGCTTCGACCGCCCGGGCGTGTCCTTCATCTTCTGCAACATCCATCCTGAGATGAGCGCGGCGGTGGTGGTCTTGGAGACGCCCTACTACGCGATCTCCGACAACGCAGGCGAGGTCACCATCCATAATGTTCCGTCCGGCCGCTACCACCTGGAGGTCTGGTATGAGCGCTCTTCGCCCGAGGCTCTGGCTCGCTTGGCCCGGCAGATCAGCATTCCCGGCGCCGGAGGTCTGCCGGCGCTTGAAGTTCCCGAGGTGATTGCCGCCGGCGTACCCCACAAGAACAAGTACGGCCAGGACTACGACAAGCCCAGCGTATACAAGCCTGATTAGATTGATTTCACATTAGATTTAAGCGATGGACCCGCTGGCTTCAGTCTCACGGAAAGGTTCTACTTCAGTCCCTCGACCAAGTACAGGTCGGAGAGCAATTGCCGCACGCCATAAACGTAGGCCTTGCTGTCCGGCGTGAGGACTACCGGCCCGATAAACTCCACGCCGGCCGGATCGCTGGGCATGAGCTGTTTCCAGAGTGTCCGCTGGCCGCTCGGCAGCTCCAGACGCTGCACCCGAACCGGCATCTCCCCCGGGCGGTCCACATACAGCGAGCGCCCATCCTGGCTCCAGGAGATCGGCTCCTCTCCGACTTCAAAGCCGGCGATGGGCTTAGGCTCTCCGCCGGAGACCGGGTAAAGATATCCCTTGCCTTCGGGACCGACCGCGGCCACTAGCCTGCCATCAGGCGAGACTGCGAAGGCGAGGGCATTGACGCCCTCGGGGGTGATGGCGCGTGCCTTCCCCCCGGCCGCTTCCTGCAGGTACAGGCGTGCGCCGTGACCGGGCTCCGTCCCGGAGAAAACAAACCGTTTCCCGTCTGGGAACCAGCGGGCGGCCACATGGCTGGCATTTTCGTGAGCCAGCGGCTGGATTTCCCCTGCCCGCGTGGGCAGCAGGAAGAGTTGTGTGGGATCATCGTTGCGCGTGGCGAGAGCCCACTTTTCGTCGGGAGAGAGGGCCAACGCCTGTCCGTCTCCCAAGCGTACCGCGGGAGAACCATCGGTCTTGCGCAGATAGGCGGCGTAGCTCAGCCCGCCCCCCTCACCAGCTTCGAAGAACAACATCTGTTTGCCGTCGCTCGATAGGCCGACAGGATATGACCAGTCGAACCAGGCCAAGTCCTGTTCCGCGCCTCCATCTGTGGCCGGGCTGATGATGCGCCGCCGGGTGTTGCCGCGCGTCACTAACACACGGCCATCCCGGCGAATATCCTGCAGAGTCAGCTCACCCGGCACTCGCGAAACCAGGCGCTGCTTCCCGCTCAGGCTTACCGCGTAGAGAGCGCGATCGATGCCCTCCACGGTTGCGGTGAACCACACTTCGTCACCGCTGCGCGCCCAGGCCAAGCCCTGTAGGGTCAGCCACCCGGCGGACAACGCCCTGGCCTTTCCATCGCTGCTCACTACCATCACCACACCGCCGTCATCTCCTTCGATGGGGTGTTGGAGGAAGGCGACCTGATCGCCTTTGGGAGAAATGCGCGGATGGCTGATCCACCCGCCGGTCTCGTAAAGCGTCTTGCCGATGGGATACTCGAGTTGGGTGCGCCCGCCCACCTCGCGGACCACCGCCAAATTGTTTCCATCGGGCGACCAGTCTGCCCACTGTACATTTTCCAGAACCTCGCGCGGGGCTCCCCCGGCCATGGGCAGTCGCGCCAGCGTTCCGGTGTGGATCCAGGATTTCACTTGCCGGCTTCCCAGCAGCAGCGCCATCTCGCCCTGCGAGGAAATGGAGAGAATTTCCGCCCCAGTAAGTCCCAGCGAGCGGGATTCCGGGCTCTCCGGGCGGGTGGCGAACACCTCCGTCGGCTTCCCCTCCCAAGTGGCGCTGTACACGATGGTCTGCCCGTCGGGCGCAAAGCGCGCCATGCGCAGGATTCCGCGGCGGTAGGTGAGCAGATGATAGGCCGGGGGTGCCGTTCTGCCCGATCGCTGGCCCAGCATGAACGCGAGCAAGCCCACTGCGGCCAGCGCCAGGACGAAGCTGGCGGAAATCAACCATGTTTTGGCCGGCCTGGTCGCGGCGATTCCGGAGACCGAAGGCGCCGCCGGGGCTGTGGGCGCTGCGGCTGCTGTGCGGGAGGAGGCGGAGTCCAAGTCCCGCTTCAGCCGCTTCAGCTCGATGCGCAGCGCGGAAGCCGACGGGTAGCGCAGCTCGCGATCCTTTTCCAGCGCACCGCCGATAATCTCCTCCAGCTTGGGCGGGACCTCTTTGTTCAACTGCACGGGAGCGGCTGGCGCTTGGTTCAGGATGGCGTTGAAGGTCGCCGCCGAGGTGTTCCCGCGAAACGGCAGCGCTCCCGTCACCATTTCATACAGCACGACGCCGAAGGAAAACACATCGGTACGCTCGTCCAGCTCTTCTCCCAGCGCCTGCTCGGGCGACATGTAGGCGACGGTGCCCAGCGCCGTCCCTGGGCTGGTCAGATGTTCCTGGAAGCCGGCAGTGGGAGCGTTGGAAGCGCCCGCCGCCTCGGCCACCATTTTCTTCTGCGGGGAGAGTTTGGCCAGGCCGAAGTCCAGCACCTTGGCCTGCCCGCGGCTGGTGATGAAGATATTGGCGGGCTTGATGTCGCGATGCACGATGCCGCTGGTGTGGGCGGCATCGAGGGCGTCGCTGATCTGGATGCCCCACTCCAGGGCTTGTGAGATTTTCACCGCGTGCCCCTCGATGCGGTGCTTCAGCGTTGTCCCCTCCAGGCACTCCATGACAATGAACTGCCGGCCCTGGTCCTCCCCGACGTCGTGGATGGTGCAGATGTTGGGATGATTTAGGGCGGAGGCGGCGCGCGCTTCCCGGCGAAAGCGCTCTAGCGCCGGCCCGTCAGCCGCAAGTTCGGGCGGCAGGAATTTGATGGCCACGAAACGGCCGAGCTTGGTGTCTTCCGCTTTGTAGACCACACCCATCCCGCCACCGCCGAGCTTTTCCACGATGCGGTAATGCGCAATGGTTTCGCCGGTCACGCGGCAGGCCTTGAGTGAGGGAAGAATCATAGGCCGAGCCGGGGATAGCGTCAACGCCGGCTATCGCACCACCAGCACTTCGCGGACGTTGTCGCGGGCGAGGAAGAACTTGATCGAGGAGAAGTCGCGGAAAAGGTTTTCGATGTGGCGATTGTTGAACACGCGTTGCAAGCGGTAGCGCGGACCCTGTTGCAGCTCAAGCGTATCCTCGCCGGCGATGTGGTAGCGATAGTAAGGAGCATCGGGGCCGGCGTCGCGGGTGTGGAAAAACGCCAGCAGGATGCCCTTGGGCCGGAGGATGCGGTGAATGCGGTTCACCATCGGCTTGACCAGCGCCTCGTGCAGGTAGTCGGGGGTGTCCCAGCACAGAATAGCGTCGAAGGTAGTGCTGTGGCTGTAGACCAGGTTCTCGGACAAGAAGCGATCGGCATCGCGCGTGGGGCGGCCATCCTCGGCTGCCACCACCAGGGAGGGCTCCTCCGACTCCTTCAGCACGTCCTCGTTATAAACCTTGTGCCCGAGGCCGGTGAGATAGGCGATGTTGGTGGGAGAAGTGGGGCCCAAATCCAGAATGCGCAGGGTTTCTTCGCTTTCGATGGCGTGGTTGAACTCAGCCAGGCCGCTGGAACGACGGCGCAGACGCTCACCCGGCTCGGTCGCCGGCAGGCCGGTGGCGGCGTCTGCGTTTCCCCGAAACCGACGAAACAAGTGCGTCACGGAACTCACGTACTGCCGAACCCAATTCTACGCCAGGGCCGACTTCAACCCTTACTGGAAGCATTCCGGGTCACTTTTTCTGTTCGACAAGCGTCGCATGCGGCGCGGCGGGCTGTCCGGCATGTCCCGGGTTGGCGTGCGCTTGCAGAGAGTCGGCGGCCTTTCCACTGAAAGCGCTGGCCGCAATGGCGTTCACGGTTTCGCGCTTGGGCTCGGCCTTCGCCGCTTCGCGCTGCGTGTCGATGCCGCCCTTAAAGACAGCGCCATCCTCGATGACGATGCGCTGGGTGACGATGTCGCCAGTAAGCACCGCGTTCTTTTTCAGTTCGACGCGCTCGGTGCCGTGGACGTTGCCGTTCAACTCCCCGTGCACCACCACTTCGCGGGCATTCACGTTGGCCCGCACCTTGCCGTGCGGTCCGATGGTAAGGTGGTGCTCACGCAGCTCGATGCTGCCTTCCACTTCGCCGTCAAGATAAAGGTCTTCGCTGCCCGAGAGCTCGCCCCGCACCACTACCGACTTCCCGATGTGAGCAACTTCAGTACCAGCACTGCCCGTCGATCCGGACATTTCCATGGCAATCTCCCCGCCCGGGTTGGCTACCACACCCGGGTACCACGCCTACCCCTGCACGCTTCCGGAGTTCCCCTCGGAGTGCAGCATCCGAACTATACCCTCTCGCCCGGACAGGCAGCAAATGGGAATTCGCTTTGCTCGTGATGTTCTGGAGTCATTCAGGGTTACCGTGGGTCCTTCACCTCTGGCGACGGCGCGGAAAGGAAGCTGCTCAGGTACGGCACAGACGTGCTACTAAGGAAGATGTGTCATCCTCGCAAGGACGATCTGCTGAGGTAACACTTTGTTTCTGCCGGCCAAGTGATTGGCGCGCCGGATTCTAGCGGCTTTGGTGCGGCGAGCGGGCGAACGCGCTTTGGCCAGAGCCGTGCTCGGGCACAGCGTCGGCTTCGTCGGACTCTCGCGCTGCCGGGTGGCGCCGAAAACCAGGGGAACAGCGGTTCCGCTCGCGCTCGCGATTCAACCCAATGGGACTGCCTTTTCCGGCGAGGCCGATCCTCTAATCCCTCTTCCCTTTGCCTCAGGACCAGCAGCCATGCTGGTCCTTTTTTTACCGTGAGGTTCCCTCACTCCGGCGTCTGGCTTATGGCATCATGAGCAGCAAAGCAACGCTGCTGGATGGAGAAGGCGTCTAAGTCCTGAAAAGCGACTTTCTATGAGAATCGTCCTGAGAGGGCCGTTCGCGGCCTTAGGTGCGGGGGTATTGTGCGCAGTCGTGGCGGCCCAGCAGGCGCCTCCCGCAGTGACGCCGCAGGTTTCTGCCCAGGAACTGGTGCGGCGGGCGATCGCCAACGAAGACAAGGTCAGCCACGAGCATGTGCGGTTGCTGTTCCGCCTGCGCACGGAGACTCCAAAGGCGGGCGCTATCACCAAGGAACTGATTGAGACCAACGAAGGGGTGGTGGCGCGGCTGATTGCCGTCAACGACAAGCCGCCCACAGCCGAAGATCGTCGCAAAGACGACCAGCGTCTCGAGATGCTGGCGAATGATCCGCAGGCGCGCGCTGCCAAACAGAAGCAGCAAAAAGAGGACGAAGAGCGCACCACTCGGATGGTGAAAGCCCTGCCCGACGCCTTTCTTTATCAGTACGACGGCTTCGAGCCCGGCAAGAACGGCCAGCAACTCATCCGCCTCAAATTCGCACCCAACCCGAAATATAGTCCTCCAACTCGCGAGCTGCAGGTGTACCAGGGCATGCAAGGGAGCATGCTCATCGAGCCCGCCGACGAGCGGCTGGTCAGGATCCAGGCCCGCCTGTTCAAGACCGTCAATTTCGGATGGGGAATCCTGGGCCGGCTTGATCCCGGAGGGCAGTTCGAAGTCGAGCAATCGCGGGTGGGAGGCGAACGCTGGGAAGTCACCGAGATGCGCCTGCGCTTTACCGGCAAAATTCTGCTGTTCAAGAACCTCAACATCAGTGAACATGAAACCGCCTTCGACTACCGCCGCGCGCCCGACAACCTGACCTTCACCCAGGGCATTGAGTACCTCAAGAAGCAGCCGGAATTCTTGGCGGAGAAGCAGAACCAGCATTAGGAGCGTAGCGGGCAGGGGAACCCCGCCACGCCGCGTCTCTACAGGCGTCATTCCTGCAAGGTGGACGGTTCGCTCTCCGGGGAGCGCAGCAGGCGCTCGACCGAATAAGGCAGGCGGCGCGAGGGTTCGTGGTAATGGCGGGCCTGCATCTCGCCCAGCAGGCCGAGCGCGAGCATCTGCACCCCGGCCACGATGAGCACCGCAGAAAAGACGATGAACGGCCCATGCTCGTCGATCACGTCCATCATGGGATGCAGGAACTTGATAACTGCCAGCCACGTGGCCACGGCGCCGCCGATCAGGATGCCGGCCATTCCCATGCTCCCGAAAAAATGCAGCGGACGCGACAGGTAGCGCAGCAGAAAGCGAATGGTCAGCAGGTCGAAGAAGACGCGGAAGGTGCGGGAGATGCCATAGTGCGAATTGCCGTGCTCGCGCTGGCTGTTGCGGATAGGCACCTCACACATGGTGGCGCCGTACCCGGAGGCCAGGGCGGGGATGAAGCGGTGCATCTCGCCGTAGAGCGGGATCTGCTGCAGGACGTCGCGGCGGTAGGCTTTGAAGGTGGTGCCGAAGTCGTGGATGCTCACCCCGCTCAGCTTGGCCATCAGCCAGTTGGCGCAGCGCGAGGGGATGCGGCGCATCCACAGGTTGTCCCGGCGCCGCTTGCGCCAGCCGCTGACGATGTCATAGCCCTCGGCCAGCTTCTCGAGGAACTTGGGGATGTCCTCGGGGTCGTGCTGCAGATCGCCATCCATGGCGATGATGTACTCGCCCTGAGCGTGGTCGAAACCCGCCGCCAGGGCGGAAGTCTGGCCGAAATTGCGGCGCAGCTTGACCACTACCACGCGGCTATCCACGGCGGCGATCTCTTGCAGCAGGCGGAAAGTGGCATCCCGGCTGCCGTCGTCCACGAATACGATTTCGAAGCTCTCGCCCGACGCCTCCATCACCGCCTTCAGCCGGTCGTAGAGAACGGTGACGTTTTCCTGTTCATTGTGGAACGGCACCACGATGGAATACTTGCTCATGGAGAGATCGTATTATACGCCGCTCAACGCCGCTCCTGCGTGTGCTATCACCCTTCTAATGCTGGCAGAATGGGTTCGCCACTCAGCCGGGTGATGCCTTTCCAGGAACTCCCAGATCCGGCCTCGGCCCTGTGATTGGTATCACATTTAGCTGTGACACTCGCCCTAGGCTGGGGGGCGTCCCACGCGGTTTCATAGGTGCGGGCCAGGAAACAGGCAGTGTGGGGTGGCACTATGTTGAGTTTGGAAGCTGATACCGAGCGAGTGACGGCCGAGATCACCACCAGCGACGTCCTGCGCATCGCCCGCGAAGTGGGCATGCCGGTCAGCGCCAAGGAAGCGGAGTTGTTTCTGCGCGACGGCGCCCGCGCCCACAGGATGTGGAAGCAGATGATCGAGGCCGGGCGGCAATACATCGCCGAGACCCTGGAAGCCGAACGCCGCGACCTGTGGTGGAGCGAGATCGCCGGCGAGCCCGGGGACGGACCCCAGGAGTACGACGCATGACCATCCTATGGTCGCTGTTGGCAGTGCTGTTCGTGCTGGCGCCCACCTTCATCGGGGTGCTGGTGTGGACGGAAAAACCCGGCCGCCACTAAAGCGCTCGTCTCCCGCAGTTGCCTTGTCTGACGCTACCGGTGTTTACCGACTCGCTAATCCCCCCCCTTGCCACCGTCTAATGGAATCATTGACTTGCTTACCATGAGGGACGCATGAAGGGCGGGTGGCCCAGACAAACTTTGCTCACAAGAAACCATGGGTGCCCCAGACGAGCGTTCTTTGCTCGTCTGGGAATATTATCTTTCCGAGAGTGCCGCGCAAGCTTCGCGATTGATGGTGCCAGCCTGATGGGTAGCCCAGGCTTCTGACCGCTGAGATCAGAAAACCTTATCCCAGACAAGCTGCGCTTGTCTGGGGCACCCGCGGTTACCTGGGCCACCCGCCTGTTGCCATCCTTCAGCGTTGCCGAGGGGATTGTCATTGTGCATGCGGTTGTCGTGTCCATCGGCATCGGTGCCGAGAGCGTGCCAACCCCGCCCCCTCCTGCCCCTACTCCCGGAGCCAGGGTGGTGCCGTACGAGCCTCTGGTTTCGCACTTGGTTTGTCCCTGCTGAAAGGTAAGCTCCAGCGGGTACTCCGACCAATCAAAGTCCTTGGCGGCCAGAAGCGTGGGCGCTAGCACGAGAAATAAGAAGAAGCGGCCCATATCAGTTTACCCCCTTCAAGATAGATGGATATTTGGAGCTCAGTAATGAGAACGCGTTTTTCGTCCTTGCGGCAGAGAAAACGCAATTTGTTCCGGATTCAGAACAGCACAGGCGGCCAGGCGGTGGCCCGGTGCCCGGTGCCCCAGGTTCGCGCCCCGGTTTTGGGCGCTAACCTGGGCGGAAGGGGCACCCGCGCCTGCCTAAAGCAACCGCTTCCACTCAACTCTCCGAAAGCGATGACCGCCTCGTCTATTCGGGAGAGAGTGAGGACGGCACGTTCTGGTCTATCCCAGTCAAACTGCGCTTGTCCGGGGCACCTCGAAAGGCGTGCCCGGTTGAAACGGAACGGGGCGAAAAGGGGTGAAGACCTCAGGTGCTAATGATTACTGCATAAGTAACGTCCCATGCTGACTTCATCCTGAGCCTGGGAACTCGCCCGAGTTTCTCGGTGCCGGATCCCCTCAGCGTCGCCGAACAGTCGCTTCTTGAGCGATACTAGGGGGGCACTGTTGATCATCGTGAGGCACGTATGACGATGCTGGCTTCTAAGCTCCAGTCCAAGATGGGCGCGGGGAAGATCGTCCTCGATCCCGCGCACGACCTGCTGCGGGAGGAAACCCATCCCCTCGATCCTATCTTTTCGCCTAAGAACGTAGCCGTCATCGGCGCGACCGAACGGCGGGGCAGCGTGGGCCGCACCGTGCTGTGGAACATGCTGAGCTCGCCCTTCGGAGGAACGGTCTATCCCATCAATACCAATCGGCCGAGCGTGCTGGGAATCCGCGCCTATCGCGATATCCGCGAAATGCCGGAGAAGCCTGACCTGGTCGTGGTCACCACGCCGGCGGCCACCGTGCCCGCGATCATTCGCGAAGCGGTCGAGCTGGGCGTGCCCGCTGGCATCGTGATCTCCGCCGGCTTCAAGGAGCACGGCGAAGCCGGGAAGGAGCTGGAGCGGCAGATCGCCGAGATCATCCGCGGCAAGATGCGCATCATCGGCCCCAACTGCCTGGGAGTGATGAATCCCATCGGCGGCCTGAACGCCACCTTCGCCAGCGCCATGGCGCGGCCGGGCAATGTGGCCTTCATCAGCCAGAGCGGCGCGCTGTGCACGGCGGTGCTGGACTGGAGCTTGCACGAGATGGTGGGCTTCAGCGGTTTCGTTTCCATCGGCTCCATGCTGGACGTGGGCTGGGGCGACCTGATCGACTACTTCGGCCACGACTCGCGCACGCGCAGCATCGTTATCTACATGGAATCAGTGGGAGACGCGCGCTCGTTCCTCTCCGCCGCGCGCGAGGTATCGCTCTCGAAGCCGGTGCTGGTGATCAAGGCCGGACGCAGCGCCGCCGCCGCCAAGGCCGCCGCCTCGCACACCGGCTCGCTGACCGGCAGCGACGAGGTGCTGGATGCCGCTTTCCGCCGCGTGGGCGTGCTGCGGGTCACGACCATCTCCGACATCTTCTATATGTCGGAGGTGCTGGCCAAGCAGCCGCTTCCCCACGGGCCGCGCCTGGCCATTCTTACCAACGCCGGAGGCCCGGGCGTGCTGGCCACCGACGCGCTGGTCTCCCTGGGCGGCGAACTGGCCGAACTTTCGCCGGAAACCATGGCGGCGTACGACAGCTTCCTGCCGCCGCACTGGAGCCACAACAATCCGGTTGACATCCTGGGCGACGCCGAGCCCGAGCGCTACGCCAAGGCGCTGGAGATCGCCGCCAAAGATCACGGGATTGACGGCATGCTGGTGGTGCTGACCCCGCAGGGCATGACTAATCCCACGCAGATCGCCGAGCAGCTCCGGCCCTATGCCAGCTCCACCGGCAAGCCGGTGCTGGCCAGTTGGATGGGCGGCGCCGATGTTGCCGGCGGCGAGGAGATTCTTAACCGCGCCGGCATTCCCACCTTCCCGTTTCCCGACACCGCCGCCAAGGCCTTCTACTACATGTGGAGGTACGCCTATAACCTGAAGGGACTGTATGAGACTCCGTCGCTGCGGCACGAGGACCGCCATGACCGTGGGCTGTCGGAGAGCATCGTGAAAAAAGTCCACGACGCCGGGCGCACCATCCTCACCGAGTACGAGTCCAAGCAGTTGCTGGCCGCCTACGGCATTCCGACCGTGCGCACTGAGATCGCGGAGAATGCTCGCGAGGCGGCACGCCTGGCCGGCCAGATCGGCTATCCCGTGGTGCTCAAGCTGTACTCCGAGACCATCACCCACAAGACCGACGTGGGCGGCGTGCAGCTCAACCTCAAGAACGCCGACGAGGTCCAGATCGCGTTTGACGAGATCCGCGAACTGGTTGAGCAAAAGAAGGGTGCCGGGCATTTCCTCGGCGTCACCGTGCAGCCCATGGCCAAGCTCGATGGCTACGAGCTGATCATCGGCAGCTCCATCGACGCGCAGTTTGGTCCGGTGCTGCTGTTCGGAGCCGGAGGTCAACTGGTCGAAGTTGCGAAGGACAGTGCGCTGGCCCTGCCTCCGCTCAACTCCACCCTGGCCCGCCGCATGATGGAGCAGACCAAGATCTACACCGCGCTGAAAGGCGTGCGCGGACGTGAGCCGGTGGATCTGGCAGCGCTCGAAGACCTGCTGGTGCGCTTCAGCGAGCTGGTGACCGAGCAGCCCTGGATCAAGGAAATCGACATCAACCCGCTGCTGGCCTCGCCCGAGCGGCTGCTGGCGCTGGACGCGCGCGTGGTGCTGCACGGCAGGGAAGTGGCGGAAGACGCGTTGCCCCGGCCCGCCGTCCGGCCGTATCCCACGCAGTATGTCGGCCAGTGGACGATGAAGGACGGCACGCCCGTGACCATCCGCCCCATCCGCCCCGAGGACGAGCCGGCGGTCATCAAATTCCACGAGAAGCTCTCGGAGCGCAGCGTCTACCTGCGCTACTTTCAGCCGCTGAAGCTGAGCACCCGTACCGCGCACGAACGGCTGACGCGCATCTGCTTCATCGACTACGACCGCGAGATGGCGCTGGTAGCCGAACGCCGCGACCCCGAGAGCGGCCAACCGCAGATCCTGGGCGTCACCCGCCTGAGCAAAATTCACGGCACCGACTCGGCCGAGTCGGCGGTGGTGATCCTCGACCAAGCCCAGCACCTCGGACTGGGCACCGAGCTGGTGCGCCGCAGCATCGACGTGGCCCGGGCGGAGAAGCTGAAAAGAGTGATCTCCAACATTCTTCCCGAGAACTTCGAGATGCGCGCGGTGTGTCAGCGGCTGGGCTTCGCCCTCCATCACGAGATCGAGGACAACCTGGTGCGCGGGGTGCTGGAGCTCTAAGGGCGGCTTGCCCGCACAGCCTAGGTTTTCGGAGAGTTGTTCAGCAACAGCCAGTACATGCCCAGGTGCTGCACGGCCTTGGCGAAGCCATCGAAGGCAACCGGCTTGACGATGTAGCTGTTGGCCCCATTCTCATAACCGGCGAGGATGTCCCGTTGTTCTTTGGATGAAGTCAGCACCACCACGGGGATCCGCCGGGTGCGGGGGTCGCTCTTAATGCGCTGGAGCACCTCGAGGCCGTCCACCTTCGGCAGCTTGAGATCGAGCAAAATCACGCGCGGAGTATCCTCAATCCTGCGATTGGCATACGATCCCTGGCAGAAGATGAAGTCCAGCGCCTCGGCGCCATCGCGGGCCACCTGCACCCAGTTGAGGAAGTTCGCTTTCCTCAGGGACCGCAGTGCCAGTTGGAGGTCCTCTTCGCTGTCCTCGACCATCAACACGTCGACCCCCTTCGCGTCGTCCATGACTAAGTTCCGCCTTCCAGAGTGAAGTAAAAAGTAGCCCCCTCATTGGGCTTGGCTTTCGCCCAGACTCGGCCGCCGTGCCGGTGGATCACCCGCTGCACGATGGCCAGGCCGATGCCCGTGCCCTCAAACTCATCGGAGTGATGCAGCCGCTGGAAGACGCCGAAGAGCTTGTCGGCGTACTTCATGTCGAAGCCGGTGCCGTTGTCGCGGACAAAGTAGACATTCCGTTGCGACTCCGCGAGCGTGCCGATCTCGATCCTGGCCGGCTGTGCGTGGCGCGAGTACTTGATGGCATTGGAAAGCAGGTTGATCCACACTTGCCGCAGCAGCGCCGGATCGCCCTGTGCCACCGGCAGATTTCCGTTGACGATCTCGATATTCCTCTCGCCGCCTTGCGGGACCACTTCCTCCAGCACGCAGCGCACCAGGGATTCCATGTCGACGGCCTGCTTGCTCAAGGGCCGGCGGCCCAGGCGCGAGAAGGCCAGCAGATCGTCGATCAAGACCCCCATCCGCTGCGCCCCGCGGCGGATCGTCTCCAGATACTCCCTGGCCTGCTGCGGCACTTGCGCGCCATAGTCCTCCAGCACCGCATCGGAGAAGCCATCCACCGCCCGCAAGGGAGCGCGCAGATCGTGAGCCACCGAGTAGCTGAAGGATTCCAGCTCCTTGACGGCGCTTTCCAGTTCCGTGGTGCGCTGGGCCACGCGCCGCTCAAGGTCCCGGTTCAAAAGCCGGATCTCCTCTTCCGCCCGCTGGCGTTCGGTGATGTCCTCGGTGAAGATTACAATCCCTCCGATTTCCCCGTTCGTCTCACACCAGGGTCGTATCTCCCACCGTATCCACCGCACACTACCGTCGGCGCGTTCGAAGCAGTCACTTTCCTCCCTCAGTACTTCGCCGGCCAGTCCGCGGCGATGGGCCTCCTTCCATCGCGCGGGGACCTGCGGGAAGATTTCGTAGTGCGAAACACCCAGCAGGTCGCGATCGCCCAGCCCGTAGTCGGCCAGCCAGCGACGGCTCACCCGCAGGTAGCGCATCTGGCGGTCAAACATCGCCAGTGCTGCCGGGGCGTGCTCGACGAAGAGTCGGAGCCGCTCCTCGCTTTCCTGGAGCGCGTCCTCCGCCCGTTTGCGCTCGGTGATATCCGCGATCGTGCAAAACGCAATTTGCTTGCCCTGACTGTCGCAGACGGTGGTTCCCCCGTAGCTGAAAACACGCTCCCAGTCGCTGTTGATACGACGGACACGCAACTCGTACTCGCGCAGTTGTTCACCCCGGAAGATACGCGGAAACGGCCACTGCTCGAAGGGTAGGACCGCTCCATCGAGGGTCGAGAGTTCGAAGATGCTCTTCATTTCGGGCAGTTGGCGGCGCCAGACTTCGGCGCGGGTGAAGCCGTGCATCTCGACGGCGGCGGGATTCCAATGGACCAAGTGGCCGTCCAGGTCGGCGATGACTAACCCTTCCGTCATGCCTTCCGTAACCCGCTGCAAGCGCTCTTCGCTCTCGCGCAGGGCGGTTTCGGCCCGCTGGCGTTCGGTGATGTCGCGCAGGATGGCGGTGAACAGTTTCCGTCCTCCCACGTCGACCCGGGAGATGGCCGCCTCAATGGGGAATTCCTCGCCGCTGGCGCGCAGGCCGGAGATTGAGCCCAGCTCCGCCATGTGGCGTCGGGTGAGGCCGGTCTCGCCAAAATGACGATGGTGTTGCGCGTGCGTTTCCCGGAAACGCTCTGGGATGCATACATCCAGCGGCTCGCCGATCGCCTCAGCGGAGCGGTGGCCGAACATCTTCTCCGCCGCCGGATTGAACAGCACGATGCGCTGCTGCTCGTCCACGGTGAGGATGGCGTCCATCGCCGAATTGATGATGGCGGCCAGGCGCGCCTCGCTGCCGACCGCGGCCTCCTCGGCCTTCGCCAGTTCAGCCGTCCGCTCACGCACCCGGGCTTCGAGTTGATCGTGCGCCTCGTGAAGCGCCGCCTGCGCCCGCCGGCTACCCGCGAAATCGCGGCCGATCACGAACAGCGCCACCATCACAATGGCAAAAGCCATGGTGATGCCTGCCACGATCGCCGTTCTGGCCATCGTCCCGGCTTGATGGGCGCGGGCGGCTCGCTCTCGCAATAGACTTTGCTCGGAAACTTCCATCTCAGCAAGGAGCGCGCGAATGCGATCGTGGAGTTGTTCTCCCCGGCCGCTGCCGACGTGCCGTTGTGCCGTGTGGAAGCCTTTCTCGCGTCGCAATTCGAGTCCCTGTTGGAGGCGGAGAAGCCGCTCTGTCACGAGGGGCTGCAGCGCATCCAGCCGGCCTTGCTGCGCGCTGTTGTCGGCAGTAAGGCTGCGTAAGGTTCTCAGTTCGGCGCCGGCGTCGCTTGCCGCTTTTTGGTAAGGCCCAAGGAACTCCTCTCTGCCGGTGATCACGTATCCCCTGACGGCGGCCTCGGCCTCCGCGATAGTCGAAAGCAGCCGCCGCAGCGAGCCGATCACTTGGTGGGTATGGTCCATCCATTCTCTATCCTGGTGCACGCGGACCAGGCTGAAATAGGCCATGCCGCCGACCACGATCAGAATCAACATCGCCAAAGCGAAACCGGCGCGGACTTTCCACTCCGCCCACAGCAGATTTTTGTCTTCCGGAACCAGGCTCGGCCGCAGGCGGAGACCTGCAAGAGCCATAACACCAAGACCCAGCACCAGAAATCCGGCGCCGGCATTGGCCGCCATGGGCTTGGAATCTCCCAGCGCGTACATGGGAAGGCCAATGAGATAGCCGCATACAGCAGCTGCTCCCAGCGCGAATACCACCGCGCCCAGCACGCCGATGACGGCCGTGGCCTTGCCGCGCCAACGGGGCATCGCCGCCCAAGACAACGCGAGGCTGCAAAGTACCAGACACATGGCGGCATTGGGCGCAGACCGCCCGGGATAGGTCTGCAGGGCGCGGGTGTAGTCACGCACTAGGAGTTCGTCAATGTGGAGGTTTACTGAGAAGCCAAATTCTGCCAGCGTCAGGAGGCCGGCCAGCAAACTCCAAATCGCACTGCCCAACGCCGCTGTCGGTCGCCCCGCAGCCAGAAACAGCAAAGCCAGGCCGTCCAAGAACAATCCCCCGGCGGTGTTGACAACCATGGGGTTGAACGAGGGTCCAACGCGCGTCAGGGCGGGGATGTGAAAGAACCAGCCGCCCAGCGTTACCGCACCCAGAGCTGCACCGCTGCTGCCGGCGACGACCAGAAACGTGCGCG
>Ga0335081_10003015_pt1 | contig 26426 bp, 29 predicted proteins | sample Lox_Sample_35_FD_206713 | JGI IMG/M metagenome (GOLD analysis project Ga0335081, IMG submission 206713) | Soil microbial communities from Loxahatchee National Wildlife Refuge, Florida, United States - Lox_Sample_3.5 | ecosystem: Environmental > Terrestrial > Soil > Wetlands | place: USA...
GAACACATAACACCCGATCAGGTGTTCCATTGCGCTTCCCACAATCATGTCGGAAGTAAAATGTTTTCGGCCAACACTCCGGTGGCAGCTAGGGTGGATGCAACAGCGTACCACAACAGGCGCGATTTCGTGGAAGGGTACTTGTCTGACGACATTTAGAGGGGCCAGCACATCCCGATCGCCGTGCAGGGCTGGATTGTGGTCGCGCTGGCGGCGATGTTCTGCGTCAACGTCTTTATCGCGGTGGATCGCCACTCCCATTCCGTCAGCGACACGCTTTACGGCATCTTCCCCTTCTGGGTGCCCGCACTCGGCATCGTCGGCTGGATCGCCTCGCGCACATCGCAGGAACCCAAACGCTGAACTGTCTGGGAAGAGGACCGCTGAGGTCCAGTTCGAGCGCGCTGGTGTAGCTGTCTTTGTCACGTGCGGGTGTGGCGGCAATCACTGAAAAGTGTCTTATGTGGTTGTGAAATTGGCCTAAGGCGTTTCGGGAGAAGACTTCCCGGCCTTTCTTCCCAGTCCCTCCCTCTCAGGCGGACGAGAACGACGACCAGCTACGTCTTTTCCCAACGCCACGCGCCCTTGCTGGCGCTGGAGGAACTAATGTCGAATTGCAAGTTGGTAGTCGCTGTCCTATTGCTCATGTTTTGGGGGCTGACGGCTGTCGCCGAGGATGCGAAGGTACCGGTGCAGGTTGATCCTCCGCAAGCCTACGTCTACCTCGATGGAAACGCCATTAGAGACGGCAGCCACACTCTCAAGACCACTCCTGGTGACCATGTCATCGCGGTCTATAACTACGGATTCACCGGCGAAACCCGTACAGTCACTTTGAAGGCGGGCATGAATCCAGCCCAGACATTCACATTGAAGCCGAGCGGAAATCCAGTTCCCGGCGAGTTCGGGTTCATCCAGATTGAAGGGCCAAGCCGCGCCGCAGTCCTGTTGAACGGCAAGACCCCGGAATACCATGTCGGGCATGTGGATGAGTTCAACAACCACATCATGGGCTTTCAGCAGTTACTGGTGCTGCCCGGCACGCATGAGATTACAGTCACCCGCTACGGCAAAACCATCTGGTCCGGTCCGGTGCAAGTGGTTGCCGGCCAGCGTGTGATCCTGTACGTTCCCAGCGGCGACCGCAAAGTGCAGAAGGTCGGCAATTACAAGGGACCGTGGACCAGGTTTACGGCGGGATTGTCAAGCGCCCAGGTGACGGTTGCCCCGGTGACCGCGACATTGGCCGCCACCCCGCCGAACATCAACTGCAACGAAAAATCCACCCTCGCCTATTCCTCAACCGACGCCCTGCACACCACGATGAAGGATGGCGGGAACACAAACAGCCTGCCCGATCTCGCGGGCAACATGACGGTCGAGCCCAAGCACACGACCGCGTATGACTTTGCGGCTTCGGGCCCAGGCGGGACCGTCACGCAGCAGGCCACCGTCACCGTGAATCCGGTGGTGCAGTCCACGCTGGAAGCGTCACCAACGACCATGAACTATCTCAAGGTCGGCGACAATGTGCTTATCCAAGACACCGCCAACATAAAGTGGACAACCGGCAACGCCGATGCTATGTCGCTTTCAGGGACTGCGGTCCCGGCCAGCGGCGATCAAAAGCTAACAGCTGATCCCCAGGCGAAGACCGGACGGGTGGACGAAACCAAGAGCTACACGTTGACTGCCACCAACGTCTGCGGCGGTTCGGAGACGAAGACGGTGCAGGTAGCGACCAAGGGTCTGATCGCGCCCGATGTGCTGAGCGTGTTCTTCCCCACCGCTTATCCGGACAAGAAGAACCCCGAGCTGGGATTGCTGCCATGCCAGCAACAGCGGCTCATGAACCTGGTAAGCATCTTTCCGGTTTACGCCGAGCGCGTGCCGGATGCCAGAATCGTGGTCCGTGGTTATACCGACCACCGCGGCAACGAGAAGTACAACAAGGAGCTGAGCGAGCGCCGCGTGGCTATTACCAAGAACTTCCTGGTTGCCCATGGAATTCCCGCGGACAAGATCGTTACCGATGCCCTGGGAGAGACTGGGTTGTTGGATGAGGCCACGGTCCAGAAGCTGGATGCGGACAATCCATCCAAGACAGCGGACTCCGCGAAACAGCTCAAACCTGAGGCGATTCACATGGCGTACAATCGGCGCGTCGACGTCGAACTGCAGCCGGCGAACCTGGAAAGCGCCCGCGTGTATCCATATTCGTCCCCGGCAGCCAATGTCCTCGTTGAAGTGAAACGGCCGAAGGTCAAGGCTCTGGAGCAGCCGCAACAGGCGGCCACAGTGGCAAGTGCAGGCAATTAGTCTGCGACCTGTTGCTCGGTGGTTCCAGCAAAGCAATGATGGGGTGCCCTTCCGCGTGTCTTTTGCTCGGGTAGGCACCCCTCGTCCGCACACTCAGCGATACGCTCGCGCTCTCCCATCCGCATGGTCGGAAGCACGGTTACACGGTTGCAATGCCGTGGCCGGCTGCCTCGTGTTACAACTGAAAATGTCCTCACAATGAACAGCAAGCGTGCCACAGTTAACGACAGGGCTCCACGCTGATGGTTTGCTTCTCGGTCGAGGCGCGAGTGCGGAGCCCCCTCGCTGCAATGGCTGTTCCGCAGCCATAGACATTTGGAAGCGACAATGAATGACGCTCTATCCTAAGGCTGGGGCGGTCCAAGTTTGCTGCGGGAATCTGTGTTGACGTTGAAGCTGAGCAGAGACGAGGCCAGAAAGAGGCCACCTCGGCCAACGTATGACTTGCGCCAAGTTTACAATGAACCGACTCGACGATCCCCTGCTATCAGCCGGCAGCACCTCCTCACTCGGGTTTCCTGCTGCCTCAGTACCGTTGGAGAAATTCGGCTTCAAGTTTTCATCTGGCGGTGCACATGTTAGCCGAACGATGATGCTGGCAGAACTAAGAAAATTTCGTTTCAATAAACCTCTGCAAAACGGCCTCCCGTCAGTGGCTTGTTTTCTGCAATATAAGAGGCTCTTATTATGTGTCAGTAAATATATGTTTAGTGAAACGATTTGTCTTGAACTTTCTGATATAGGCGGGTGTTGTGAGGCTCAGGAGGGCAGCACCGATGAACGCCGCACTTTACGCCAGAGTTTCTACGCGGGACAAGGGACAGGATCCCGAGATGCAGTTGGCCGAATTGCGCGAGTTTGCCGCCAAGCGTGGCTGGCAGATCGAGGGCGAGTTTGTGGATGTTGGTGTTTCCGGCTCCAAAGACTCCCGGCCACAGCTCGACGCCATGATGCGCTTGGCCAAGACCCGGCAAGCTGGACGTGATCGCCGTCTGGAAACTAGATCGCTTTGGCCGCAGTCTCCGCCATTTGGTGGATGCCTTGGCCGAACTGAATGCGGTGGGCTGCGCCTTCGTGTCTCTGCGTGACAATCTCGATCTGACTACGCCAGCCGGACGAATGATGTTTCATGTTATTGGCGCTATGGCCGAGTTTGAACGCGAGCTTATTCGCGAACGTGTCAAGGCCGGTTTGGCTCACGCACGCAGCAAAGGGCAGAAGCTAGGCCGCCCCAAAATCAGGCGTGACCGAGACGGGGATGCCAAGGTCATCCGCCGGATGCGCGCCGAAGGTGATGACCGGCTGTGCGAAGATTTATTGGGCTCGCGGCGCCGTCTGGCTGACATCCGAGCGTCATGCAAACCCGGTAGATGTCGGACTTCGTGCGGCCCAGCGCCTCCGCGATCTCCCCATAGCTGCAACAGTCACAACGTCGCATTTCGCTGTCCCGAACCCCTCGGCAACGAAACCCCTCAATCGTGCATCTCTCAATTCGACCAGGGAGTGGCATGATCCACGGAGAGCTTGTCGAGAAGATAGAGCATCTGCTGGGGCGGAAGTTGACACCTGAGGAGCACGAGTTCCTCACGATCGCCACTCCACGCCTTAAAGCGAAACCCAATGTGAACAGGCCGCCCAAAGCCAAGGCAATGGTCGCCTGAAATGAGGCGGGGTTCGTTTCTTTCGCATACAGATCAGTGCCCTTGCGGTTTATACTGCATCCAGTGCCCCTCCCGCGGCTGCCGACTGGCTGTTCGAGATAAAGTGGGACGGTTTCCGCGCCTTGCTGCATTCGGACGGTGACGTTCTCCGCTTGATCTCTCGCAACGGCAACGTCTTCCGATCGTTCCCCGTGTGATCCTCGTCACGGCGAAGCTGCCGGCGCAAGTATTATCGTGGCAAAGTGGTGGTAGTGTTTGTCATTTTGCGCACTACTGCCCGCCCTTTGGAGGTCTCCCATGGCAAAGCAAAAGAACAAAACCCGCCCAATTGCAGAAGATAAGGGATCACTGGAGCTGACTGAAGACATCATCCGCATGCGGGCCTATCAGCTGTTTGAAGAGCGCGGTTATCAACAAGGACACGATTTGGACGACTGGCTGCAGGCGGAGGCGGAAATTACAGGCAACAAGCAGGTTCGCAAAGAACAGAGTACGGAGTTGCACAGAGCGGTGGCAGCCTAAATAGCGCCATATCGCGCCAACTCATCGTTTGTGTGACCCACCTCACGGACAGCAGACCAGCTTTAAGGAAAGAATCAAGACTCGGCCCCGCGTCTTGCTTGCGCTCTTCTAGGCTCATGCATGGCCGTTATAACGAAGGCGTATCGAACAGTTCGCGGGGCTGTTTATTTGGATGCCGGAACTCGGCTGCAAAGCTTTGTGATAGTTCCCAGCCCTCGTGAAACGTCTCAAAAACGTGTCGAAGCTGCGGCTCGGAAAGCCCGTAGAGGTGGGCGACAACGGCATCGAGCTCGTAGATCATTCCCCGCTTCTCTTCATCCGCGAACTTGCCGTGTTCGCCTCCGACCGCTTTAGCCCACCGCGCGAAGCGACGGTCGGGGCAAGCGAGCCGGCCCGCCAATTCGACCGTCCGTCCCCATAGTGGATTGCCGCGGCTAGGGCGTGGAACCGGAAAGGGATCCAGGACATGGTAGTTCAGGTGAATTTCGACAAATCGGCGGGCGTACCAGTCCAAGGGCAACGAGCACAGTACCCCCAGGAGGAATGCGTGGTCTTTCTCGTCTCCGCGGTGCCAAACAAAGTACGGGGCTGTGTTAGTGATAAAAATTTTTGGGGGTACCAATGCAGCTCGCACCGTTCTCGAGTCAGTTGCCCGCGCAACATCCCTGAATGCGATTCGGGCAGCGTGCGGCGGAAGGGTCTCTGGATCGTTGAGCTGTTGTCGAGAAAAGCCATGGAACGCTGAGCGTTCAAGCTTGGCAGACCGTTGCCGCGACCGCTGCAGCTCTCGCAACACTTTCTCTGGCTCGCCCCAAGCATAGTAGGAGCCGCAACGCTTATTCACTACCGAACATGGCAGACCAAGCTGTAAAACCGCAGCAAGTCGAAATCCCCACGAAATGTGGCATCGAACGCGGCCGGCGATGGCAGAGCATTACCGAGCGATTGTGTACGACAATCGCGGCGTCGGGAAAAGCGATCCGTTTTGCCGTGGCCGGAAGGCCATGCGGACATTCTTTTTGATGGACACGCCGGCCTTAGCTCCTGGGGAGCGAAAACGATTTAACATCTTCTCTCATGTACGCTCCCTCTCCCGAGATGGCTGCGGACCAGGTCTTGCGGGTTTTTTATCGCGACGCTCCTTGGCTTTTTCTCGGCGCCATCATCGTGGCAGTGGGACTGGTTGCAGCAGCGTTTTCCGCCATCCACCGCAAGCTCGATCCTGTGTTGCTTTACTTTGCCCTTTTCGCCATCCTGTACGGCGTGCGCATGTGGCTTCTATCAAACCTGATAGGGCTCACGATGCAGGGTTCATGGCTCTACCCAAGAGTCAGCTCTGCGGTCGACTTTATTGTCCCGATCCCTGCGTTCTTTTATTTCAAGGCTGCCGGGTTCATCCGCCGCCAGGCCAGGATTGCCGGATACGTGGTGGGCATCGTGCTTGGCGGGATAGCTCTGGCGACTCTCGCCTTCGGAAGGCAGCTCATCCTTTACCAGATCAGCAACGTCCTGATCATCGTAGGTCTAATTTTTGTGGTCGCACGGTCGGTACGCCAGCAGGGGGATAATCAGGATCTGGTCGTGATCCGCCGCGGCGCGTTGATCTTTGTAGCCTTCATCCTCTGGCAGAACTTCCAGAGTGCGCTCGGGCTCGGGCTCACCAACATCGAGCCAATTGGCTTTGTGGCGCTTCTGGCTGCTCTTGGATATGTCGCCGCCCGCCAGACCCTAGAGCGGGACCAGCAGCTCAGTGAAATTCGAAAAGAGCTTGAAGTAGCCAAACGGATCCAGTTGTCGATTCTGCCCGCCGGGTTCCCCAACTCGGCCAACTTCCGCGTCGCCGCCCGTTACGTGCCGATGACTTCCGTTGCCGGAGACTTCTACGATTTCATTGTGGCCGACGCAACCCAGGCCGGACTGCTTATTGCCGATGTCTCCGGCCATGGCGTCCCGGCCGCGCTCATCGCTTCGATGGTGAAAGTGGCGGCTACGGCGCAGCGCGCTAATGCCGGCGATCCTGCTCGATTATTGGCGGGAATGAACGCCGTTCTCTGCGGCAACACGCAAGACCAGTTCGTGACTGCGGCCTATGTTCACCTAGATTCGGCCTCGGGGAAGCTTCGTTATTCGGCCGCGGGGCATCCGCCCATGCTTTTGCTGCGTGACGGGAAGGTGCTCGAAATCGTCGAAAATGGATTGATACTCGCGGCCTTCGACTTCGCGGTTTATGAGAACGCGGCCTACGCCCTGGAAGGGGGTGATCGTCTCCTGCTCTACACTGACGGTATTGTCGATGCCGCGAACGCCGAGGGGGATTTCTTCGGGCAGGAGGCTCTTTCCGCTGTTCTGCAGCAGACCGCTGAACTGGCGCCATCTGCGGCCTCGGACCGGATCATCTCCGCAGTTCAGCTGTGGGCGGCTTCGCAGGACGACGATCTGACAGTTCTCATCTGCGACTACATCCCGAGTGCATAGGAACGCAGAGACTCATGAAACTCAGCCGCAGACTCCACTATTTTGTCGAGCCGGCAAACGGCCAACATCGGCAAGATCAGAAATTGTTGCGCCCACGAGAACTGCCTGGCGCTCTGGGATCTCCGGGTGGATTGCCCAGCGAATGCTGAAGGCGCTCTCTGACCCAAGCACTGGGTTCGACTCGCTGTAATTCCTGTTGGGAAAAATCCATGCTTGGCGAAATATTCCTGCTCCTCCAGGGTGCGGCTGTCCCAGTCGGCAGGCAGATACGGCCTTGGAAAAATTGAGCTACGAAGCGCCGCTGCGGCATCGTGGGAGAAAGTAGGAGGGAGGAACGAGATGACGACCAAGGACACTATCGAAGGGTACTTTAGCAATCTCAAACAAAAGAAGAGCTGGGAATCATTCCTGTCCGATGACGTGATCTTCACTAGTTTCACCAGCCCCATCAGGTGCATCAGCGGGAAAGCGGCATTTCTTGAGTCGACGAAGCCCTTCTACGCCATGATTACCACAATGGAGGTCCGGGACCTGATCGCAAACGGGGACAAAGTCTGCGCATTGACCCGATACGAGCTCCAGCCGCCGCAAAAGCCAGCTTTCACCAGCGATGTGGCCGAGGTGTTTCGTGTGCGAGATGGCAAGATTACCTCGTTTGATATCTACTTTGATAGCGCACCCTATTCCAAGTGAGGCGGAGCAAGAACCTTATGCCATACGATGATGCTCTAGCGAAGCGGGTTAAGACGGCGCTGGAAAGCACCCACCCCGTCGAAGAGAGAAAAATGTTCGGCGGCATCACATTCATGGTCCGGAAGAGGATGTGTATCAGCGTGGGTAAGGAGCGAATCATGTGCCGGATCGATCCGGCAATCCACGACACCGCATTGCAACGCAAGGGCTGCCGGACCGTGATGATGAAAGGACGACAGTATCGCGGATATGTGTTCGTCGACGCAGAGGCTGTAAAAGCCGACAGCGACCTGGACTACTGGGTCGGCTTGGCATTGAGCTACAACAGCAAGGCAAAGACGTCACGTTCGAGAAAACGTGAGTCAAGATCGTGAAGCATGTTAGCTGATGTCGCTTCGGAACCTTATACCCAGGCGCGGAAAGAAATGTGTCCGCCTAGCTGCACTCCAAACGTCTATGGTTTGAAGTAGCAAATCGAAGGAGGAGAAACGATCATGAGCGAGTTTGTATATCTATAATACCACGCAGCACTGGGGGAACTTGAGATTGGTACCGGCCATCTTGAGGAAGCGCGCGAACATTTTGGCGTTGCGCTCAAGCTGGCGCGCAATCCCATGGAGCGGAGTTTCTTTGAGCACAGGATTGGTGCGTGCAGAGGCTTGTCTCCATTCATCGAGAAACTTGAACCCCAATGACCCATAGAATTTAATTGACAATTCATTCCTATCGAATACTTCCCATCGCATAAAGCCAGTTTCCGCTTTGCCGACGATAGATATAGGAGCGTTCTAGCTGGCCCTCAGCAGCATGAGGGTGACGTCATCGTGTTGCGGAGCGCTGCCGACAAAACGGTCCAGGTCCAGCATGATGGTGTTCAACAGCATCGCCGGGGTCAACGCCACGTTGGCGTGCAGCAGTGTCAGCAGACGCGCTTCTCCGTATTCCTCGGAGCGGACGTTCTCGGCCTCAATGACCCCGTCGGTAAAGATGACGAGCCAATCGCCGCTTTGCAACGTAACCGTTCCCGATTCGTAGGCAACGTTCTCCCGAATGCCGAGCGGAATACCACCTACTTCTAAGCGCTCGACGGCTCCGGTGTGGCGGCGCAAGATCGGAGCATTGTGTCCGGCGTTAACGTAGATCAAGCTGCGAAGGGCCGGATCATACTCGGCGAGAAACGTGGTCGTGAATCGGCGGCCATTCTGGCTGTTGCTGCAGGCGTAGGCGTTCATTCGGCCGACCAGTTCGGCCAGCGAGCCCGCAGCACTAGCCAGCGTCTTGAGGCTGGCTTGGAAGGTCGCCATCAGCATGGCCGCGGGAACGCTCTTGCCGGCTACATCAGCGATGGCGATCAGGAACGCTCCGCTGGGCGAGCTCGAAGACGCGCGCGGAAAAACATCGTAGTAATCTCCAGCCACAGTGTTGGCGGCGCGCGTGGCAAAAGCGATCTCCAGGCCCGGCACTAGCGGTGGGGTGGCTGGCAGCAGCCACGCCTGGATCTCCTTGGCGATCTGCAGGTCACGCTTCATGACCACGCGGTCGCCGACTTCGAGGACCACCACCACGAGCTTCAGCAGACCGCCCCAGAAGGCCACTGCGGAACAGAGCAAGACCACTGCAATCAGCAGCAGGACGCGGCGGGCGGGAGTCAGCTTCTCAATGAAGGCCCAGAAGAACTGGCCGGCAACCTTGAAGAAATGTTTGACCTTCCCGATTCCAGGCGTCCGGGTGGCCTCAAATTCGTGCGCATAGAGGCGGTAGCTGGAACGGGCGTCAGTTTGAAACTGGTTCCAGAGTTGGTTGAGTTCCAGGCCATCGCTGAGCCGCCGCCAGAATCTCTTGATACTCATCCTTACCGACTCGACTCTCGCCGTAGATTGATCGCGCGCCGCTGGCAATAGTCCGGTGCTTTGGGCGCGCTCATATAAGGCATGGCGGGATTATAGGTCACACCAGGAGCAGAGAAGCCCGGCCCGGTTCACTTGTGCTATGGCGAGTTGCTGTTGAAAAAGCACCTTACTTGATGCTTGTTCCTGAGCGACGATCACGTTATAAGCAGGCCAGAGTTCGTGATGCTGCTGTTAGTTGCCACGCACGGAGGCTTGCTGCTCATGATGGGACAACACGTCCGCTCGGAGTCGCTGTTCTACTATTTCCGCATCGAAGATCAGGTTCCTGAGAACCATCTCTTACGCCTCATTGACCGCCACGTCAGCTTCCAGTTTGTGCGCGACGAACTGCGCGATAGCTACAGCGAGGCTGGCCGGCCGTCGATTGACCCGGAAGTGCTGTTGCGGATCCTGCTGCTGGGCTATTTGTACGGCATCACCAGCGAGAGGAAGTTGCTGCAAGAGTTGCGCATGCATCTGGCCTGGCGCTGGTTTACCGGACTGGGCTTTGACCAGGAGATTCCCCATCACTCAACCTTTTCCAAGCATCGGCATGGTCGCTTCCAGCAATCCCGAGTGTTTCAGGAGTTGTTTGAGCGCATTGTCGAGCAATGCATGGTGGTGGGGTTGGTGCAGGGCGAGCAGATGTCGGTGGATGGCAGCTTTATTCAAGCCAACGCGGATCACCACAGCCGCATTCCGCGCGAACAGTTAGCCGAGGCGGCGAAAGTGAACTGCGGTGCACGCAAGTACCTGGAGGAACTGGAACAGGAGAACGGTGATGGAGAGCCGGTTCATCAGCAAGACAAGGTGTCCACCACCGACCCGGATGCGACCTATATGACGAAGGGCAACCGAGCGGCCGAACTGGGTTACTTCAACAACTATCTCATCGACAATGAAAGCTGCGTGATCGTGGGCGTGCAAGCCACGGCGGCGCGCCTGAGTCAGGAGAGCGCAGCGGCCCGCGACATGATTGCCCGCTACCGGGAACGTTATGGCCGATGGCCGCAAAGTCTGGCGGCGGACAACACCTATGGCAATGGTGAATTGCTGCAATGGCTGGATGATCGGGGGATCACGCCGTATATTCGCGTAAAAGAGAACCCTCTGGGAAAGAACGATCTCTATGGGATCGAGAAGTTCACCTATTTGCCGGAACAGAACTGCTATGTCTGTCCCGAAGGCCAGCCACTGAAGTACGTGGGCATCAATCAGCTGAACCGGACGCACCTTTACTACTCAACGCCCAAGCGGTGCCGGGAGTGCTCACAGAAGCAGCAATGCACACGCGGAAAGTACCGAACGATCGCCATCCACGTCTGCGAAGCGGCGAGACAAAAAGCCTATGCGGTAGCCAAGACCCCGCAGTTTGCAGAAGCCTTGCGCAAGCGAAGGAAAGTGGAAGCACTGTTCTCGGAACTGAAGAACCTGGTGGGATTGCGCCGCTTGCGGTTGCGGCGTATCAAGTTCGTGCGCGAACAGTTTTACCTGGCAGCCGCAGCACAGAATCTGAAACGGCTGGTGCGGTTCCTTGCCGCCCGGCCGCAACTGGCAGCGCTCTCCAACTAAAACCGAAACAAAGAACAGCAACACCAGGCAGGTCGGTGAAAGAAAACGGGACACCATGCATCCCCGTTTCAACCGACTTTTTCAACAGCAACGCGATATTACGTAAGCTACACTAGCTCGTCCAGCCGAGCGGTGTTTGCTTAGCATAAGTCACGGCTGCCGACGATACGGGCGTTGCTGGCAATGAGCCATTATCAGAACTAGTGGATTAGTCTGCGTCGCCGACGATACAGGGCGGCCACAGGCGCGAGTAGCTTCTCTTCCGGGATCTGTTCCGTCACCATTTGGCCGCCCGCTTTGAACAGTCGGTACGCACCCGCGTACTCGTTAGACTTGATGACTTTGTAGAACCGCCCGTCAATGAACATAAGGGCGCAGTTGTTTTCAATCGCGATCCCACGCCACCTGTTTTCCGGATCATTTCCCGGAAGTCCTTCCGCCGAGCAACTCCTCGGGTCCTGCTGTTGTAATACGGGCAATGTACTCCCCTTATAAGCCCGAGGCCTTTCACATTGATGTACTTCCAGTTCCTCGGATTGGTGAACGACATCGAATCAGAATGTCCGGAGTCAAACCAACAGATTGCGCCTGCGCTGATGCCCGAGAGTACAGTCCCCTTCTCATATGCCGATTTCAGCAGCTCGTCCACGCCGAAGCGGCGCCACACCCGCATCATTTGCAGCGTGTTACCCCCTCCGACATAGATAATGTCCGCCCACCGAATCTTTCTTTCAATCTCGTTTGGGTGAAAACTGCTCGGTGATGACTGCGCCCGGCATCGTGTTCCCCTTCAACCTCCAGCCACTGAACAATGCGCCATTCAATGCGGTTGAGGCGTCGCAAAGCATCATGGTCAGCAGGTGACCAACGACGTTCTCCGCGCGGATAGCCCGATGCGCAAGTATGCAGAGGAATCGGCAGCCATGAACTTCGACCTGCCGGACAGCGCCAACGCAGCCAAGCTGAACGAGATCATCTGGAAATCCGTAAGGGGGGTGAACTCGCAAATGCCAGCTCCGCGCCACACGGTACTTCCACAAAACGACTCTGCTACGGACCCAGACGGCGACGAGTAAGAACCTGACAAAAACGTTCCACGCTAAAGACCCGAGCAGCCCCGCTGCTCGGGTGATTTTTCTATGGGTGCTGGGCTCGAAAATGTCCGCGGGGTGTGACACCATAATTCTCATGAAGGCCCGCAGGCGCAGGCTTATCGTTTCCCGCGTCGAATATGGCACACCAAAGGCTGGGCGCTGCTCCGTTTGCCACGAGCTATTCGAAGTGGAGCTGGGTAGCTCTGAGCCGCTGAGCGCTGCTAACGAACGGCTGCTAGCACTATTCGCGCAGCACGTTTGCGGTGCGGAGTCCAGCCTCGCTGCTCTCCGCCCCGCGGCGGAAGAAAACGAAAAGAGGGAATAGAGGCAGACTCCTCCGCGTTGCCAATAATCACGCCAACGAAGGCTCGTATTCAACGAAAACCGTGGACAGGAACGAGTAGGACACGATATCCATGAACCGCACATTCGCCATCTTCAGCGCGGGGGCGTTGCTACCGCAGGATGGCGCTCGATGCCTCGCGACGAGTTGTTGACCTGCACGCTCGGCGACCTGCCGGGTGGTTGAAACACGAACGGGCTGTCGTCAGTTGCCGAGATAGTGGCGGAAGAAAGCAATGGTTCGTTGATGCACCTCATCGACAGACGGCGAGAGCGGTTCCGGGCCTACCTGCTCGAAATCATGACCAGCGTTCTTCACCGCGATGAATTCGACGGGCTGGCCTGCTTTGCGGTAGGCGTCGGCCATTTTCACCGACTGCTCGAAGGGCACCAGATCGTCCTTTTCTCCGTGGGCCAGCAGCAGTGGAGGGCTGTTCTTCGAGACGTAGGTAAGGGGGCTGGCCTTTCGATAGAATTCCGGTTTTTCCTTTTCGTCTCCGCGAAACAGTTTCACAACCACCTTGCCCGTGTGATGTTGGAACTGCAACGCGCCGACGGTGAAATCGGAGACACCGTAATAAGCCGCTGCCGCCTGTACTCTGCTGGAAACGCCGGCCCACCCGCCGCTGCCCTCCAGGCCTGCTTCTTCGCCGGCCGTTGCGACCAATTCGGCAAGATGGCCTCCTGCCGAAGCTCCTGCTACGCCGATTCGATCCGGATCGATTCCGTACTTGTTCGCGTTGGCCCGCAAATAGCGGATGGCGCATTTGCAGTCTTCAATGTCCGCGGGGAACGGTGCATCGCCGCTCAGACGATAAAAGATGCTGGCTGTAATAAAACCGGCATCGGCCAGCAGCAGCGCACCGGAATTACCGTTCTTGTCGCCGCGCTCCCATCCGCCACCGTGCAGCCAAAGGACTGCGGGAGTTGGAGCTTTCGCGTGTTCCGTCGGAACGAAGAGATCCATCAGCAGAGGCTGGCCTCCGCCAGTGCAGTACTGGACGTCGGCGGTGATGTCAAAATGCTGCGGCGAGCTCTGGCCGGCAGCGCTGGCCAACAGCAGCAAGAGAGTAAACGTGCGTAGCCACACGGCAAGGTGCCTTTTCGCTCCGAAGTTTAGCGCGCGCTTGTAAATCTACGGACCTCGAGATCATTGACAAGCTTGGGGTCGACAACCCCTTTATCACTGGGGCGCAGTTCGTCTCAGAAGCCATTGCGTGGATCGCTCATCATGCATCGGGCGACCTTCCCGGATTACGCGCGATGGATGGTGGCGGGGAAGTTATCGACGCGCTTCAGGCGCCCCCACCACTCCGCCGCATATGTACTCGGCAATCGTCGCCAATTACAGTCCCGATGATTCCATCTGGCGGCGAATGGTCGACGTAGGCGTTGACCAGTTCTTCGGCGGTGCAAATGACCTCGTTGTCCCCAGTGAAGGTGGCTGGAGAGTTGACCGCGATGGTACCAATCACGTCGATCCCAGTCAGATTGGCTGCTTTGGTTTCGGTGGAAACTTAGCGCCTAACGAACCTGCGCCGGTCATGCACACCAGCTTTTTTTCTCGGCCTGAAACTGCCGACTTTCTCGCGAATGCATTGGAGGGAGAATCACAGCCGCTTTCTGCCATGAATCCCGATATACCATTGCCCGATCGCCGTTTCTTCCGCCGCGCTATGACAGGCTCAGCAACTGGCGGAACTGCGCCTCAATTGCCGATTACCGGCATCCGGTCATGTACATCGGTTAGTAACCGATTTGGCGTTGTTGTCAGAATGGTGCAGGTCTCCAAGGCAGTTCCCTCCGGTGTTTGCCAGCTATCCCACAGTCCGGCGAAGGCGAACGGCTCTCGCTCAATCATCTCGAAGCAGAACGGCTGTTTGCTTTTTCCGGTCTTCGACCATTCGTAAAAGCCGTCGGCGGGAATAAGGCAGCGCCGACGTTGGAGGAGTTCTTTGAAGGCCGGCTTCTCAGCGGCCGTTTCCGACCGCGCATTGATCATGCCAGCACCGCTGGCCGCATCTTTCGCCCAGCTCGGAACCAAGCCCCATCGCATCAATGAAGCACGACGCACGAGGTCTTTAGCATCTTGCCTGATGACGGGCACACTTTGGGTCGGAGCGATGTTATAGCGGGCATCCCAGTCCATTCCCTCGTACTCCGCGTAGAAGTAGCTGGCGAAAATCTCGGCGCGCCGTGAGAGTCGGTATCGTCCACACATCGCTCGATTGTATGCTCGCGGGTCGAGCCGCCACCGCCGACCCGGCCGCACATCGACGCGCGTGCCTACACCCTTCACCTGCTTCAGGAGCGCGGTTTGGCGATACCTCTGTTTCCCGATCTCCCCAATCTGCCGCTTGTACCCGGCGATCTGCTCGGTCAAACCTTCTAGTGCTTGCAGCAGCGGTGACAGAGCAGCTTGTAGTTCGGGGCTCAGAGCCTGCGCTTTCTCTGCATCCAGATTGCGCGGGTTGCATCCGAGTATCCGCTCGCCATAGGACTTCGTCAGTCCCCGCGCCGTGTTCACCAGTGCCGTTCGGGCCGGACCAGGTTGGCTCGCGCCTTGCCCCTTCGCGTTGACTGTCGAGCGATGCCAATCTCAGCCGACAGTAGCGTACTGCGAAGGATGGCGTAATCACGGACGTGTTGCATACGGGGCATGTCTTGGGGCAGCACATCAGACGACTGTACCAGCGAGGCAGAGTCCCATCATCCCTCATGCGAGGGATGATGGGTACAACTTCAGGAGTACCGAAGGGGGCCGTTCCCCCTGTGATTGCAAGTGCCTCGAATTTGGCGGAGGTGAAGTGCCGTGTGCTCGGCCGTAGTACGCCCCGTCATTGGTCCGAACGCTGTTAGAGTCTTGTGCCATCCGGTCAGGCGAGCTGACGTCCGACTGCGCCGTTCGCCCCACTGCGGCGTTGCTTGTGCGAGAGGATATTGTGACCCCTTCCTGTCCCCCTACCTGTCCCCTTTTTCGTATGAGACATCGGAGTCCCAAAACCCCAGAGTGTGCGTCGCCTGCCCAAATAGCGGTGAGGTTAGGTAGTTCACCGCGCTGCCGAAGTCAAGGGTATTTGAAGATGTGAAGAACTCGGTCTGGACTGCAGCCGGAATGCCCGACCGCCGGCACACTCGATCTGGAGGTCTAGAAGCGAAGTTTGAAAGCCAATTGCAGCTGTCGCGCACTACTCACTGTACTCGTAATCCGGCTTGCATTCGGGTTCGGAATTCCATTACCGCTCTGATCAACGCCGGTGAAGAGGTATTGTCCTGGTAAACCGAAATTGGGATGGTTAAACAAGTTGAATGCTTCTATGCGGAACTCGATGCTTATGTTTTCTTTCACCCGAGTCGTTTTCGCCAATGCCATATCAATTTCAAAAAATCTCGGACCCACCAAAGTATTTCGCCCGAGATCACCGATGAAACCGGCATCCTGAAGCGCAAAAGCCGATGGATCATACCACTCCGCTACTTGCCCAGTGATGGGATTGTTGCTTCTCCCGGGCACCAGGTTCGGCCGCTCACCGGGTGTCCCCGCAGGATCGTTAAGACCTACGCGATCGAATCCATCCTGGACGCTAAACGGGCTCCCGCTGTGGGACATGATGATCGTACTCAATTGCCAGCCTTCGATGATCCGGGCCCCGTGTAACGGGACGAAATACGTCGCGCTTCCAGTGAAGTTATGTTTGATATCAAAGTCGCACGGTCCTTTGTCTCTCGCCAGGTTGTAAGGATCGGATTGGGCCTGTTGGGCGCTATTGCTCGATTCAAGAGCGAAAGCGATCGATCCATAATCCAGGCACTTGGAGTACGTGTAAGCTCCCTGAAATTGCCATGTTCGGCCCACATTTCGCGTTAAATAGACTTGCAAAGAGTTGTACCAGGAAGAACCGTCGGGAAGGTTGAAAGCAATCGCGCCCAGGTTCGGATTCGCTCGCGGCGCATTCAGAAAGTTGGGCTGGCCATTGACCAGCGTCGGAATCGGGGGATTTGTGTCGTTTTGGACGAGCAGATTGTATCCCCGCGATCCAACGTAGGACACGTTGAGCACTGTGTTCTTCCCGAGTAAGCGCTGAACGCCGAAATTGTATTGCACCACGAAGGGCGTTTTATCCGGGTCGTACTCCAAGGCCTCCCCAATCGTTGGAGTCGGTACCGTGATGCCCTGAAAGGGAACCGGATAGCGGCACGGAGGTCCCCCGAAGACGCAAAGTGATACAGCGGCTTGATACGGCGCAGAAAAAATGTAAGCCGCGTGGTAGTTGCGTACCTGGATCGGGTCATGAAATACGCCCGCTCCAGCATGGATCGAAGTCTTTCCATCCTTAAACGGGTCCCATGCGATCCCAACTCGTGGGTCAAGACTCTTCCGTGAAGGATTCGAGGGAAACACATGCGACACCGGGGTGCAACCCAGGGTGGAGGGATCACTTGGTGCGATGAATGCGCACAGCTGGTCATGGATCTCAGTGGGATTGGAAATGAAATCATAGCGAATTCCAAAAGTCAGTGTCAGTCCCTGAGAAACCCTCCAAGTGTCCTGGATGTAAGGAAACATATCCCATTCCCGAAAACTTCTCGCCGAGTTTGCTTTCCCGGGCAGGGCGGCCACCAGCGTGATGGGTGGGTCAGCGGGGCTCACCGGCTTGCCTTCCAAAAAGCTTTCCAAGTTGGGGAAGCTCCAACCCAGGTCGTCGAAAAAACCGTTTCGCACCGGACTCTGCAAGCGTCGAAATTCAAGGCCCGCTTCAATGCTGTGCTTTCCGTGGGTCCAAAAAATTCCCTCGGACAGCGAAAAAATATTTTGAATTTCGTAATCCGGCGTGAACCCACTCGGGCCGATCTGGCTCAATCCAGGCACATTGATATTGCCGTCTTGCCGATCTTCCCCGTAGAAGGCAAAAAACTGCAAGGGGGGATTGCTCACGTTTGTGAAAGCCTGCATGTTGGTTCGCACAAACGAGAAGCGTGCATCGTTGAGAACTGATGAGTTGATCAGCTTGTTGTAGCCGAGCGTCAGATACTGGTTTCGCCCGCGTGATTGTTCGGGGTAGAGCCCCAGAGTAGAGGCGAACGGATCAGTTAAGCTGCCGTTGTCGATAATGTATCTGGCAAACAGGTTGTCTTTTTCGGATACGTGATAATCCCAGCGTATATTCGCATAATCTTCATTGGCGGGTTGTGACCCCTGCAATGAGACCGTAGCAAAGGGACTTTCCGGAACTACCCCATTGGGGCTGGGCTCCGGGTAAAGCTTGAGAATCGCCTGCGATGCGGAGTTGACGGGCAACGTAGCTGTACCACCAGAGGCGCAGGGCTGATCTGGAGCATAAGCACAAGGCACAACGCCGCGGCGAGTGTTGTCGTTTGGCACAAATCCAATCACCGTCGAACCCACCAGGCTGCGAATTGCTTCGTAATTGGCAAAGAAGAACATTCTGTCCTTTACGATAGGCCCACCCAGGGTTCCACCAAACTGATTTTGCCGCAATGCGTCCTGAGGGGCTGGTGCCTGATTGAAGTAATTGCGGGCGTCAAAAGCGCTGTTTCCCAGGAATTCGTACACGCTCCCATGAAACGAGTTGGTTCCGGAACGTGTTGTGGCATTCATCACACTCCCACTTCCTCCGAAACGAGCGCTATAGGAGTTCGTGAGGAGCTGAAATTCTCCGATGCCGTCCACGCCGAGAGAAGTCCCAATGATGCTGTTACCGGCGCCATGATTCCAGAACCCTTGGATGGTCGTGCCGTCCAGCAGCAGTTCCTGACCTTCCGGCCGAGATCCAGAAATGGAGTAGGATGGCGCTCTGCCGTAAAACGAATCCTGCACTCCGCTAGTGACCGGCTGCACACCAGGTGCAAGGAGAATCAGTTCCTGGAAGTTGCGGCCATTGAGCGGAAGATTTTCCATCTGTTCACGGCTGATGAGAGCCGAAATCTCCGCCGTGGTGGTGTCCACCTGGCTGACTTGGGTCACAGTTATAGCCGTGTTCGTCTGCCCGACGGCCAACTTACAGTCAACCACAACGGTTGCGCCGACCGTCAATCGCACTTGTTTAATGACTTGTGTTTCGAAGCCCTGCTTCGCTGCCTCGACGTCATACCTGCCAACGATCAGATCCGGTACGACATAGGCTCCTTGGCTGTTCGTCGTCGCGGAAGTTACAACGCCGGTCTGACTGTTAGTGATGCGGACAATCGCGCCCACCACAACAGCTCCAGAGGGATCCGTGACCACGCCGGAGAGCGTTCCGGTGCCGACCTGAGCGTTAACTTGTATGCCGCAGAGGGTCGCGATCGCGAATGCCAGCAGAAACAGGAATGAGTACCTGATCGCGCGCATCAAACCACCTCTGATCTATGGCGACCCGCGCCTTGCCAACGCTGTAGGTGAGGACAGCCCCGGTTTATGCCCTGCGGACAGCGTTAACACTTTGGCCCGGTCCGATGCAACTCCAAGCTCTGTACCTCAATAGGGAACAAAAGGCTGTGATCCCGGTCACATTCAGGTGCGCTGAGAGAAAGCGTTGGGTATGGATTTTGCAGCAGAATGACTCGCCTGGCAAGTTCTTGGTGCCTCACGATTTTCTGCGCGGCGTTCTTCTTGCACGCCTCCCGGAGTAAGATATTTCCCAAATGAAGAGGGCCGAAGCTCAAATAAAGGCGGCGCGAGCACTCGTCGCGCTGGCCACGGCCGGCGTGCTGTTCTGGTGTGCTCCTGCGGTTGCGCTCAACCCGGCGCTCGATATCAGTCAATACGCGCATACCGCATGGACGTATCGCAACGGCCCCTTGCAAGGGGCCGTCTACGCCATCACCCAGACGCCTGACGGTTATCTCTGGCTCGGCACGCAGTCCGGTGTAGTTCGGTTCGACGGCATTCGGGCGGTGCCTTTGCGTCTCCCTACGGAGCAGCAACTTACGAACACCGCAGTCGGGGCCCTGCTGACAGCGACCGATGGAACCCTCTGGATCGGCACCCTCGACGGGCTGCTGAGTTGGAAGGACGGTCAACTCAAGCAATATCCGGCGCTGGCCCGCCGTACTATTCTCGCGCTTGCCCAAGATCGCGCCGGAACCGTGTGGGCGGGCGGTTTCGGCGGCCCAACGGCAACCCTCTGCGCAATTCGCGGCGGAAGCACCACATGTTATGGGGATGACGGAAGCCTCGGCGGCGTAGTGGCATCGCTGTATGAGGATACCGACGGCGACCTGTGGGTAGGAGCTGCCACAGGGTTATGGCGGTGGAGACCTGGTGCTCCAACCCGCTATCTGGCGACACCCATTAGCCGCGGCGGCAAGATGACGCAAGACGATCATGGTTCGGGCCTCCTGATTGCTGTGGATAGCGTCCGTCGAATTCTTGGAAGAACAGTCACTGATTATCCTCTTCCTGGCGTGCCAGGGCGTTTGACTGCGGCAACTGTCCTTCGCGATCGCAACGGCGGGCTGTGGATCGGCACTACTACCCATGGCCTCGTGCACTCGTACGAGGGTAAGACGAGCATTTTTACCTACGCCGACGGCTTGGCCAGCGATCAGGTGTTCGGCGTCTTCGAGGATCGTGAAGGAACAATCTGGGTCGCCAGTTCTGGGGGCCTCGACCAATTCCGAGAGTTGCCGGTCACCACCCTTTCGGTGAAGCAAGGTCTATCTACCGCGACTGCCAACTCAGTACTAGCAGCGCGCGACGGGAGCGTCTGGATTGGTACGGCGGATGGTCTCAATAGGTGGAGAGACGGCCGCACGACGATTTACGGGGGGAGAACCACTCCTGGCCTACGCGACGACGACATCCAGTCGCTCTTCGAGGATGAGCGTGGTCGCATTTGGGTTTCAAGCTATAGCGGGTTTGCAGCCTTTGAAAACGGCAAGTTTACTGCGGTGCCGGCAGTACCTACAGCTGTCAAGAACGCCATTGCAGGCGACAACCACGGCGGGCTTTGGCTAAGCATGTTTGGCACCGGCAACGACTTAGGTCTGGTACATCTGGTTGGGGGCAAGATTATTGAGCACGCCTCTTGGAAGAAGCTGGGTGGCGGGCCCGGCACCGGCCTCGTGACCGATGCTGACGGTGGTGTGTGGACGGGGCTCTTGAGCGGCGGGCTTGCGTATTTTCGGGCCGGGCAAGCAAGAAACTTGCGGTTGAGCGACGATCCAGGAGCCCCGCGGAAGGTGTTGGATATTTCACGCGATCACAACGGCTCCATCTGGGCCGCAACCAACAATGGTTTGAGCCTGATTCAACGCGGGCTCTTGGCAACTTTGACCACTGCGAACGGCTTACCCTGCAACACCGTTCACTGGGTCATTGAAGACGACCTGTCTTCCTACTGGCTGTACACGCAATGCGGACTGCTGCGGATCCGGCGAGCCGACATGGAGGCTTGGATCACCGATCCGAAGCGAACGATCCAGGTGACGACTTTCGATGCCGATGATGGAGTGCGGCTGGTTCCGATCCTCAGAGGCCTCAGGCCTGCGGTCACGAAGGCGGCAGACGGGAAAATCTGGTTCGTAAATGGCGACATGGTGAGTTTTATCGACCCGGCAAGAATCAGCCTCAACAAAGTCGCTCCGCCGGTCCAGATCGAACAGATCACGGCGGACGCCAAGGTGTACGACGCCACAAACGGATTGCGCCTGCCACCGCGCGTGCAAGATGTCACGATCGATTTCGCGGCGCTGAGCTTTGTGGCGCCGGAGAAGGTGCAATACCGATACAGGCTCGACGGCCAGGACCAGAACTGGAGAACTGCCATCAATGAATTCCGGATCGAGTACTCGAACCTCCGACCGAAGCATTACCGCTTCCATGTTATAGCCGCGAACAACAGCGGGATATGGAATCAAGAAGGCGCGTCTTTCGAGTTCGTGATTCCGCCGGCGTGGTACCAGACCAACTGGTTTCGCGCGCTGTGTGTAGCCGCGTTTCTGGCGCTGCTGTGGGCGGCCTACCAGTTGCGCATGCGCTACCTGCATCATCAGTTCGAAATGACGCTGGACGCGCGTGTTAGGGAACGCACGCGCATCGCTCGCGACCTGCACGACACTCTGCTACAGAGTTTTCAGGTGCTGTTGCCGCGCCTTCAGGCCACGATCTACAAGCTGCCGGCGAATCCGGGCGATGCCCGCAAAACGCTGGAAGAGACCGTCGATATGGCGGCTGAAGCGATTACCGAGGGCAGGGATGCGGTGCAAGGCTTGCGCCTGTCCACGGTGGAGGAGAACGACCTTGCCGTAGCCATTCGGACGGTTGGAGAAGAACTCGCTTCTGCTGAGGCGAATCAGTCCTCTGCGGAGTTTAAAGTGGTGGTGGAGGGAACGCCCCGGAACCTGCATCCGATTCTGCGCGACGAGGTTTACCGGCTCGCGACGGAGGCGCTGCGCAACGCCTTCCGGCATGCGGCAGCGCAAAACGTGGAGGTCGAGATCCGCTACCACGAAAAGTCTTTCCGGCTGCGCGTTCGTGACGATGGAAAGGGAATTCAACCCGAAGTTGTTCGCGAATACGGGCGTGAGGGACATTACGGCTTGCGCGGCATGAAGGAGCGAAGCAATCTCATTGGCGGGAAGCTGACGATCTGGAGTGAAGTGGATAGCGGTACGGAGATTGAGCTAGTCATTCCGGCATCGAGAGCTTACCTGAAACCGACGCGGCCGTTCTGGAACTCCTGGAAGCGCTCCCCGGAAGACACTGACGTGAAGGAAACGATCGAGCGTGAGTAATGGGTCGGCTCCAATTCGGATTCTTGCGGTGGACGATCACGCCCTGGTCAGGCAGGGCATCGCGGTACTCGTTGGGACTCAGCCGGACATGACTCTGGTCGGCGAAGCCTCGAACGGTCGCGAGGCTATCCAACAGTTTCGTACGCATCGGCCAGACGTAACGCTGATGGACTTACAGATGCCGGAGATGAACGGCTTCGATGCGATGCTCGCAATCCGGGGAGAATTTTCCGATGCGAAGATCGTCGTGCTGACAACCTACAAGGGTGACGCCCAGATTCTTCGAGCGATGAAAGCAGGGGCCGCTGGCTACCTCCTGAAAACCACGTTTCACAAGGAATTGATCGAAACCATTCGAGCGGTGCACGCCGGAAAAAAGGCGCTTTCTCCCGAAGCCTCGTACGAAATCGCCGAGCATGCCACGGATGATGCGCTGACGCCGGCGGAAGTCGCTGTGTTGCGACTGATCGCCGCGGGCAACGCCAACAAGCAAATCGCGGATCAACTCTCGATCACGGAAGAAACGGTTAAAAGTCGAGTTAAGTCCATCCTCTCAAAGTTAGGCGCCAACGATCGAACCCAGGCCGCCATGATTGGTGTCAAGAGAGGGATCATCGAACTCTAGTTCTTGCCCGCGTGACTCCCTGATAGCCCTACAGGCAGCCTCAAAAGAGTCACAGTTACAGCTCTCTTTGGGGTCTCGATAAGCGGTGGCAATGTGGCATTCTGGTGGTGCGAAAGGAAGCGTTTTGCGCCGCTTGTACTCCACATTCGCTGGCGGCAGGCCCGGCACAGGGTTGCTGCTTATGCGCCTCGTAATCGGCTGCATACTGGTTTGGCGCGCGGGATTGCGGCTGTGGGGCGACCCTCCACTAAACACCACGATAACCTCGGCGATCCTCTTGGGTTCGGGAGTTTTGCTGATATTAGGTTTATGGACGCCGATCGTTGGAACCCTAGTTGCGCTTATTGAAGCGTGGAAGATTCTGACGCTACCCGGAGACAGATGGCTTTGGCTATTGCTGGGAGCTGTCAGTGCCTCACTCGCCATGTTGGGGCCGGGTCAATGGTCCGTTGATGCCCGGCTGTTTGGGTGGAAGCGCGTCGAAGCCCCACCTCGCCAAAATAAGCTCTGACTGTCCGCTAAAGCACCCCGAGGAAAGCCTAAATTTCCTGGCTCGGAAGAGGCTGCTGCTCGCCTCTCAAGAGTCCGCGATTTGTCTCCATGTGGGGCTGTGCACAGGCGTAACCCCGTCGCATAATGCCACTCATCAACAGAACCCCAGGCTCTATTCAAAGTTCGAGACGAAGTGGATTGAACATGAGCGGGGGTTCCGGGATAGGAGGCAACATGCCTGAGGTAGAGAACTTTAACGAATCGGCTCAGCATTGTTTTGAAGTAGCGAAGTCGAGCGGTTTCCTGGAATCGAGCGACTTCCTGGAAGAGGACGTTGCCCTCGAAGCATTCGGCCTGCTGACTACAAATGACTGTGACTCTATTCTAGCTCACGCCCTGGGCGTGAGGCTGTAAGTCTCTTACTGAGGTACACGTTATTCATAAATCGCACAGTCCCTCTGCTGTCTTAAGTAGAGAAGAAATAAGGAGGACGTTATGGCGCACGCTGCAGTCAATTTCGCAAACCTGGACGGCTCAGTCGAAGCAGGCTTTCCTAACCTGATTGACTTCGAGGACGAGCAGCTATCTTCAGCATTCGAAGTGAGCCCCGATTACTGCTTCCAAGGCATCATCGGAAAGAGCCGGGCGATCCAGAACGTAGTTGAACAGATCTCCATCGTTGCGCCGACGGATGCTACCGTGTTGCTGCACGGCGATACGGGGACTGGGAAAGAGCTGGTGGCACGCGCTATTCACAACCTCGGCTCCCGCCGCCAGCGCCCCTATGTCCGCATGAACTGTGCCGCGATCCCTTCGGGCCTGCTGGAAAGCGAGTTGTTTGGTCACGAAAAGGGCGCATTCACGGGCGCCTTAATGCAGCGCAAGGGCAGATTTGAATTGGCGGACGGAGGATCGCTGTTTCTCGATGAGATTGGCGATATCAGCCTTGAGCTACAGCCGAAATTATTGCGCGCTCTGCAAGAGCAGGAGTTCGAACGCCTGGGCAGCGCCAAAACCCTCCAGGTGAATGTGCGCATCATCGCCGCGACGCGCCGTGACCTCTCAGCCATGATCCGGGATGGTGAATTCCGCGAGGATCTTTTCTATCGGCTGAACGTCTTCCCCATTGAAATCCCGGCCCTTCGCGATCGTCGCGAGGACATTCCGCTGCTCGTAAATTATTTCGTGTCCGAGTGTGCACGCAAGATGCGGAAGCAGATCACCTCTGTGCCTACGCAGACCATGGACATGTTGACGAACGCCGCCTGGCCAGGCAACGTCAGGCAATTGGCTAACTTCATCGAGCGCGCAGTCATACTTTCGCCCGGAGAGGAGCTGATCGTGCCGGTGAGCGAACTCCTCGTTGCACAGTCTTGCAATTCTTCTTCGCTGGTATTCAGCACTACTGCTGCACAGACTTCTACGTTTCACGCGGCCGAACGACAGGTGATCCTCGACGCGCTCAACGCTGCGTCAGGTCGCTTGGCTGGCCACGGTGGAGCCGCCGAGCGGCTTGGATTGAAACGCACAACTCTCCAAAACAAAATGCGCCGGCTTGGCATAACCAAGACGCAGTACCTGCAGTAAGGGTCCACTTCTCAAGGGTTTTTGCAATTTCCAAGCCACTGGAGTGAACTTTATGACGCCTAAAAGAAACAGAGACAGAGTAATGGCCGAGATTACACCTTTTCATCTCATGCTATTGGCCAGCGAGCATGGCTGCAGTGTCAGCCGTGAGCAGGCTATGGCCTTCCTTAATCAGGAGAGCGCCCAGGAGATGTGGAAGCACATGATGCAGGCTGGAGTGGATTTCATCGCATGCACCTTCCTGATCGACACGCCAGACCCAAAAGGACGTACAAGGGATCCGCGAATACTAAGCGTGTCGAAGGGCGAAGAAAGGGAACTCGGCTAGGCACCGTGTGCGCCTTATCAACTTTGACAGAAACTATATATGCACCCTGTCCTCCAGTTCGTAACCAAGCACGGCTACTCGGTTTTGTTCGGTGGGTTACTCGCGCAGCACTTAGGTTTACCGATCCCGGGACCCCTCTTTTTGCTGGCGGCTGCGGCACTCTCAGCCACTGGCAAAATGGACATTGCTGCTGCATTCATTCTAGCCGTCGGTGCCTGTGTTACAGGCGATTGGGCCTGGTATGAAGCCGGCCGGCGAAACGGCGACGGGGTTTTACATTTCATTCACCGTCTGACGCGAGACCCTGACGGCCAAGGCGAAAAAGCAAAAGCCACGTTCGCGCGGTATGGGTCCACACTTCTGGTCATTGCAGATTTCGTACCCGCCTTGGACGCGATAACGCCTCCTCTCGCCGGGATGTCTCGAATCAGCCGACTGCGTTTCCTCGCTTTTGATGGAATGGGTGCCGGACTCTATTCATCGGCTTACTTCTTCCTCGGTTATGTGTTCAGCGATGATTTGGATCGCGCGGCTGCGTATGTGAGCAGGGCGGGTACCCTCTTCGGAGCTCTTTTGATTACCGCACTTTTGATTCTCGGGGGCCGCCATCTGCTTCGCCAATACCGGCTGACATATGCCTTCGGCTCTCGCGGGCAGCACGAACTGATCGCGTTGAACCTAAAGCCTCCTGCTGCCCCACATCCTGGGTTCTTGGAAAACGCTCGAACGTAAGTATTAAGACTGTCACCTAGCCCAGGTTGGCCACAGCCCTGGCCTGCTGTTGGGCCACGCGATCGAATGCGCGTGCCTGCGCCATTTCTCCATGGAATGCGGCCGTACTTGATGCAGCCAACGAGAATTGCCACTGGTCGGAGGGCCTGGTTTTTCCCCAGTCTTGTCCTGGAGAACCGAGACCAATATGGATATCGGAGGGTGACCCTGCAGCTACGACGGCAAGGAATGATCGCGAACCACAAACGGGTGATTCGGCTGATGAGAGAGGACAACCTGTTGGCAATCCGGCACCGCAAACCGTGCCCTGAGACGCAATCGAAGGATGGACCGGAAGTCTATGTGAATTTGGCGCGT
>Ga0335081_10003016_pt1 | contig 26422 bp, 24 predicted proteins | sample Lox_Sample_35_FD_206713 | JGI IMG/M metagenome (GOLD analysis project Ga0335081, IMG submission 206713) | Soil microbial communities from Loxahatchee National Wildlife Refuge, Florida, United States - Lox_Sample_3.5 | ecosystem: Environmental > Terrestrial > Soil > Wetlands | place: USA...
GTGTCGGTGGCGGTCATGATGCGGATCTGATGGCGCGCGATGTCGTCCTCCTGCACGGCTTCACCCACACCGGAGCGAGCTGGGACCCCGTGGTCGCGGCGCTCGCGGAAAGCTACCGGGCGCTCGCTCCCGACATCCGCGGGCACGGGTCGGCCTCGGGGCGCGAGCCGGTCACGCTCGACGGCGTGCTCGGAGACGTGGCCGAGCTGGCTCCGGAAAGGTTCACGCTCGTCGGCTACTCGATGGGCGGCCGGATCGCGCTCCACGCCGCCCTCGCGCTCGGCGACCGGGTCGACCGCCTGGTGCTGGTCGGGGCGAGCCCGGGGATCGCCGACACCGCCGAACGTGAGGCACGTCGCGCCGCCGACGGTCGGCTCGCCGATGTGGTCGAGCACATGACTATCGAGGAGTTCGCGCATCGCTGGGCGCGAACGCCCGTACTCGCCGGTCAGTCTCCCGCGGTGGCGGCGGCGGTCGAGGTCGACCGCCGGCGAAACCAGCCGGCGGGGTTGGCGCGTGCGCTCCGCGGACTCGGTACCGGAACGCTGCCCTCCCTGTGGGAGCGATTGCCCGAATTTGAGATGCCGGTCACGCTCGTCGTGGGGGAGCGCGACGAGAAGTTCACGGAGATCGCGAACCAGATGGCGCGCGGGCTACCGGACGCAAGCGTTGTTGCGGTCGCCGGCGCGGGTCACGCCGTGCATCTCGAAGCGCCGGAGCGCGTCGTGGAGCTGGTGGCTAGGCCGCCTGGAGGATGACCGGGCTGTCCGGTCCGCACTCGCAGACGTCGTCCAGGAGCCGCATCGCGGTCTCCTGCTGCCAGCGGCCGCTCTCGACCAGAGTGCGGCACAGCGCGGCCACGTCGTCGAGCGCGTCGCATGCCTCGGCGTCGGCGCTCAGGTTCTTGGTGAAGATGAGGTTGTCTGCGGCGTAGCGGATCCGCTGCTGCTCGCCGTCGAGCAGCTTGCTCGGGCCCATGTCGTCGAGCATTTTCATGACCCGCCTGTATGCCTTGGAACGTTCAGGACTCATCTTGGATCTCCCGGTCCGGTCAAACGACCTCAGTTGATCAACATGGTCGTCAGCTAGGCCGTCTGCCTTTAGTGCGACAGCGAAATTTCTTCGGTTCACACTTTTACCCGCGCACGGCCGAATAAACCGTGACCTGCGTCACATTTGCGCCGGTCAGCGCGCGCCGTACCAGGAGACGAGGCCGTCGCCGAGGCCGGCGCCGGGCGGAACGTCGATCCGGCCATCGCGCGCCGGGAGTGGATCCTCGCGGTCGGCGAACAGCGCGAGCGTCGCCAGACCGGACGCGCGGCGGGGACCGATGACCGCCGCCGCGTGGAGCGCGGCGGCGATGCCAAGGGGCCCGTCGAGGGTCGACGCGAGGTACACGTCGTAGCCGGTGGCTCGCGCCTGGCGGGCGGCTTGCAGAAGTCCGGTGATCCCGCCCGAGCTCGTGATCTTCAGGCACACGGCGTCGCAGATGCGGTGCTCGAGCGCCCCGATCGCGGCCGCGGTCTCGTCGAGCGCGAGCGGCAGATCCGTCGCGGCGGCGAGCTCCCGCGTCTGGGCGAGGCCGCGAACCGGCTCTTCGCACAACTCGATCCCGATCGGAACGAGGGCACGCAAGGTCGCCTCCGCCTCCGCGACCGACCACGCGCCGTTGGCATCGAGCCTGATGGCGATGTCCGGTCCGAGGACAGCCCTGATCGCGGCCAGCCGGCCGGCATCATCGCCGATCCCGACCTTCACCTTGACGGTGCGGAACCCGGCCGCCTTGGCCTCACTCGCCTGCGCGGCGGCGCCCGCCCGGTCGGGCGCCGCCACGGTGAAGTTCACCTCGACCGGCGGGGCGGCCCGCGCCCCGAGCAGCCGCCACACGGGCTGACCGGTCCGCCGGCCCTCGAGGTCCCACAGCGCCATGTCGATCGCGGCGATCGCCGGCGGCAGCACCGCCAATCGTATGCACTCCGCGAGCAACTCCTCGCGCGCCAGCCGCGCTGCGCGCACGAGCGTTGATCGACAGCCGTCGAGTGCCTCGCGCACATCCTGCACGCTCACGCCGTGGTAGTCGGGGAGCGGGGCTGCCTCGCCCAAGCCGACCCGGCCTGCCGAGTCCTCCAGGCGCAACAGCACCATCTCGCGCTCGTCGAGGGAACCGGTTGCCGAAACAAACGGCGCGCGCAGGCGCGCCCGTAGAGGTTCGACGTCGACCTTCACCGGCCCACGGATCACCGACTGAGAAGTACGCCGGCGGCCAGCAGGGTGCAGAACAGAAGCTGGAGCATGCCCGTCTGGGCAAGCGCGCCGTTGAGCGAAACTCCGTCGGTGCGGTTGCGCACTACGCGGACGACGCGAGCGGCCAACGGCAGCGTCAGCCACGCCAGCAGCAGCCATGGGCCGAGCGGGCCGAACGCCCACGTCACCGGCACCAGCACGTAGGCCAGGTACACGGTCACCGCGAACAGGATCCTGGCCCGGTCACGCCCGAGGCGCACCGCGAGCGTGCGCTTGCCGGCGCGGCGGTCGGTGTCGATGTCCCGGATGTTGTTGACCATCAACAGTCCCGCCGCCAGCAGCCCGACGGGCACCGCAAGCGCGAACGCCTCCCAGTCAAGGTGCTTGACCTGCACGAAGAACGAGCCCGCGACCGCGACGATCCCGAAGAACAGGAACACGAACAGCTCTCCCAAGCCCTCGTAGCCGTAGGGCTTCGGGCCGCCCGTGTACAGGACCCCAGCCAGGATCGAGGCGGCACCGACGAGCAGGAGCTGCCAGCCGGCGACGATCACCAGGTACACCCCGGCGAGCACGGCGACGCCGAACGTCAGGTAGGTCGCGATCAGCACCTGCCGGGGCGGCACCAGCCCACCGGCGGTGACGCGCACGGGCCCGAGCCGATCCTCGGTGTCGGCTCCCCGCCGGGCATCCGAGTAATCGTTCGACAGGTTGGTCCCGATCTGGATGAACATCGCGCCGATCAGTGCGGCAACGAACCGGAGCGGGTGAAACACGTGAAAGAACCCGGCGAGCGCGGTGCCGACGAGCACGGGCGCGACCGCGGCCGGCAATGTCCGCACGCGGGCGGCCATCAGCCAGATGCGAATGCTGTTGGGTTTCGTGGCCTCTCGGGTAGCGGCCATCAGGCCCGGCGCGGGAACTTCGGGAAGTCCGGCCTGCGCTTCTCGAGGTACGCGTTGCGCCCCTCCTGCGCCTCTTCGCTCATGTAGAAGAGGAGGTTCGCGTCATGCGCCAGCTGCTGGATCCCGGCGAGGCCGTCCTCGTCGGCGTTGAAGCTCGCCTTCAGCATCCGCAGGGCGAAGGGCGACATCGCGAGCATCTCGCGGCACCACTTCACGGTCTCCGCCTCGAGCTGATCGAGCGGCACGACGGTGTTGATGAGTCCCATGGCCAGCGCCTCCTGTGCGTCGTACTGGCGGCACAGGAACCAGATCTCCTTGGCCTTTTTCGGCCCGACGAGGCGCGACAGTACGGTCGCCCCGAACCCGCCGTCGAACGACCCGACCTTCGGCCCGCTCTGGCCGAAGCGGGCGTTGTCGGCCGCGATCGTGAGGTCGCAGACAACGTGTAGGACGTGGCCGCCGCCGACGGCGTAGCCCGCCACCATCGCGACCACGGGCTTGGGCAGCCGGCGGATCTGGATGTGCAGGTCCGTGACCTCGAACCGGCCCACGGCCTCGTGTCTGCCCGCGTTTGTCGGGTCCGCGCCGGTGACGTAGCCGCCGCGCTGGCCGCGGACGCGCTGGTCGCCGCCCGAGCAGAACGCGTCCGGGCCCTCGCCGGTGAGGATGATCACGCCGACGGCGGGGTCCTCACGCGCGCGGGTGAACGCTTCGGACAGCTCGACCACGGTCTCGGGCCGAAAGGCATTGCGGACCTCGGGTCGGTTGATCGTGATCTTGGCGATGCCGGCGGCGTCGTCGACGCCGGTTTCATAGCGGATGTCCTGGTATTCGCCGGCGGGTGTCCAGGGGGTTGGCACCGCCGCGAGACTACCGTGTTGGTCGTGTCCTACTGGATTCACGCGGCCGCCGCCCGCGAGCCCGACCGGGTCGCGCTCGAGACCCCCGAGCGCACCCTCACCTATAGAGAGCTCCGTGACGCCGCGCTGGCCGGGGCCCGCGAGCTCTCTGGCGCGACGCGGGTTGCGATCGCGATGCCGCCCGGCGCGGACTTCGTGATCGCATTCCATGCCTGTCTCCTGGCTGGGGCTGCGGCGGTGCCGATCGACCTGCGGCTCAGCGACGCCGAACAGCGACAGCGCCTTGCCGGCGCCGAGATGATCGTGTCCGAGCCACTGCGTTCGGCACCGGAGGGGAGCGGGCGCGTCCGTTCGTTCGGCGGGGATCCGGTCGTCGCGGTCATGCACACGTCGGGCACGACCGCCGCGCCCAAGCCGGTGGAACTCACGAACGGCAACTTCACCGCCAGCGCGGTTGGGTCGGCGGTGGCGCTTGGGCTCGATCAGGCCGAACGCTGGCTGTGCCCGATGCCGCTGACCCACGTCGGCGGCCTCTCGATCCCGATCCGCAGCGCGATCTATGCGACGACCGCCGTGGTGCACGGCCGGTTCGACACCGAGGCGGTGCTTTCCGAGTTGATGGATCCGGGGAGGCGGATCACGCTCGTGTCGCTGGTCCCGACGATGCTCGCGCGGCTGCTCGACGCCGGATTGGAGCGGCCGCCGCGGTTGCGGTGGGCGCTCCTCGGCGGTGGGCCGATCGCGCCCGCTCTGGTGGCGCGCGCCGAGGCGGCCGGCGTCCGAGTGGCGCCGACCTACGGGATGACCGAGGCTTGTTCGCAGATCGCCACCTTCGGGTGGCCGCTAGCCGGTGTCGAGGTCCGGGTCGCCGACGACGCCGAGGTGCACGTGCGGGGACCGATCGTGTCGGCGGGCGCGCGGTCGGACGACGGCTGGCTGCACACCGGCGACCTGGGGCGGTTCGACGAGCGCGATCGCCTGGAGATCATCGGCCGTAAGTCGGACACGATCGTGAGCGGGGGCGAGAACGTCGCGCCGGCCGAGGTCGAGGCTGTGCTTCTCGAGCATCCCGCCGTGGCGGATGCCGCCGTGCATCCACGGGCGCATCCGGAGTGGGGCGAGGCGGTGGTGGCGACCGTCGTGCTCAGGGACGGTGGCGTCGCTGCGCCTGAGGAGTTGCGGGCCCATTGCGCGGCCCGGCTCGCCGGCTTCAAGGTGCCCAAGGTGGTCGAGTTCGCCGATGTCCTCCCGCGGACGGGGTCGGGCAAGCTGCTCCGGCGCGAGCTTTAATCGGTGGCGTGTCTTCGGCTACGAGCTTTTCGGAATCCGAGTCTCCGAACCAGCTGACGATCGAGCAGCTGGCGGCCCAGTCGGGGATGTCGGTGCGAAACATCCGCGCCCATCAGGCCCGCGGCCTGCTCGACCCACCCGAGGTCCGGTCACGGGTCGGCTACTACGGACCCGAGCACCTCGCGCAGCTGCGGCTCGTCCGCGAGCTCCAGGACGACGGCTTCAACCTCGGCGGGATCAAGCGGCTGCTGGACGACACCCAGGGGACGGCGGAGCGGTTGCGTCGCTTCGGCGAGGCGCTCCACGCTGCGGCGAGCGTTGAGCCGGGCGAGACGCTCACGCTCGACGAGCTCGGCAAGCGGTTCCGCGTGAGCGCGCACGAGGCGCCCGAGGTCCTCGCCGAGGCCGAGCGACTCGGCGTGCTCATGCCGATCGCCGATGGGCGGTTTGCGGTGCCTAGCCCATCCTTGCTGGCGATCGCCGAGGAGGTCGTCGGACGCGGAATCTCGCTCCGGAGCGCGCTGTCGATCCTCGAGGACATCGACCGTCACTGCGAATCGGTGTCGCGGTCATTCGTCGAGCTGTTTCTGCACGAAATCTGGAAGCCCTTCGCGCAGGCCGACATGCCCGCCGAGCGTTGGCCCGAGATCGAGCAGGCGGTCGAGCGGCTCGGGCCGGTGGCCTCCGAAGCTGTGATGGCGATCTTCCAGCGGCGGCTGAGCGCCCAGATCGAGGGCGCGTTCAAGGAGATCACGCGGCGCCTGGCCGAACGCACTGACGGGACGGAGGAGTAGGTGGGGATTTCCGACCCTTCCGACCGTCTCGATGTCGAGGCGCTGCGCGCCGAGATCGTGGAGCGATGGGGGAGGGCGGCGGCCGGATGGAGCAAGCGGGCACAACGGGTCCGAGAGTTTGGGCTGCCGGTGTCGGCCTGGATGCTCGACCACGCCGGGTTGCAGCCCGGGCTGCGAGTGCTCGAGCTGGCGGCCGGGCCAGGGGAGACGGGGTTCCTCGCCGCCGAATTGATCCGCCCGGGGGGATCGCTCGTGTGCACCGACGCGACCGACGAGATGCTCGACGTCGCACGCGCCCGAGCGAAAGCGCTCGGAATCGAGCACGTCGAGTTCAAGCGCATCGAGCTCGAGTGGATCGATCTCGACACCGCGAGCGTCGACGTCGTCTTGTGCAAATGGGGACTGATGTTCAGCACCGATCCGGAGGCTTCGCTGCGGGAGATGCGCCGTGTGCTGCGGCCGGGTGGTCGAGTCGCGCTCGCGGTATGGGACGAGCCACCCGAGAACCCGTGGGCCACGATTCCCACCCAGACCTTGGTCGAGCTCGGGCACACCCCGCCGCCCGATCCCGACGCCCCGGGCATGTTCGCGCTGGCGCCGCCGGGCCGCCTGCAGGATGTGCTCGAGGCCGCTGGGTTTCTGGACGTCGTGATCGGCGCGGTCGAGCCGCCCCGCGGGTTTGACAGCGTCGAGGAATACATCGCCGAGACTCGCGACCTCTCGAGCATGTTCGGCGAGCTATTCGATCCGCTCTCATACGAGCAGCGGGCGGAAGTGATGGCCAGGGTGACGGAGCTCGCGCAGCCCTACGTGGATGTCGACGGGATGCTTAGGTTGCCGGCCCGGTCGCTCGTGGCGGCCGCCGACGCGTGAGCGCGGGCGCCCCGGCCCGGTCGCTCGTGGCGGCCGCCGAGGCGTGAGCGCGGGCACACCGCGCGCCAAACCCGTGAACGCAATTTTGCATGCGGCAAGGAGGATTGCAGTGATTCCGGTTGGTGGCCGTGTTGAGCACACTGGGCCGCATGCATTTGCGTTTTCTCCTGCTCCTCTCGGCCATTGCGGGCGTGATGCTTTACGTCCCCGCAGCCGCGTCTGCCTACTTCGTTCACGTCGTAAGTCAGGGTGAATCCCTCTCCTCGATCGCCGCTCAGGACGGTCTGAGCGTCGATGCCCTCGCCGCCGCTAACGGCCTCTCGCCTAACACCCAGTTGCTCGCCGGCTCGACGATCCAGATCCCTCCCCAAGGGACAACGGCGGTCACGCCAGTCAGCGCGTCATCGACCACGGGCGGCAGCTCCGGCGATGGTGACGCCGACAGCGACGACACTGGGGCCGGCACGGCTGTTCCGGCGAGCACCAGCACGTCCGGGGCGTATGTCGTGCAACCGGGCGACACGCTGTCGGCAATCGCGGCGCGGTCGGGAGTCAGCGTCGACGCCCTCGCAGCCGCCAACGGGCTGGACCCGAACGCGTACCTCCTGACGGGCACCGTCCTTCACCTCGCGGGATCCTCGAGCGCCACCGGCACAATGGTTCCGGTAAGCGACACGACCACAACCTCGTCGAGCACGGGCGCCTCGTACGTCGTGCAGGCCGGCGACACGCTGTCGGGGATCGCCGCGCGCTCGGGAGTAAGCGTGCACGCGCTCGCGGCCGCGAACGGGCTGGACCCGAATCACGCGCTCCTGGCCGGAACGGTTCTGCGGGTCTCCGCTGGCTCGGGGACCGCTGCGTCAGGCGACGCGGCGACATCACAACCCGTCGGCGCGACCGCCCAGGGGACGCCGACCGACCCGCCGTATCCCACGCCCGAGCGCGTCACTGCCTCCGAGGTCAGCTCGATCGCGTCCGCCAACGGCGTGCCCGGGGCGCTCGCCGACGCGATCGGCTGGCAGGAGAGCGGCTTCAACAACGACCTCGTCTCGAGCGCCGACGCACGCGGGGTTATGCAGATCCTCCCCGGTACGTGGGCGTGGATCCAGCAGAACCTGGACGCCGGGCCGCCGCTCGCGCCGGCCTCCGCGGCCGACAACGTGCGCGGCGGGGTGCTGCTACTGCACTCGCTTCTAAACGCCACGGGTGGCGACTCGTCGCTCGCGGCCGCCGGTTACTACCAGGGGCTGCCATCGGTGCAGCAGAACGGCGTGTATCCGTCGACCCAGCAATACGTGAACAGCGTGCTCGCGCTCGAGCGCCAGTTCGGCGGGGGCGGCTGAGCCGTCCGAGGAAGTCGCCGGGGAGCCGCGTCATCTACGCTCCCCGGCAATGTTCTACGACGACGACGCTGACCTCCACAAGCTCGACGGCAAGACCGTCGCAATCATCGGCTACGGCTCTCAGGGCCACGCCCATTCGTTGAACCTCAAGGACTCCGGCGTCGACGTCGTCGTCGGACTGCGCGCCCAGTCGAGCAGCGTGGCCAAGGCGCGCGAGCACGGGCTCCGCGTAATCGAGCCCGCAGACGCCGCCAGCGAAGGCGACATCATCATGATGCTCGTCCCCGACGAGCTGCACCGCGCGGTGTGGGAGTCGGGCGTCAGGGACGGGGTCGCGCCCGGGAACATGGTCATGTTCGGGCACGGCTTCTCAATCCACTACGGCGAGGTCGTGCCGCCCCCGGACGTCGACGTGGCGCTGGTGGCGCCGAAGGGTCCGGGTCACCTGGTTCGCCGGCAATACCTCGAGGGATCCGGCGTACCCGCGCTCGTCGCGGTGCATCAGAACCCGACCGGGGACGCGCTCGACCTGGCGCTCGCCTACGCCAAGGGGATCGGGTGCACCCGGGGTGGCGTCATCGAGACCACGTTCAAAGACGAGACCGAGACTGACCTGTTCGGCGAGCAGGCGGTTCTGTGTGGCGGCGTCACCGAGCTGGTTCGCGCCGGCTACGACACCCTGACCGAGGCTGGGTATGACCCGCGACTCGCCTATTTCGAGGTCCTCCACGAGCTCAAGCTGATCGTCGACCTGATGTACGAGAAGGGCATCGCCGGGATGCGGTACTCGATCTCGAACACCGCCGAATACGGCGACATGACCCGTGGCAAGGTGATCATCAGCGACACCACCCGCGAAGCGATGAAGAAGGTTCTCGCCGACATCCAGTCCGGGGACTTTGCGCGCGAGTGGATCGCCGAGAACCGAGCCGGTCAGGAGAACTTCAAGCGGATGCGCGAGGAGCAGGCCGGGCACCAGGTCGAGATCGTTGGCCGCGAGCTGCGAGCCAACATGGATTGGATCGACACGGAATTCCAGGAGTAGACCGCTGTCGGCGATGTCCTAGTCGGGCATTCGTTACCTTGGAGAGGGCGCCATGTCAGGAAGCAACACGGTTCTTCAGATCCCCGACGAGCTGAAGCCCGCCGACGGACGGTTCGGTTCGGGCCCCTCGCGGATCCGGCCGGAGCAGCTCGGCCGGCTCGCGCAGGAAGGCACCGGGGTGATGGGTACGTCGCATCGCCAGGCGCCGGTAAGGGGGGTAGTGGCGCAGATCCGAGCGGATCTACGCGAGCTTTTCTCGATCCCCGATGGCTACGACGTGACGCTTGGGAATGGCGGCACGACGGCCTTCTGGGAGGGCGCAGCCTGCTCACTCGTGCGGCGTCGGGCGCTCAACCTGGTGTATGGCGAGTTCTCTTCGAAGTTCGCCGCTTGTACTCGGAAGGCGCCCTTCCTCGCGGACCCGATCGTGATCGAGGCCGATCCCGGCGATGCGCCGGAGCCGCAGGCCGATCCGGACGCGGACGTGATCGCTTGGGCTCACAACGAGACCTCGACCGGAGTGATGGTCCCGGTCTCGCGACCGACCGGAGCCGACGACGCGCTCGTGTTGGTCGATGCGACCTCCGCCGCGGCCGGCTTGCCGGTCGACGTTGGCCAGACTGATGCCTACTACTTTGCGCCCCAGAAAGGCCTTGGCTCGGATGGCGGACTATGGCTCGCTCTCCTGAGCCCCCGGGCGCTCGAGCGAATGTCACAGATCGCCGCCGATCCCGGAAATGGGCGGTGGATTCCAGACTTCCTGTCGCTCCAGATCGCCCACGAGAACTCGGTCAAGGACCAGACGTACAACACCCCGGCGATCGCGACATTGCTGCTGCTCTCCGATCAGCTCGAATGGATGCTCGATCGGGGTGGTCTCGACGCGATGGTGGCGCGAACCACGGAGTCCTCGAACCATCTTTACGGGTGGGCAACCCAGCACGAGCATGCAACCCCGTTCGTCTCCGACCCGACCAAGCGCTCGCTCGTGGTGGGAACGATCGATTTCGACTCCGAGGTCGACGCCGCCGATCTGGCGTCGACACTGCGCGCCAACGGAATCGTCGACGTCGAGCCATACCGCAAGCTCGGGCGCAACCAGCTACGGGTCGGGATGTTCCCGGCGACTGATCCGGGCGATGTGAAGGCCCTGACGGCGTGCATCGACTGGGTGCTGGAGCGTCGGTTGTGACCGCTACCGAGTCCGCCTCCGTGGCGCCACAACCTGACGGGGGCCGTCCCCGCGTACTCGTGGCCGAGAAGATTGGGGACTCGGGAATCGCGCTTCTGAGGCAACACTTCGACGTCGAGCTCGGCGTGGGGTGGTCACGCGAGGAGCTCGAGGAGCGAATCGGTGAGTACGACGGGATCCTGATCCGCTCGGCAACGAAGCTCGATGCCCCGCTGATCGCACGTGCCGGGCGGTTGCGAGCTGTCGGCCGGGCCGGCGTGGGGGTCGACAACGTCGACGTCGACGCCGCCACGAAAGCCGGGATCATCGTCGCCAATGCCCCGCAGTCGAATGTGATCACGGCCGCCGAGCACACGATGGCCTTGCTCCTCGCCTTGGCTCGCAACGTGCCGCAGGCTCACGCCTCGCTGACCGGCGGCGCGTGGGAGCGGTCGAAGTTCTCCGGCATCGAGCTGTACGAGAAGACACTCGGGATCCTCGGCTTCGGCAAGATCGGCCAGCTCGTCGCCGAGCGGGCGCGGGCGTTCGGCATGCACGTGATCGCGTACGACCCGTACGTGTCGGCCGAGCGCTATCGCGAGCTCCGGGTCGAGAAGGCCGAGTCCTCCGACGACGTCTACGCGAACGCCGACTTCATCACTCTGCACCTGCCGAACACGCCCGACACCAAGGGCTGGCTCGATGCCGAGGCGCTCGCGAAATGCAAGGACGGCGTGCGTATATTGAACGTCGCTCGCGGACCGCTCGTCGTCGATAACGATCTGCAGGCAGCCCTCGACTCGGGCAAGGTCGGGGGCGCCGCGCTCGACGTGTTCGCCTCAGAGCCCGTCACCGATCACCCGCTGTTCGGGTACCCGAACGTAATCGTCACGCCACACCTGGGAGCGTCGACCGCTGAGGCAACCGATCGCGCGGGCTACCAGGCCGCCGAGCAGGTGGTCGCGGCGCTGACCGGAGGCGTCGTCACGAGCGCCGTGAATGTCCCCGCGATCTCGCCCGAGGACATGGAAGTTCTCGGCCCGTTCGTGTCGCTGTGCCGGGCGCTTGGCCGGATCGCCGTCGAGCTCGCGGCCGGCTCGTCGATCGACCTGGTGCGGACCGAGTTCCTCGGGCGGATCGCCGAGCGCGACACCAGCCTGCTGACGATCCAGGTGCTGCTCGGTGTCCTGCAGGGCCACACCGAGGAGGACGTCGGCATCGTCAACGCTCCAGGCCTCGCGGACGAGCGGGGGATCGAGGTCGTCGAGATGAAGCGCGCGGCCGTCCGGGACTACTCCGACCTCGTGCGGGTGACCGTCGAGAGTGGCGAGGAGAGCGTGCTCGTCGCCGGCACCCTGTTCGGCCGGCGCAACCGGGAGCATCTGCTCGAGGCCTGGGGTCAGCGCTTCAACATCCAGCTCGAGAAGCACATCACGATGTTCCGTTACGGCGACGTGCCCGGCATGATCGGCCGTGTCGGCACCCGTTTCGGCGAGCACGGCATCAACATCGTCTCGGCCGCGGTCGGGCACGTGGACTCTGACAGCGCCGGTGACGGGCCGCTCGCGGTGATGGTGATCACGACCGACTCCTCGGTTCCCGATGACGTGATCAGCGAGATCGTGGCGCTCGACGGGTTCGAGGCCGGTCGCACGATGACGTTGTAATCGTTGGTGGACCGTCCGAGTCCGGTCGCGCGCTCCGATTCGCGCGAGCGCGCGCTCACGGTCTTGGTCGTCACGCTGGCCCAGTTCATGGCGGTCATGTCCGTGTCGTCGGTCAGCGTCGCGCTCCCGACGATCGGCCGCGACCTGCACGCCACGAGTACGTCGCTCGAATGGATCGTCGACTCGTACGTGATCGTTTATGCCAGCCTCCTGGTCGCCGGCGGCGTGGTGAGCGACCGCCGCGGCCGGAAGGGCATGTTCATGACCGGGGTGACCGTCTTCGGGGTCGGATCGCTGGTGAGCGGAGTGGCGCCGACGGTGGGCTGGTTGATCGGCGGTCGCGTGATCCAGGGGCTCGGGCCGGCAATCGTCACCCCGACGAGCCTCGCGATCATCTCAGCGACGTTCGAGGACCCGCGAGAGAGGGCGACGGCGATCGGGGTGTGGTCGTCGGGCTCGGGGCTCGCGCTCGCGTTGGGACCCGCGATCGGCGGGCTGCTGGTGGTGGTGATCGGATGGCGGTCGGTGTTCCTGCTGAACGTTCCGCTGGCCGCGCTCATCGTCGCGCTGGGGACTCGGCTGATCCCGCGGATCCCGCGGACGTCGGGCGTTTTCGGGTTTGACTGGACCGGCGCGCTCCTGATCACACTCGGGATCGGCCTGCTCACGTTCGGCCTGATCGAGGGGCCGGAGCAGGGGTGGGGTTCGGGAGTGATTCTGGGAGCGTTCGCGGTCGCGGTTTGCGCGCTGGGTGCTTTCGTGGTCTGGGAGCGCCGCCAGCGGGCACCGCTGATCGACGTCTCGCTGTTCGCGCGCGTCCCGTTCACGGTGGCGAACCTGGCCGGCCTCGCCGTGTTCTTCGCGTTCATCGGCGCGATCGTGTACCTGAGCGCGTACTTCCAGCAGGTCCAGGACCGTTCGGCTCTTGGGGCAGGTCTGGCGGTGCTGCCGGTGGGGCTCGGATTCTTCGTCGGCGCCCAGCTGTCCGGGCGGCTCGTCGGCCGCCTCGGTCCGCGGTCGCCGATGATCGTCGGCCTGTGCATGTGTGGCTTGGCGATGATCGGGCTGGTCCGGTTGGGGACCGATACGCCTCTGTCGACGATCTGGTGGGACCTGCTGGCGGTCGGGTTCGGCGGTGGGCTCAGTCTGACTCCGATGACCGCCACCGCGATGGCCGCGGTCCGCTCCGAGCGTGCCGGGATGGCCTCGGCCGTGCACAACTCGATGCGCCAGGTCGGTCAGGCGCTCGGCGTCGCCGTGCTGGGATCGCTCGTGTACGCCGGGGTTGCCGGCGGGGAGGCGGGGGGTGGTCAGCTTTATGGGACGCAGGCGGTGGCGTTCGTCGATGGGCTGCACCGCGCCGTACTGGTCTCCGGAGGCTCTCTGTTGATCGCGGCCTTGCTCGCCAGCGCACTGATCCCCTCGGGGCTGCTGGCGCGCGCGTAGGGCGCTGTACAGTGGCAGCGATGCGGGTTGTGGTCGCGCCCCTGCGCAGCTTCCCCTCCGGCGAGCGGCGGATCGTCGAGGTGAGCGGCCGCTCGATCGGCGTCTTCCGTGTCGGCGAGCGGTTGTTTGGAATCCGTAACCGATGTCCCCATCAGGGCGGCCCATTGTGTCTGGGGCATGTCTTGGGCGACGCTGTAGCGGCTGCTCCCGGCGACGCGACGATCTCTTCGGATCCGCTGCGGATCGCGTGCCCGTGGCACGGCTGGGAGTACGACCTCGACAGCGGTCAGTCGTTCATGGGCACGGCGGCGGCGGGTGTTCGTAGTTACGGCGTCGAGCTATCGCCCGGGGGGTCGGTTATCGATGAGGCGGTCGGTCGTCCGGCCGCGCCCGCGAGGCGGGTGCCGGGTCCCTACGTCGCAGAGACGTTCGAGGTCAACGTCGAGGATGAGTACGTGGTGCTCCACGCGTGAGGTGAGCCGTGTCTTCACAGATTGAGACACGTTCCGGGGTTGTTTCTGAGGCGGTGCGGCCGGTGGAGCTTGTGGACTGTGACGTGCACGCCCAGGCGACCGAGGCGATGCTCGCCCGGTATCTGAGCCCCTCGGCTCGGCGGCTGCTCGAGCGGTACGGGCGGCGTACGCCGCGGGTGACCGAGTGGTATCCGCGCGCTCGTCACTCCGGCATGCGCGTCGACGCCTGGCCCGGCAAGCCCGGTCACATCTGGGGGAGCGACCCCGAGCTCATGCGCGAGCAGCTGCTCGACGAATTCAACGTCGACTACGCCGTGCTCGAGGTGCTCAGCGGGCAGGACTGCTACGACCATCCGGACTTCGCGGCGGAGTGGAACTCCGCCGTGAACGACTGGCAGGTGGATGCGTGGTTCTCCTTCGATCCGCGGCTGCGTGGAACGATCGCGGTGGCGCACGAATACCCAGCGCTTGCGGTCGCCGAGATTGAGCGGCGGGCGCCGGACGATCGGTTCGTGGGGGTGCTGCTGCCCGCGAGCGCCGCCGAGCAGCTCGGCAATCCCAAGTACTGGCCGATCTACGAGGCCGCGACCGCGCACGGCCTGCCTGTCGCGTTCCACACCGGCGGCTACGTCGACCACCGCGGCGCGGGGTATCCGTCGTTCTACCTCGATTACCACGTCGGCAACGGGATCGTCATGCAGTGCCAGCTGGCCAGCATGGTCGCCGGCGGCATGTTCGATGAGGTTCCCGGGTTGCGCGTGGTGCTGACCGAGTGCGGGGTGGCCTGGGCCGCGGCATTGCGCTGGTCGCTCGACGCCGCGTGGGAGAGGATGCGTGACGACGTTCCGCGCCTGACGCGTAAACCCTCGGAATACATCGACGAGCACGTCTGGTTCACGACCCAGCCGATCGAGGAACCGGATGATCCGCAGCACCTCGTGTATGCCATCGACCAGGCTCGACTCGGTGGTCGCTTGCTGTTCGCCACCGACTATCCGCACTGGGACTTCGACTCGCCCAAGCAGGCCCTGCCGCGGGCGTTCGGGCCGGAGTTGCGGCGGGCGATTCTGTGCGAGAACGCACTCTCGCTTTACGGACTGCCGCGGTCGCGCGAGTCCTGATGCACGCTATCGATTGTGATGTTCACTGCGCTCCTTCGTCGTTTGACGAGCTATTCCCGTACCTGAGCGATTACTGGCGCCAGTACATAAGCGAGGCAGGTGTCCGGTTGAACGGGGTGGCGCACGCCTACCCGCGCGGCGTGGTTGCGCCGGCGCCGTCCAGCTACTCAGAACTGTCAGAGCAGGTTCTGAGCCCGGGCGAATCCGGACCCCGGTTTGTGGTTCTGAACTGCCTGACGGGATTCGAGAACCACCGAAACCCTTACTTCTCGGCGGCTGTGGCGTCCGCGATCAACGACTGGGTGCGCTCGGAGTTTCTCGAACGCGACTCACGGTTGCGCGCGAGCGTTGTCGTGTCCTCGGTCTCGCCCGACGACGCGGTGTCGGAGATCGAGCGAGTGGGGGAGGATCCGCGATTCGTCCAGGTGCTGCTGCCCGTCCGCAGCGATCTGCCGTGGGGTCACAAGAACAACCACCCGATTTTCTCGGCTGCCCGCGACGCCAGATTGCAGGTCGGTTTGCACGCCTGGGGTCGCGCCGGCAAAGCGCCCACGCCCAGCGGCTTCACTACGACCTATCTCGAGGACTATCTCGGCAACCAGCCCATCGCCCAGGCCCAGGTACTGAGCTTCGTCTCAGAAGGGGTGTTCGAGCGGTTTGACGACCTCCGGGTGGTGGTCAGCGAATGCGGCTTCGCGTGGCTGGCGCCCCTGCTGTGGCGTTTCGACAAGGACTGGAAGGGCGTATGGCGCGAGGTGCCGTGGGTCAAGCGCCGGCCATCCGAATACGTCCACGAGCATTTTCGGTTCACCACCGCGCCGGCCCATCTTCCTGGCGACCCCGTGGCGCTCGGTCGGTTGCTGGACATGATGGACGTCCCGGGGACGCTGACGTACGCGTCCGACTACCCCCACGACCACGGCGACGGCCTATCGCTCCTGCTCGATCAGCTGAGCGAGGACGACCGCCGGCGGATCATGTGGGGCAACGCGGCGGCGGTATACGGGCTGGCGTGAGCCCGGCCGACCAGGCGGTGGCGTGAGCCGACCCGACTATCGGCTGGGGTGAGCCGGCCGGCGGGTGTCGCGACCTGCATCACGCGCCAATCGAGCCGTTTTCGTGGGACGGTGGCGCGGGGCACATGCCCCGCATGCTTCACACGCCACGGTCGCCCGATCGCGGCTCCGTTGGCGTGCTATGCAGGTTCGGGTCCCAAAGACCCTGTTTTCAGCTAGGACAGGCGTCCAGGACGGTCCAGGACGATGGACGGCAGAGCGCGTAGAGCGCCCTCCGGTTCGGGTCCCGAACATCCCGTCTGAGGGGTGGCGCTAAATCGGCGGGAGTTGCCCCCGACTTTAGGGCCGTAAACACAAGTGGACGAACGTCCGATTGCGGGAACTGCGAACCCCGGTACCTTTTGCGAGGCACGGGGCGCAGTCCCCACACTACGAGTCGGAATACGGCAGGGGCACAGGCAGCGTACTGTGAGAGGTTCGGTTGCCTGCGTTTGCCGTGCGGTTACCGCCAAATGAAAGGGGCGTCAGCCTTGTCTTATAAGTGGGGCTAAATCGCACAACAGGAGGGGCTCGCGTTGCGAAGCCCCTCTTTGCTTTCCTCGGCGTGCGTTGGTCTCATCGGCCATCGGGACGCGCAGCTTTAGGCGCGTCTAGTGAGGTCTGGACACTCGTTCGGGTTGAGGACCGGCTGGCGTTGACCGATGTATAGGATGCGATGGACCGCGAAGCTGCCACGGCTGGCAACAACAGCGCACCACGATCTGATCGTGTCGTGGTGCTGTTTCATGTCGCTGTCCTAGTCGCCGCGGTGGCAGTGGTTTGGGCGACTGCCGGCTTTGACCGGTGGAGGCTCGGCGAGCTGCTGCTGTTGGGCGCGTTTGTCGTACTAAGCACTCTCACAGACGTGAACGCGGGCGTCAGCAAGGTGAGGGTCGCAGGGGACATGATCGGCATCATGATGACGATTGCGCTGTTGGGCCCCGGGCCTGCAGCACTTCTCGGCCTGGTCACAATCTTGGTGTCGTGGGTGCGCACGCGCGTCGAGGTGCGGTTGGCACTGATCAACCTCTCGACTTTCGTGCTGTATCCGCTGATCTCGGGCCTGTTTTTCTATGCGGTCGTTCACCTCCTGGACCTTCGGTCTAACGCCGCCGCGTACTACCTGGTCGTTTTCCCAACGTTCGTGGTTGCCCTTGCCGTCAACTTCACCGGCGTTTTCTTCCCCTGGTGCTACCTCAACCGTGCATCTCTGGTCCAAGCGGCACGCGAGTTCCTGGTTCCGCTGCTGTCGGCCCAGCTCTTTTCCGCGCTGTTGGCGATGGCGGCCACGTACATCGTGATCGAGACCGGGATCGTCGGGATTCTTCTCACGGTTCTCGCACTTCTGATCTTCCAATATCTCATCGGCGAGCTCCTCAAGTCGAAGCAGCGCGGCGAGGAACTTCACCGAATGGCAACGACCGACGAACTCACGGGGCTTGCGAATCGCGAGGTCTTTCGTGGTCGACTCAACGAACGAATCTCGGCCGCCAAGGCGGGTGACGAGAGATTCGGCGTCATGCTGCTCGACCTCGATCGCTTCAAGGAGGTCAATGACACTCTTGGGCACCATTTCGGAGACGAACTGCTCCGCGACCTCGGACCTCGGCTTGGGGAGGCCATCGGACCAGACGGCCTTGTTGCGCGACTTGGCGGCGACGAGTTCGCGGTTCTTCCAGGGGAGAACACTGGCGACCCCGAAGAGCTTGAGGCAATCGCAACGCGACTGATCCGATGCGTTCATCAACCGGTGATCGTCGATGAGATGACTCTCGACGTAGGCGTGAGCATTGGGATCGCACGTTTCCCGCGCGATGGCAACGACCCGCACTCGCTGCTGCGTAGCGCTGACGTGGCGATGTACGCAGCGAAGGAGGCGCACGCCGGCTGCAAGGTCTACGCGACTGCGCTTGATCGTCATTCGGTGCGCCGCCTCAACGTGCTGAGTGACTTCCGCCGAGCGCTCGACGCCGACGAGATCGTGGTCTTCTACCAGCCGATCATGCACATGGACGGAAGGCGCGTGCATGGGGCGGAGGCGCTGGTGCGCTGGCAGCACCCCGAGCTGGGGCTGCTGCCGCCGTCGGACTTCATGCCGATCGTCGAGCAGACGGGACTGATCGGGCCATTGACCCGTCATGTGCTCGAGCGCGCGGTCGCGCAGTGCGCAGCCTGGCGACGGGCCGGTCAGGAGCTGACCGTCTCGGTGAACCTGTCGGTGCGCAACTTGCTCGATCCCGACCTGGCGTCGCTGATCGCCGACCTGCTCGCCTTCTACCGGCTTGAGCCTGCGGCTCTCCAGCTCGAGATCACCGAGAGCATGCTGATGTCGGATCCCGACCGTTCGCTGATCACGCTTACGAGGCTCAGCCAGCTCGGGGTTGGACTTTCGGTCGACGACTATGGCACCGGCTACTCGTCGCTGGCCAACCTCCGCCGGCTGCCGATCGACGAGCTCAAGATCGACCGGTCATTCGTCTCGCCGATGCTGAGCGATGAAAGCGACCTGATCATCGTGCGCTCGACGATCAATCTCGGTCACGACCTCGGACTGAAGGTCGTGGCCGAAGGGGTGGAGGACGAGGCCACGCTCCACCGCCTCGAGGGACTCGGCTGCGACCTGGCCCAGGGTTACCACTTCTCTAAGCCGCTGCCGGCCGAGGCGTTCAACAAGTGGATGGGCGTGCCGGTCGGGCCGCCGCAGCAGCCGAGGCCGGCGGCGTTCCAGTCGACCGAGCAGGCAGCCGCCTAAGCGACCACCCGCTCGGTGAGGGGACTGTCGCCGCTGCTAGGTCAGCCCTGGGAGTCGCTGTCGTCCCAGTCCGCTGCTAATCAGTCGACTGCTGCTGTGGCTTCTGGGTGTGACCGCCGATCCGGTGGTCAGAGCGTGCCGAATCAATGCGCTCAGACTTGCGGCGCTGAGGTCCCTTGTGACTGCGTGTCGATCCACTCGTCGATGCGCTTCCACCAGTCGTAGAGCCACGCAATCCGCGCGTCGTCGCCAGCGGGCACCGCGGACGCCGGGACGAACCACATCCGCGTATGCAGCGTCCGGCCGATCGGCATGTCGCGCCAGATTTGTTTCGGGTACGCCGCAAGCCCGAGGCCCGTATGGGCGGCGAACACGATGTCCGTCTGGCGGCCGGCGTCCAGCGCCGCCAGGGTGCCCGACGGCTGGGGCGGCAGCACGTGCGGCATGCGCTCTGCCCGCTCGGCCGAGCGCCGCTTTCCCCGCCGGCGCAGTCGCTGTAGCGCGGACCGCCGGCGCTCGGGGGTGAAGTTGCCGCCCTCGGGGAACAGCAGCAGCACTCCGCCCGGCTCGAGATCGGTCGTGACACGCGAAATGATTTCCGCGGCTTCGTCCCGATCGGAACGGTTGAGCATCGCGTGCGGGAGCCGGTGCGCGAGGAGGTCGATGCACGGGTCCAGCGCGAGGCTTTCCTTGAAGACGACGCTCGGCCGACGGCGAAAGCGCGACAACAGCTCGTCGAGTAGGAAGATCGTGTCACCCGGGCCTGCGTGGCGGCTGAGGACGATCAGCGGCCGATCGGACTCGAGCGCGCTCGCCGCCTCGGTCGATGGCTCCGGATCGACTTCGATGCCGAATGACCGTCGTCCCGCGGCCGCCAACCCCGCGATGAACCACCGGAGCAGTCGCCAGTGCAACGCCTGCCATCGAGGCGTACGCACCAATAGCCCGCAACCGGCCCCCACCCACAGCGCCCCGCATCCGACGAGGGCGGCGAGCTCGCAGCCAAAGTAGGCGAGCGTCAACCGGGTCGCGATCAGAGGCTGCGGGCGCCGCGTAACCGCGCTGGCGACCTTGCCCAGCGCCAGCAGTATCGGAGACGCGAGCACAACCACTGTCGAGACGACCAGCCAGAGGACGACGGTCACCGGCCGGCGGATCGATATGGGCGGCATCAGGTCCGGACCAGGTATTGCCGGGAAGCCTCGTAGGCCGAGTCGATTTGCCGCTCCACGGTGCGGGCGATCCGTCCCACATGCAGCTGGCCGGAAAGGTCGTTGTAGGCCGGCGCGGCGGAGCCGCCGGTGGGGAGGACGTGCAGCTCCACCTCCGGCGGCAACGAGTGCAGGTCGTGCGCGAAGCGATGCCGACGGGCGACCTCGAATGCGACGAGGCCGACCTCCCATGGCCACCGCGGCGGCTTGAGCGCCTGCTCGAGGCGTCCGACTTGGAGGACGTAGATCCTGTTCGCCCCGAGCGTCACCGCCCGGCTCACCGGAACCGAGTTGACGATGCCGCCGTCGATGAAATGCTCGCCGTCGATCCGCACGGGAGGAAGGATGCCGGGCACCGCACATGAGGCAAGAACCACGTCCGCGAGCGGACCGCTGTCGAACCAGTGCTCCGCCGCCCGCTCGATCGAGGCAGCCACGCACTGAAACGGGACCGAGAGCTCCTCGACCCGCTTGGTCGGGAGCACCGCGGTCAGCCGGTCACGCATCTCGGTCAGCGACTGAAGGTGCGTCCCGCTGCGCGCGAGCGTCGTCACCCGCCGGAGCACCGTGCCCGGCGACCGGTCGGATAGGTTCGCGGCCCGCCACAGCTCGGCCAGGCGCTCGACGCCGGCGAGCGTCGGATCGGCGGCGAAGAACGCTCCATTGATCGCCCCGACCGACGTGCCGAGAATCACGTCGGGACGGACCTCACATTCGGCCAGCGCGCGCAGCATGCCGACCTCGTGCGCGCCGAGAACGCCACCGCCACCGAGGACGAACGCAACCTCGTAGACCGGCCGATCCGGCGGCATATCTAGAACAGCGCCACCTGGCCGTCCGGGATGGGCGGCGCCAGGCATTCGGGTCCGTCGTAGCGGGCGTCGTTGACCGCAGGACCGACCGGCCGGACGGCGGTGTCGGCCGGGTTCAGCCCCGCCAGCAAGTCGCGCAGGCGGTCCGGAGACCGAGAGTGCTCGAGCCAGGCGGACTCGGTGCCGGGGGCGAGGATCACCGGCATGCGGTCGTGCAACGAGGCGATTGCCGGGTTCGCCGCGGTCGTCAAGATCGTGCACGTGCGCAACGTGTGCCCCTCGTTCCGGTCGTCGTGCCAGATCGACCACAGGCCGGCGAACGCGAACATTCCGCCGTCGGTGCGCGTGATGTGAAAGCCCTGCTTGGGCCCTGCAGCCTGACGCTGCCACTCATAGAAGCCGTCCGCGATGATCAAGCAGCGGTAGCGCTCGAACGCACGACGGAAGGCGGCGCGCTCGCCCACGGTCTCGACGCGGGCATTGATCATCTTGAGGCCGGTGTCCGGGCTCTTGGCCCACGTAGGGACGAGTCCCCATCGCAGGAGCTCGCCGCGAGGATTGCCCTCCCGGTCCGTCGTAACCGCCAGCACCTCGTCGCCTGGCGCGACGTTGTAGCGCCGGCGGATCTCTACAGACTCACCGATCGGAAAGCGCGCCCGGACGTCCGCCGGGTTTGGCGTCGCCAACGAGTATCGCCCGCACACGGCGCGCCGTCAGCGCGGCCGGGATGCCGACGCGATCTGTTCCGCGCGCTTGGCCTTGGCGCGTTTCTGCCGTCGGCGCCCGACGAACGCGAGCACGCCGACGGCAATAAGGACGAGCAGGAACCCGTAGAAGATCGCGATATCGACCGAGATGCCACCCGCCGCCGAACCGATCCCGTAGACGATTCCGAAGCCAAGGGCGAGGACGGCGATCACGAGGACGATCGCGATCAAGATTCCGCGAATCCGCATCAGGATTCCGGCGCTGGCGGGCGGTGCGATCAATCCGAGGAACCGGAGGCTCCGGAGCTGTCCCGCCGACGGCGACTCGACCCCCAGCCGCTCGGTCGCCTTCTTCAAATCGTCGGCCCGGCGCTCGGCGAGCGCGAGTGATGCGTCGGCCATCCGCCGGATTCCGACACGCTCCTGCGGCGTCGCAGCAGCAAGGGCGCGCTGGAAGTGGGCACGCGCTGCCTTGGCGTCGTAACGCTCAGCAGCGCGGTAGCCAAGGATCGCCTGGGCGGCGGCCTTGTACTTAGTCTCGGCCTGGAGCTCCTCGTCTGACTTGCTCTCGAGCTGCTGCATCGCGGCCATCTGACCACGCTGCTCCACCCGCATAACTCGCTGCTGCTTCGGCATCGAGACTGGAGTCTAGCTGCGCTCCGGCCCCAAGAGGCGCAGGATTGCTGTCCGGATCGCGCACGCGAACCCAACAACGCGGCGGTTCCGCCACCGGGTCGTCGACCACCGCAGCAGCCGGAAGCCCGGCTGGGTCCACGAGCCGCAAGCGATGTCGACATGGCACTCGACGTGCACCGTCTCGAACCCGGCCTCCTCGAATCTCGCCTTCACCTTCGCCGCGAGGTCACCGACCGCTGGAACCCTGAATCCATATAGAAGCGGTCCTCCGCTTCGGGGTACATAAGGCGGCTGATCGGCGCGAACAGCAAAACCGCGCCAGCCCGGACGGAGCACCGGCGAAAACTCCGCCAAGGCCCACGGCGTGTCGGCGACGTAGATCAGCACAGAGCGCGTCGTGACGACGTCGACCGAAGCGTCCGAGATGCCGGCCAGATCTTCGGCGGACGCCCGCACGAACCGGGTTCGGGCCGCGTCAGCCCGATCCACCGCCAAAGACCGGCGCTGCTCGAGCAGCGCCTCCGAGACGTCGAAAGAGATCACGACGCCGCGCCGCCCGACACGCTCGAGGCCGGCGAGACCGATCAACCCATCGCCGGATCCGACGTCGAGCAAGGTGGCGCCTTCTAGCGGCTCGGCCGCGGCCAAGACTCGATCGCGGATCGGCGCGAGGAAATCGAACGCAGCTGCGCGCTGGCGTGGGCTTCCACCGTCGCAGCGTTCGAGCCGCCACCGGGACCACTGATCATGCGTAGAACATCGGTCGATGACAGTGGCTGGCGCGCGCGCTCGGTGCACTCGGCCGCTGATCGGGATAGGGCTTACGTCGCGTTTCGCTCGAGCTCGGCGTAGCGGTCGAGTGTGAGCAGGACAGCGCGCAATTGATTGCGCTGGGTGAGCACGACCTTCTCGAGGTCGCCGCGCTCGAGCTGGTCGAGCAGGCGGTGGAGTTCGCGCATCGCTTCGCGGACGGTGGCGAGCTCGGCGTTTGTGACTCGGACGCTACGCGCTGGTTCGCTCATCGCAGATCGTGAAGATAGGGGCAGCTTCGGACGGATCGGTGACGGTGGCGTCGGCGTTCTGTCCGCGCTGTCGGCGACACTACGGCTCGGATGAGTCCTGTGTCGGTGGTTGATCCTTCGGCGGTGCGATTCGGCCAGGCGCGCGGCCGGTATTTCCGGGAGAACTTCGCGCAGGGCGGGGTAGACCTGGTGCAGATCATCCCGGAGTTGGTGACCAATGCTGACGCGGCGATCGCCGCGTCGGGCCGCTCGGGGGGGCGGATCGTGCTCGCGGTCGGCACGCCCGATCCGGAGTTCGTTTCCGTCTGGCGCGCACGAATGCGCTCGCTGCGCTCGCCAGCGCTGCTCGCGTGGAGGCATGAGTTGCGCTGCACCGATGACGGCGAGGGCGTCGACGCGGATGTGATCGACCGCCGTCTCGGTGCGCTCGGGATCGAACCGCCGCGATCTGGGCAGCGCGGACTGTTCGGCCGCGGTCTGCGGGATGTGTGGCTGGCGCAGGGTGCCGGCAGGATCGAGGGGGTTCGCGCCGGCAGGGCGGTCGAGTCGTGGTTCTTCCCTGCGCCGGGCGAGGAGCCCTACGCGTTCGTGCACGTCCGCGACGCGGCCGCCACGACCGCTGACCTGAAGGCGCTCGGCGTCTCGATGTCGGGGACTCGGGTGACGGTGCCGCTGGCGGCTGCACGGCTCCCGCCGGCGGGGCGGCTGCGCGCGCTTGTCGCGCAGTTGGTGCAGCTGCGGCCGGTGCTAGAGGACCCGGCGCGGGCGCTGTACTTGGAGCAGCCAGGACAGACGCCGGAGCTGATCACATACCCGTCGCCTGAGCCCGACCCCGAACGAGCGGTGCTGTTCGATGGGGAGGTCCAGGTCGCCCCGAACGTGGTGGCAAGGGTGGTGGTCAGACGCTCGAAGGAGCCGCTCTCGCAAGGGTTCTCGCGCGCGACCCGCCGTGGAGGGCTGCTGATCCGCTCCGGCCGGGCTGCGCACGAGACCACGCTCGCCGGATTCGAGGGCCGACCTGGCGCCCGGCATCTTTATGGCGAGGTGTACTGCGAGTCGATCGAGCAGCTCCAGCGCGCCGCGCTCGACCGACCCCGACCAGAGCTCGTCGTAAAGGTCGATCGCTCAGGGCTCAACGAGCACCACCCGGTCGTCGCCCGCTTGTACGCGGCGATCGATCGGGTACTGCGACCGATCGTGGCGGCGGAGGAGCGGCGCGCCGGCGCTCACCTGATCGGCGCACCCCGAGCGGTCACCGCCCGTGACCAAGTCGGGCTGCGCGCGCTCAACGACCTCCTGAAGGCCGCGTTCGATCAGCCCGGCAGCGCTGCCGCCGAGCCGGGCGGCAGTCCCGCGGACAAGCCGCCGGCACAGCTCGCCGCGCCGGAGGAGGAGCCGGGCGAACCCAGCGCGGAGAAGGAGGGGGCTCCCGCTGAGCCGACCGCTCCCGCGCAGGCCTTGTGGTTCAAACAGTCGCCGGTCCGTCTTCATCCAGGCGAAAAGCGTACGGTCACACTGGTCGCCGACCCGGCCCGCGTCCAGCCCGGTGCCGCGATCGAGATCGAGGCCGACCCGGGCCTGACAGTGACGCTGCGCGCCGGCACCGTCCCACAGCCGAGCGCCCGCGGCACATGCGCGATCGCGGCAAACATCCGCGCGCGAGTGACCGTCGAACCGGGCTCGCGGCTGGTCGTGCTTGCGGCCGCCGGCGAACACACCGCCGAGCTCGAGGTCATGATCGTTCGCCATCGCGCCTCGGGTTGGGTGCGTGAGATCGCCCGCAAGAACGAGGACCAGCTGGTCGAGGCGGAGTTCGACTCCGAAACCGGCGTGGTCACGGTCTACGAAGGAAGGCGCGAGTTCCGCGAGCTCGAGCGCGCCGCCCGCCGCGCGGGCTTCAGCAAGAAGCGCGCGCCCGAATACGTTCCCTACCGGATGCTCGAGGTCGAGGCCGCTGCGAACGCCGTGTACGACTGGGCCGCCGATCAGATCCTCGCCCGTCGCCTGCCAGAGGAGCGCCCGTCAGACCCCGCCGAGTATGCCGCCGCCGTCCGCCACGAAGCGCAAGCGCTTCGCCACCGCGCCCACCACAAGCTGATGCAGGCGTTCCTCGAGCCCGAGATCTTCGACGGCGCCGTCACGCTGACCCGCCCACACAGCACCACCAGCAGCAGGCAGCTGCGTCTTGTCGACAACGAGGCGAGCGGCTGACCGTTGGGAGAGCTGCGAGCGGCGGAGCGCTCAGCAAGCTGCAACTCTGAGCGGGAATGCACACATGCCGGGCCGCCGTCGGCGCCTCCTCGCATAGTGGTCGACATAAGATCGATTATCGAGCGTTAAAAACAGGCACAATGTGGGGCTCGCTGCCGCTTCTAGCTGCTGTGCCAGGGCTGGCTCTCATGGGGCGATGAAGATGTTGAAGTCGCCCGTGACGCCGACCTTTTTGGGAATGGTGTGTGAGAGCCTGGTTTTAGCTTGGCGTGTGGGGTCTCCCCGGACCTCCGGAGTGTGCTGCGAGCACGTTTGTCAGATTCGTTGCTGTCGGGGCCCCTGGGCGGCGTTTCTGCCATCGGTCTGATCGGAGGGATCAATCAATGCAGACGGTGATCGAGCGGCCCGCGGCTCTGGATGTTCACAAGGCGTCGGTGACCGCGTGTGTGCGGCTGCCCGACAGCGCTGGGGTCCGCGAGCAGCATGTGTCGGAGTTCTCAACCACTGCGCGGGGGCTGCTCGCCCTCCGTGACTGGCTGGCCGGCTTCGGCGTGACGCATGTGGTGATGGAAGCCAGCGGCGTGTATTGGAAGGCCCCGTGGGCGGTGTTGGAGGACGAGTTCGAGTGCTTGCTGGTCAACGCTCGGCACGTCAAGCAGGTGGCGTTGGTTTAGCACTGCGCCTCCTGTCGGATGTGGTTGTCGAACAGTCCAGTTTGGTCGGGTTTGACTTGGATTCGTAGGCCTTTTCGCTTGCCGTTGTGGACGTAGACGGCGGCGAGCTC
>Ga0335081_10003018_pt1 | contig 26416 bp, 19 predicted proteins | sample Lox_Sample_35_FD_206713 | JGI IMG/M metagenome (GOLD analysis project Ga0335081, IMG submission 206713) | Soil microbial communities from Loxahatchee National Wildlife Refuge, Florida, United States - Lox_Sample_3.5 | ecosystem: Environmental > Terrestrial > Soil > Wetlands | place: USA...
GGCGCCGTTCTCGAATCGCGCGCCAAACCGATCAGAAGATCAAAGGCTGGATTACGCGCAAGCTCCTGACCTTCGTGCTGGTCACCGCGGTGGCGCCGGTGATTCCTTGGTGGATACCGGCCGGCCAGCCGCCCGACAGCTTCCTGGCGAAGATCGGACGCTATCCGGGTCTGCCCGTAGGCCTGGCGTGGCTCTCGGTCACAAGCTGCCTGGTGCTCCTTTGCTGGAATCCTTCGACGCGAGATTCCCTGCTCGGGCACGGCAGAATCCTCAGCCTGATCGGCCTCGCCACGCTCCTGCTTGTGCTGGCTCTCACCCTGCTCGGCTGGTCTCTGACATCCTGAAATAATTTCCCCCGCTCGCCGGAAACGCCGCGCTAAACTCTCGCCTCTCGCTCACTTCAGGGGCGAAGCGGACGCATATGTCACGCGGCAGCACGCAATTCAAGAAAGCGCTCATCTTCATCCATCGCTGGATGGGCGTGCTCTTCTGCCTTCTGTTCCTGAGTTGGTTTGCTTCCGGAATTGTCATGATGTACTGGCAATATCCGCAGGTGTCTCCCGACGATCGCCTGAGCCGTGCCCCCGCGCTGGACGCCGCGCGCATTCGTCTTTCACCGCAAGAAGCATACGGGCGACTGGGCGGCGGTGGCGGCGCGCCATCGGAGGCGCGGCTGGTCACGTTCGACGGGCGGCCGGCGTACCGATTCGGGTTTGGCGACGGCAGCGCGATCGTCTACGCCGATAACGGTGAAATGCCGGAGGAATTCCCGCCCGAGATGACTTTGCGCACGGCCTCGGCATGGACCGGCCAGCCGCCCGGCGGCGCGAAAGAGAAGGACATCGCCGAGGAGGACCAGTGGACCGTTTCCGAAGAGTTCGCCGACGTTCGCCCGCTGCGCAAATATAGCTGGGCCGACGGCGAGCAAGTTTATATCTCCGCCCTGACCGGCGACGTCGTGCAGTACACCACGCGCGGCTCGCGCCTCGCCGCCTGGTTCGGCGCTATACCTCACTGGCTCTATTTCACACCGCTGCGAAAACGCTCGCAACAATGGGCCAGAATCGTCATCTGGGCCTCGGGACTTGGAACGGCAGCGGCGATCCTAGGCATCACGGTGGGACTTTGGATGTACTCGCCGTCGCGGAGTTATCGTTCGGGGGGCGCTCCGGCAAGCTTTCCCTACCACGGAAATAAGCGCTGGCACGCGATTTTGGGATTGCTTTTCGGAATCTTCGCCTGCACCTGGGCATTCAGCGGCATGCTCTCGATGGATCCATTTCCGCAATTGCAGTCAGGGAGGGGGAGCGGCGCCGGCGCGCGGATCGCCGCCGCGCTGCGTCAGGCACCGCCGCTGGACGCGTTTTCAGCGAAGAGTCCGCAAGAGGCAATCGCCCAGGCCAAAGCCAGCTTCGGAGCCGCGGTGAAGGAACTGGAGATGACGTCCTTCGCGGGAGAGCCAGCCTATCTGGGGAGTTTCGCGCCGAATGAAACGCGCGTGATTCCCGTGCAGGGCCAGCCTGCCGCCGAATTTGATCGCGCGCAAATTATCTCGGTTTCGCGCCAGGCGGCGCGGCCGTTTGCGGTGACCGAGGCGCGGCTGGTGACAGAATACGAGGCCTACTACCTGGACCGCGAAAACCGATTGCCGCTGCCGGCGATTTTTGTGCGGCTCGACGACGCCGGCCGTTCGATGTACTACATCGATCCCAAGACCGCGCGCATCGTGCAGGCCTACAATTCGCGTTCGCGCTGGAATCGCTGGCTCTATCACGGCTTGCATTCGCTGAATTTCCCGTGGCTCTACAAATATCGCCCCGCGTGGGACATTGTGGTGATCGCACTTTTGTTGGGAGGCGGCTCGCTTTCGGTGACCGCGCTGCTGCTGGCCTGGAACGTTTTGTGGCGGAAGCTCGCGCCCTGGGCTGCTGAAGCCGATGCGAGCAACGCGGCGAAAAGCTGACGACTAAGTTCGCTCGAAGCTCTGGCCGTCCACGGAAATCGCGCCTGCTCCCACCGCCGCCAATACAAACGATCCTGCGCCCAAGAGCAACACAAGTCCCGCCGTATGCGGATCGCTCCAGTTCTGATGCAGATGTACTTTCGTGAACGCTACGCCCATCTCAATGGCAAAAGCCAGCCCCACCAGGCGCGTGACCACTCCCAAAATCACGAGGATGCCGCCAAAGAGTTCCAGCGCGCCGATCAGGTAAGCAACGTACGGCGGAAAGCCCCAGGAAGGAAACAGCTTGAGGAACATGGCGCGGCTGACAAACAGTTTTATATAGCCCTGCTGAACAAAGATGGCTCCGATAACGAGGCGCAGCAATAAGAGCGCAAGAGGCTTGAGCTTTTCGAGAGATCGCATTCGCATTTTCCTTTCGGCCCGAGCATGGTAGCAGCATCGGCTTTCGCGGCCAACGGCTGCGCCGCTTCGTCTTTTCTGGCGTTACTGACCACGGCGCGACTCGTCGCGCCGGATGCACGCGTACCGAGCTTGTGTTATTGTTTTCGACTTGCCCTGAGCCTGCGAGAGCGGCCGGGGCTGGCCTCCGCTCCCGAGCTACGGCAGAGGACAAAACAACACGAGGTGCGGTTCATGAAATCGTCGTACAACTCGCAGCCCGTTCCGCGCGACGGCGAGGTGATCGAATATTCCGGCGGGAAATTCCGCATTCCCGACCGGCCCATCATTCCCTACATCGAAGGCGACGGCACTGGCCGGGATATCTGGAAAGCCTCGCAGCGCGTATTCGACGCCGCCGTCGAACACGCCTACGGCGGCAAGCGGCGCGTGGCCTGGTTCGAAGTGTTCGCCGGCGAAAAAGCGTTCAACAAGTTCAAGGAATGGCTGCCACAAGACACCGTGGACGCGGCGCGCGATTTTCGAATCTCCATCAAGGGGCCGCTGACCACGCCAGTGGGCGGCGGAATCCGCTCGCTGAACGTGGCGCTTCGCCAGATTCTGGACCTCTACGCCTGCGTGCGCCCGGTGCGCCACTTCCCCGGCGTGCCGACGCCCGTGCTCCATCCGGAGCGTGTGAATCTGGTCATCTTCCGCGAGAACACCGAAGACGTTTACATCGGCGTGGAGTGGAAATCGGGCACGCCCGAAGTGAAAAAGCTGATCGAATTTCTCAACAAAGAGATGCTGGGCGGCGGGCCGAAGCAAATCCGCACCGATTCCGCGATCAGCATCAAGCCGATCTCACCGTTTGGCACCAAGCGCCTGGTGCGGCGCGCCATCCAGCACGCCATCGAGAACAAGCGGCGCGTGGTCACCCTGATGCACAAGGGGAACATCCAGAAGTTTACCGAGGGCGGCTTCCGAGATTGGGGCTACGAAGTGGCGCGTGACGAATTCCGCCAAGCGATCGTCACAGAGCGGGAGAGTTGGATCCTGGACAACCTCGACAATAATCCGGGTCTAAGCGTGGAGCAGAACGCCGCCATGATCGAGCCGGGCCTGCAGCAAGGTACGGATGCGTTTCGCAAAGAAGCCTATGCCGAGGTGAAGCGCGTGCTCGATTCCATCGGCGCGACTCATGGCAAAGGCCAGTGGAAGCAGAAGATCATGGTGAATGATCGGATCGCGGATTCGATCTTTCAGCAGATTCTCACGCGTCCAGCCGAGTATCAGGTGCTGGCTACGCCCAATCTGAATGGCGACTACATCTCCGACGCGGCGGCGGCCGAAGTGGGCGGGCTGGGGATGGCGCCGGGCGCGAACATCGGCGACGGCTACGGCGTCTTTGAAGCGACGCACGGCACCGCCCCCAAATATGCCGACAAGGACGTAATCAATCCGAGTTCGGTGATGCTATCGGGCGCGATGATGTTCGACTTCATGGGCTGGAAGGAAGCCGCGCGCCTGATCGAAGACGGCATTGAACGAACCATCGCGCAGAAGCGCGTGACCTACGATCTCGAGCGGCTGATGGAAGGCGCCAAAAAGCTGCGCACCTCCGAATTCGCTACGGCAATCATCGAGAATATGCAGACGGGCGTGGCAGCGGATTAGCGCCCGAACCGACGCAAGTTTCAACGCGAGGCCTCGCAAGAATCCCCGCGGCGATAAAGACATTTCCATTCACGAAGGAGCTTGTTGATGCGCAAGAAAGTGACGGTTGTGGGCGGTGGATTCGTGGGCTCGACGACGGCGCAACGCATCGTCGATGCCGGGCTGGCCGATGTGGTGATGACCGATATTCTCGAAAGCGTGGCCGGCAAGGCGCTCGACCTCTATGAAGCGACGCCGATAACGTTCTCCGACGCCGTGGTGCAAGGCATCTGCACCGCGTCCGGCGACTATCAAGCCACGGCCAATAGCGACATCGTGGTGGTCACCGCCGGCTTTCCGCGTAAGCCGGGCATGAGCCGGGACGATCTGCTGCGCGCCAATTACGAGGTGGTGAAAGGCGTGGTCGAGGGCGTCGTCAAGTATTCGCCGAACGCCATTCTCATCATGGTGACTAATCCGATGGACGCCATCGCCCAGGCTGCCTTCAAGGTGAGCGGCTTCCCTAAGAATCGCGTCATCGGCATGGCCGGCGTGCTGGATTCCGCGCGCATGAGCACCTTCGTCGCGATGGAACTCAACGTGTCCGTCGAGAACGTGCACTCGTTCGTGCTCGGAAGCCACGGCGACGACATGGTCCCGCTTCCCCGCTACTCCACGGTGGCCGGAATCCCGCTGCCCGATTTATTGTCCAAGGAACGCATCGCCGCGATTGTGGACCGCACGCGCAAAGGCGGCGCGGAGATCGTGAACTTACTGAAAACAGGCTCGGCCTATTACGCGCCATCGGCCGCCGTATTGGAAATGGTGGAAGCGATTTTGAAGGATAAAAAGAAGATTCTGCCGTGCGCCGTCTATCTCCAGGGCGAATACGGTATCAACAACCTTTTCGCGGGCGTTCCAGTGAAGCTGGGCGCGCGTGGCGCTGAGGAGATCATTCAGATCAACCTCACACCGGAAGAGAACGCCGCCCTGCAGAAGTCCGCGGCCAACGTGCGCGAACTGGTTACCGTCCTGGGAGTCTAGCGCCCGACTCCAAAGCGATACTCACCCGGAAAGGATCGAACGTGCGTGCCCTCGCCGGCGGCAGTTCGGCTTTGCTGCTATTTTGCCGCCGGCTTTCCAGAAGCGGGCGCTGTGCCAGCTGGTGTCCCGGACATCGCTTCGGGAGCATTCGCCGGCGCCGGCCCCACACGTTCCACGACCACACGATTCATGTGCACAGGCGTGAGCGGCTTATCCTGGCTATCGCGCTGGACGGCGGCAATGGCCTTGACGATGTCGACATTCTCGCACTGTCCCCAAATGGTGTAGCCGCCGTTCAGCGAAGGTTGCGGCGCCTCGGTGATAAAAAACTGGCTGGCGTTGGTATTGGGTCCGGCGTTGGCCATGGCCAGCCGCCCCGCGACATTGAAGGTCAGGCCGGGCGAGTTTTCATTCTGGTAAGGAAACCCGGGCCCCTCGGGTCCTCCCGTTCCGGTGCCGAGCGGATCGCCGCCCTGGATCATGAAGCCGGGGATCACGCGGTGAAACGTAAGCCCATCGAAAAATCGCTTCTTGGTGGGCTGCTTGGTGCGCGGATCGAGGTAAGAGATCTTGCCGATGGCCAGGCCGACCATCTTGCCGACGGTGATGGGCGACTCCTTCTCGAAAAGCTTGCAGGCGATATTTCCTTTATCGGTTTGGAACGTCATGTAGAGCCCGGGCTCGCGCTCCGCCGCAGCACCCTGAGAAGACGCCCGCCCCGGGACCGGCGCTTTTCGCGCCTGCGAGGCCAGAGGCAAAAAGAGAAGCACCGCAACCGTCAAGCAAGAAGCGTTCAGCAATCTCATTCATGTCCTCCTTCAATTAGTGCAGATACTGCAAAAGCGAAATTCTACTCCGGGTTGGCTTCGCGGGCACAAGCTTAACAATAGTTCCACGTTCCGCAAATCAAACCTACATATAATCGCGACATCCTCGGAGGCGAAAATGGCTGCGCGGGTTGGCGTTGAACTGGAAGAACTGCTGGACCGCATGGAAAAGGGATCCGTTCCGTCCGATTCCAAATCGAAGTCGGACGTGGTTGGCCGCGTCGCCAAGCTTTTTGGGGTGAAGGAAGACGAAGTGGCCATCTTGGAACTGGGTCCCTCGGGCCGGACTCTGCGCTTCGTCATGCCCGAAAAGTTGCGCCAAGTGGGATCCATCCCGATTTCGAGTAACACGGCCCTGGCCTCGCGCACCGCACGCGAGCGGCGTTCCGACATTATCAACAACTTCTCCGCCGCGCGCCATGCCAGCGTTTTCGAGGGCGTCCCCCTGGGACGCTCTCCCGATGAGGCCATTCAAAAGATCATGAGCGCGCCGATCTTCCGCGACGACGCAGTCGTTGGAGTTGCGCAAATCTGCCGCAAGGGCCCGTCCCCATTGAGTGCAGGCCCGGACTTCAACTCCCGAGATCTCACTGAGCTGAACGGCCTCAATCAAGCGCTCAGCCGATTTCTCGCGCTGTGCCACGAGTCCGGGGCCGCGGAGTAAGGCGCAGAGAAAAATCGCTAAGGTCAGGGGTTTCTTGCCGGCGGGCAGATTTGTAAGAAATAAGTTAAAGTCATTGACACTGCTCGATCTTCTTGCTACTTTTCGGCTCCGTATTTTATTCGCTCGCGGCAGTTTCTAACGCAGGAGGCACCGCAGCCCGGCACTGTACATGGCGTTCGTCGCGAAGCGAATTTTCCTCACCAAAGGCGTTGGTAAACACCGCGAACGCCTTTCCAGCTTTGAGTTGGCCTTGCGAAATGCGGGCATCGCCGCCTGCAATATCGTGCGCGTCTCCTCGATTTTTCCGCCCAATTGCCGGCTCATCTCGCGCAGCGAAGGGTTGAAGCACATCAAGCCCGGCCAAGTGGCCTTCACGGTAATCAGCGAAAACTCCACGCGCGAACCGCACCGGCTGATTGCCGCGAGCATTGGCCTCGCGCTTCCCGCGGATAAATCGATGTACGGTTATTTGTCCGAGCACCACTCCTTCGGCGAAACCGAAGAGGTCGCCGGAGAGTACGCCGAGGAACTCGCCGCGGAAATGCTGGCGACGACGCTCAACGTCGAGTTCGATCCGGACCTTTCGTGGGACGAGAAAAAAGAGGTTTACCGCATCTCCAACAAAATCGTCCGCACCATGAACATCACGCAGTCCGCCGTGGGCGATAAGCGGGGCTTGTGGACCACCGTTCTGGGCGCGGCCATTCTCCTCGGCACCGAAGACGATTAAATCGAACGGATCGGAAGGCTCTCCCCTTCCTACGCCACTGATGAAATAATGAAATCGTAGATGAGCATCCGTGTATCACATCGTTGAGGCGCGCATCCGCGCGGCGCTGGGCGAATTTCTAAGCCGGCGCGAGATCCAGGACATCGCCGTGGTCACGCAGAGGCCGCCGAAAGTGGCCTTGGGCGAAGTGGCCACTCCTATTGCCTTCGAGCTGGCCAAGCGCCTGCGCCGCGCGCCCCGGCAGATCGCTCAAGAGATTGCCGGCGAACTGGCGTCGATTCCCGGAGTGGCCCGCGTGGAACTTGCCGGTGCGGGGTACGTCAATTTCTTTCTCGATCGCGCGGCATTTTTTCAGGCGGCTTTCTCCGCTGCCACAAAGCCCAGGCCCGCGAGCGGTGCGGAAGCCGGACTATCCCTCGAGAAGTCCAGCGAGCCCAAGTTCGTCGTCGAACACACCAACATCAATCCCAATAAAGCCGCGCATATCGGGCATCTGCGCAATGCCGCTTTGGGCGATACCTTCGTGCGCCTCTTGCGGCGCGCAGGCCGGCGAGTGGAAGTGCAAAACTACATCGATAATACCGGCGTGCAAGTCGCGGACGTAGTGGTCGCGTTTGCCCACCTGGAGAAAAAATCCGCCGAAGAAGTTCGCGCGCTGGCCGCAGCGCCACGGTTCGATTACCTCTGCTGGGACCTCTATGCGCGCGTCACGCAATTTTTCGAGGAAGACAAAAGCCGCCTGGCGCTGCGCGGCCAGACGCTCGCGGCGATCGAAGAAGGGCACGGCGCAGCAGCGGAATTGGCGGAAATTATTTCCGTGGCCATCGTGCGCTGCCATCTGCGAACGATGGAGCGACTGGGCGTGCAATACGACGTGCTGCCACGCGAGAGCGAAATCCTGCACCTGAAGTTCTGGGAAGCCGCTTTTCAGCAGCTGAAGATGCGCGGGGCAATTCACCTAGCGACTGCGGGCAAAAATGCGGGCTGCTGGGTGATGGCGCTCGATGAAAAAGCAGCGGCGGGCGACAACGACGCTGAAGATGGAGGCGCGGAAGGCGATTCCGCCGAACCCGACGACAGTGCGAAAGTCATCGTGCGTTCTAACGGAACCGTCACTTACGTGGGCAAAGACATCGCCTATCAACTGTGGAAGTTCGGTCTCCTGGGCCGCGATTTCCGATACCGGCGATTTCACACTTATCCCAACGGCCACACATCGTGGGCCAGCACGGCGGATGAGGGCGAACCCGGCGCTCCGGAGTTCGGGCATGCCGCCGTCGTATACAACGTCATCGATACGCGACAGGCTTATCTGCAAAACGTCGTGGTGGCCGGCCTGCGCGCGCTCAGGTTCGCTGAACAAGCGGCGCGTTCGATCCATTTTTCCTATGACGTGGTGGCGCTTTCGCCGCGCTGCGCGGCGGAGATGGGCTACAAGCTTAGCGAGGAAGAGATGCGCAAGCCTTACGTGGAGGTGAGCGGGCGCAAGGGCCAGGGCGTGAAGGCGGATGATCTGCTCGACGAACTGGAAGCGGCGGCGCGGTCCGAAGTGGATGCGCGGCACGCCGAGGCGCCCGAGGCCGAACGCGCTCAGGTTGCGCACGCCATCGCCATCGGCGCGCTGCGCTATTTCCTGCTGAAGTACACGCGCACGGCGATCATCGCTTTCGATTTTCGCGACGCGCTGAGCTTTGAAGGCGAAACGGGACCGTATTGCCAATATGCCGCGGTGCGCGCGCGCAACATCTTCCGCAAAATGGCGGAGCAGCAGCCGGATTTTTCGGTGGCGCAACTCGATGCCGCGGCCGATGACGCCTCCATCAAAGATGTGCTGAAATCCGGCGAGGGGGACGATCTCTGGGAATTAGCGCTGCTCGCCGGATCGCTCGACGCGCAGGTGGGCACGGCGCTCAGCGCCCAGGAGCCGGCATTTGTGGCTAAGTACGCCTTCGAGCTGGCGCAGGCGTTCAATCTCTTCTACCACCGTCACCATATCCTCTCCGAAAGCGATGCGGCCAAGAAAAAGTTCCTGCTGCAACTCAGCCGCTTGGTGGAGCGCCAACTCGTCACCGCCCTCGATCTGCTCGGGATTGAAGCGCCGGAGAAGATGTAAACGGATTACTTCGCGGCCGGGCCGCGGCCGTCGAAGTTCATGGCCAGATCGACCAGCGTGCGCACGCCCACGCCGGTGCCGCCTTTGCCGCCCCAGGGCTTAGCATCGTCCAGCCACGCGGTTCCCGCGATATCGAGGTGCACCCACGGAGTGTCGCCCGTGAATTCGCGCAAGAACCAAGCGGCCACGATCGCGCCGCCGCCGCGGCCGCTGCCGACGTTCTGAATATCGGCGATGGTGCTCTTGATCAGGTCGCGGTAGTCGTCGTCGAGGGGCATGTGCCACATTTTCTCGCCGGCGCGGCGCGCGCTGGCAAGCACGCGATCGGTGAAGGCATCGTCGGAACCGAAAACTCCGCTGTTCACATTCCCCAAGGCGACGACAATGGCGCCGGTGAGCGTGGCGGCATCCACCAGATGCGTGGCGCCGAGCCTCTTGGCATAAGCGATGCCGTCGGAGAGAATCAGGCGGCCCTCGGCATCCGTATTGATCACCTCGATGGATTTGCCGGACATGGCGATCTGCACGTCTCCGGGCTTCTGCGCGCGGCCGCCGGGCATGTTTTCCGTGGACGGAATGACGGCGATCACCTTGACCGGCGGCTTGAGCCGCGCGAGCGCGCGCATCGCGCCGAGCATGGCCGCGCCTCCGGCCATATCGAACTTCATCTTCTCCATATCGTTCGACGGCTTGATGGAGATGCCGCCGGTATCGAACGTAATGGCCTTGCCCACAAAGCCCAGGACGGGCGCACCCGGAATTGGTTTCTCGGGCGTGTAGGTCAGCACAATCACGCGCGGCGGTTCGATGCTTCCGCGGGCCACGCCGAGCAGCGCGCCCATCTTCAACTCCTCGATGCGCTTTTCGTCCAGAATATCGACAGCCAATCCCGCTTCCCGGGCCATGGCCTCGGCGCGCTCCGCCAGAAGGCGTGGAGTAAGCAAATTCGAAGGCTCGTTGCCGAGTTCGCGCGTGAAGTTCTGCGATTCGGCGATGATGCGCCCGCGGTCGACTGCGCTTTGCGCGCTGGAGTCAAAGCCGAGGAGCGCCGCCGATTCCACCGGCGGATTTTTCTTGTCCGTGCGGTATTTGTCGCCGTCGAAGTTTCCGAGCAGCAGGCCCTCGGTGAGGGCCTGCGCCGCTTCCGGCGTCCTTTCGCCTTCGCGCGCAAGAAACGCGATGCGCTTCACCGAACGCGCCTTTAGAAATCGGACGGCGGCGGCGGCCAACCTGCGCAATTCCGCCGTGCCGAACTTCTCGTGTTTGCCGGCGCCGATCAAAACCAGCCGCTGCGCGGCGATTCCCGGCGCGAAGTGAACGAGCGTGAACTCCGGCATCTTGCCGGTCAGTTCGCCGCACGCGGCGAGCTTGCCGAGGGCGCCCCCCATGGCTTGATCGAGCTCGGCCACGGCGCCTTCGACGGCTCTTCCCTGCTCTTTTTCCGGCTCGAACACATAACTCACCAGCGCATCGGCCTCGACTTTAACGGCCGGCCGCTGATCTAAAGTAATCTGCATGCTGGATCCCATCGTGTGCTCAACGCCTCCGGTATTTGTAGATGGCTTCACTCACCTCACGCCGCGTTTCCTTTTCGCGCTCGGCCTCCCGGCGGTCCCACTCTTTTTTGCCGCGCGCCAGGGCTAACTCGCATTTGGCGATGCCGTCACGAAAATAGATGCGCAGGGGGATAAGGGTCAAACCTTTTTGCTGCGTTTTGCCAATGAGCCGTTCGATCTCCCGGCGATGCAGCAACAGCCGGCGGCGGGAAAGCGGCTCATGATTGAAAGGACCTCCGGGGCCGTATTGGGGGATATGGCAATTCACTAGCCAAACGCTGGTGCCACGGATCTCCGCAAAAGCGTCTCGCAGATTCGCCTTGCCTTCGCGCAGAGATTTTACCTCGGTGCCCGCCAGCGCCATACCGGCTTCCATTTTTTCCAGCAGATGGTAGTTGTAAGAAGCGGCGCGGTTCTGGGCAACGACTTGCAGCCCGGATGCATCCTTTTTGTTGATTTTCTTTGCGGGTTTGGCCACGAACGGCTATGTTAACGAGCCGTTGCAAGTAGGGCAAGTTGCCTTGCTGACCCTTGAACCGGATGCTAACATGGCCTCCCGGTTCGAGCCCGACCGATCGGCACAATTTGCACCGAGACTTACACCGGGCGATGACGAAGCAAAACGGCTGGAGTTGTCCCCACCGGAGTGAGGAGACCTTGTTTTTTTTACCAGAGATCGGGCGAGCTTGCAAGTCTCTTCGCCCCGTGACTGCTTGCGTGAAGGCCGCATAAAGTGACCGGCAGCACACGACAGAGTTGGGCCCTGCGTGGCGAGGCCGATCAAGGGCGGTCACGTCCCTTCGGGGTTTTGGCCCGATCCGCCGGCATTTTCGCGGTCTCCGCAGCCATGCTTTTTCTCGCGGGCTGCCCAAAGGGCAATTCCGAATACAACCAGGGAAAAAAGGCCGAGGCCGTCGACGACTATGATTCCGCCGTCATTCATTACGAGCGGGCGCTGAAATCCGATCCTTTGAACGCCGAATACAAGCTCAGGCTCATGCGCATGCGTTTCGAGGACGGGCAATATCACGTGGACCAGGGACGTAAGCTGGCCGATCAAGGCAATCTGCAAATGGCGCTGGTGGAGTTCCAGAAGGGGCTCATGATCGATCCGGCCAGCCCGATCGCGCAGCAAGAGATTCAAAGAACCATGGACGCCATGGCGGCCAAGAACGCGGCGGAGAGAGCGCCCACGGCCGTTCAAAATAACGACAACGGAGAGCCCAAATTGATGGTGGGTCCTCCGGAATTGAAGCCGCTCTCCCGCGCTCCCATCAACCTGAAGATGACCAACGATTCGCGGGCGATCTTCGATACGGTGGCCAAGTTGGCGGGGCTGACGGTGGTTTTCGATCCCGACTTCACATCGCGGCGAATCGCCGCGGAACTGACGAACGTGACGCTGGAACAGGCGCTGGACATCGTATCGCTCGAATCGAAAGCCTTCTGGAAGCCGGTCACCAACGACATCATTTTCGTGGCTCCCGACCAGGCCCAAAAGCGCCGCGACTACGAAGAGGAGATCGTCCGCACGATTTATCTGAAAAACACGCTGCTCCCGCAGGATCTAACGGAGATCATCAACGGATTGCGCCAGTTGCTGGACCTTCGCCGCGTGCAGCAATTCAACTCGCAGAACGCCATCGTCGTGCGCGACACTCCGGATAAGGTAATGCTCGCCGAGAAGATCATCAACGATGTCGACAAGCCCAAGGCGGAAGTTGTCGTGCAGTTCTCCGTGCTGCAGGCGCGCCGCGATCGCATTCAGGACCTGGGCATCAATCCGGGCACGAGCGCGTCGCTAACCTTCACGCCCCCCGGAACGACGTCGACCACGACGAACAACTCCTCGAACTCGACCAGCACGAACACCGCGGGCTTGCCGCTGAATCAGCTTCATTCCGTGGGGACGGGCGATTACAGCGTGACGCTGCCCAGCGCAACGGCCACGGCCCTTTTGACGGACAGCCAGACCAGGATCATCGATGATCCAGAAATCCGCATGGTCGACGGCCAGGAAGCCAAGTTGCGGATTGGCGAACGCGTGCCGGTGGCCACGGGAAGCTTTCAGGCGGGCGTCGGCGTGGGAACGACGGGCACGGCGGGCCTGGTGAATCCGTTGGTGAACACGCAATTCCAGTATCTGGACGTGGGCGTCATCGTGGATGTAACGCCACGCATCCACCCCGAAAATCACGAAATCAGCCTCAAGCTATCGATTGAGGTTTCCTCCGTTACGGGAAGCCAAAACATCGGCGGGATCAATCAGCCGGTAATCAGCACCAAAAAGGTCGAGCATGACGTGCGCCTGCAGGACGGCGAAGTCAACGTTCTCGGCGGTCTCATCGAGAGAACGAATTCGAAGAACCTTGCGGGCTGGCCCGGACTCTCGGAGATTCCCTTCCTGAAATATTTCACGTCCGACAACAGGACCGAAAACGAGGACGAGGAAGATCTGATCGTCGTGACGCCGCACATTATTCGGATTCCCAATATCACGGCGGAAAATTTGCGCAGCATCGCTTCGGGCTCGGATACAAACCCGGAGATCCGGCTGGAATCCGTGGTCATGACGCCGAACCTTCCGGCGCAGGCCGGAGCCAATGGGCCAACCCCCGCAGCTCCCGCCGGGGCGCCGGCAATCCCCGGAGCAGCACCCGGAGCAGCGGCGCCTGGGGCAGCGACTCCTCAGGCTCAACCGTCCGCCATGGGGGAATTGGGGTTCGAACCGGCTGCCGCAACCATCAAAGTAGGTGAGACAACAACCATCGGCGTGAGCGTGAAAAACGCGCAAGACCTTTACTCGGTTCCTATGCTGATCCAGTACGATCCCAAAGTCGTCTCCATCGAGGACGTGCGCCAGGGAGGATTCCTCTCCGGAGGCGGGCAGCAGCCCATCGCCGTCGTGCAGCGAGTGGACAAGGAGCGCGGCCAAGCCATCGTCTCCGCAACGCGCATGCCGAATACGCCGGGAGTGAGCGGCAACGGGACCATCGTGGGCCTTATCGTGCGGGGAGTGGCGGCCGGCAACTCCACGATCACCATATTGCAGGTCAATGCGCGAGATTCGCAGCAGCGGCCGCTGCAATTTACGACCCGTGAAGCAAGCGTAAAGGTGCAGTAAGCCAGCATCGGAAACTTCTATGCCCCAGGAACTCTTGCCGTCCCCGAAACGCTTCCGCCAGGCAGGCATGACCCTGCTCGAATTGATCATCGCCTGCGCGATTCTGATGATCCTGGCATCCGCCGCCATGCCTGTCGCGCGCTATACGGTGCAACGGCGAAAAGAGGCGGAGCTGCACAGCGATCTGCGGGAGATGCGCGACGCCATCGATCGTTACAAAGACGCAGCGGACCGCAATCTCATCCGTGTCGAGGCGGGCAGCGAAGGCTATCCGCCCGACCTGGATACGCTGGTCAAGGGCGTGGACATGGTTTCGCAGCCCAACGGGGCGGGTATTGCCGGAGCGACGAATCCGGGACAGCCGGTCACATCCCTGACGAATCCAGGGGGAGCATCAAGTGGATTCGGCGCTTCCGGTTTCGGCGGCTCCAATGGATTGGGGAATGCCTTCGGCCAAACGAACAGCTCCGGCAACAGCTCGAATCAAGGGCAGGATCTGGTCCGGCACGTCCGTTTTCTGCGACGCATCCCCGTGGATCCCATGACCGGCAAAACCGAATGGGGAATGCGTTCGGTGCAGGACGATCCCGATTCGTCGAGCTGGGGCGGCAAGAACGTGTTCGACGTTTTTTCGAAGTCCACGAGCACGGCCCTTGACGGCACGAAGTACTCGGCCTGGTAGCGATGAACGCTCTGTTACGTCAATCGAAAAGGCCTCGCGGGACCGCCCGCGGCAGCCGCGGATTCACCATGATCGAAATGATCGTGGTGATCGCCATCGTCTTGGTGCTGATCGGCATGGCCGCGGGACGCTACGAAAAATCGATCGTGCGCTCGAAAGAGGCCGTGTTGAAGCAGGATCTGGCCACCATGCGCAACGCCATCCAGCAATATACTCTCGATAAAGAAGCCGGACCTCAGTCCCTGGACGATCTGGTTTCCGCCGGTTACTTGCGCGAAGTTCCCACCGACCCGATCACCCGGCAGCGCGATTGGCACACCGACTTCGATAACGTTCTGCTCAGCACCGAACAGACTGCGCCCGGCATCGACGACGTGCACTCATCCTCCGACGCGACCTCGCCCTTCGAAAACACCCCTTACAACTCCTGGTAGTTCAGCCGCCGCTGCGCGTTTCGAAGAACTGTTGTGTTCGTTCTTGGATTACCGCATGTTTTCAGGGTCACACCGAGGATCGCCCGGCGATGTCTTCGTCCCACAAATCGGGGCGTTCCTCGATGAAGCGCTTCATGAGGGCAATGCATTCGGCATCGTCGACCAGGCGCACATCCACCCCATGAGCGCGCAGAAACTCTATGTTCCCGGGGAAATTGCGATTTTCGCCGATCACCACGCTGCGAATCCCAAACTGAACCGCAGTGCCGGCGCACATCATGCATGGACTTAACGTCGTGTACAGAGTCACGCCTTCGTAGCGCGGGCGGCGCCCCGCGTTTCGCAAGCAATCCATTTCGCCATGTGCGGTGGGATCGCCCTGCTGCACGCGGCGATTGTGCCCCGCGGCGATGATCGAGCCGTTTTCCACCATTACGGCGCCAATCGGCAGGCCGCCCTCTTTGTACGATTTGACCGCCTGCTCAAAGGCGGCGCGGAGAAATCGGAGATGGTCATTGGTCGCTGGCATGCCATTCATGCTAGAGCTTTGCTACACTTCGGTGCAAACGGGCATGGAAGGCCGTGCAAAGGATGCAACGGGCCGAGATGATTCCCACCAGGCGAGATGTTCTGAAAATGTCCGCCCTTGCGGCGCTGGCACTTTTGACGCTGTGGTTGACCACGGCGCGAACGCGAGGAACACAAGCGCCGAAGGCCAGCCTCACGCCGCCCCCGTCGCGGGACGTGGTCACCTATTTCATTGCGGATGGAAAAAGCGGCAGCGGCTACCGTCCCGCCGACCGCGAACTCGCCGTCTGGGCTTTGCAGGCATGGCAGCGAAGCGCCGGAGCGGGACTTCGCTTCGAGCAGGCGGCCGAATCGGCCGCGCTCGTCCGAGTCTACTGGGCCGAACCGGACGGCGGCGAATTCGGCGAGACGCAGCCCTTAATGATTCATGGCAGGCGCGGAGCCGCAGTTTTCATCCGACCGGACGTAGCCGCGCTGGGACCGGATCTCGCGCGGCGCGCCTCCGCCGACGACCTTCTGCGCGACAGCATTGTTTACCTGACCTGTGTGCACGAACTCGGGCACGCCCTGGGCCTCGATCACACGCGCGATTTCCGCGACATCATGTATTTCTTCGGCTACGGTGGAGACATCCCCGCATACTTCGCGCGGTATCGCGCGCAGATTCAAGGCAGAAGCGATATCGCCAAGTTCTCGGGCCTTTCGGATGGCGACGTAGCCCGCATTCGCGCGATCTACGCGCAGGATGTGCAACCTTTGCCGGCGGCGCGCTGAGCAAATCGCGCTTAAGCCCGCAGTCGTCGAAGCCTAGCGTTGGCTCACGGTGGTCTTGGAATATTTGTGCAGTACCTCTCCCCCGGTCTGCCCGCCGTACACATTGCCCGCGGCATCGGCGGCCACCCCTTCGATGCCGTTATTGTTGGTGGCGTCGGGATCGGGTTCGTTGAACGGAATCATGGCCGTGACCTTGCCATCCTTGACGCTGCCGATGCGGATGCCGCGCTTGAAGCCGGGATTCTGCTTGGCATTCGACTGCGAATCGGCCACGTAGATCATGTCGTTCTTGTCGATGTATAGCCCGCTGGGCCGCCCGAACTGCTTCCACTCCGCGATGAACTTGCCGTTCTGATCGAAGATCTGGATGCGGCTGTTGGAGCGGTCGGCGACGTACAAGCGTCCCCGGGAGTCCATGGCGATGCTATGCGGAGCGCTGAACTCGCCGGGGCCGGAGCCGTGCTTGCCCCAGGCCTTGATGAACTTGCCGTCCTTGGAAAACTTCACCACGCGCCCATTGCTGTCCGGATCGTGGCCGTCGGTAACGAAAATGTCGCCATTCTTGGCCACCACCACGTCGGTCGGACCGTTGAAAGTGTCCGGCCCTTCGCCCGAGACACCGGCCTTGCCCAATCTCATCAAGACCTTGCCGTCGCGGCTGAACTTGAACACCTGCTGCCCTTTGCCGTCTTTTCCTTGGGCATCGGTGACCCAGATATTTCCCTGCGAGTCGATGGCCAGGCCGTGAGCCTGCACGAACATGTCCGTGCCAAAGCTCGTGAGCAGCTTGCCGGATGGATCGAACTCGAGGATGCCCGGATTGCTGCGATGGAAGACCCAGATATTTCCTTGGGCGTCGATATCGACCCCGATCACCTGGCCCCATTTGATGTTCGCCGGAAGATCCGGCCAGCCTTCCACCATGTGGTAGGGAGTGCTTTGCGCGAAAGCGGTCAGCGCGGAGAGAACGATCGCCACGGCCAAACCGGCGTAACGCAGGGCTGCTTTCAGAGTGGATGACATCGATTGCCTCCTTCGTGCTCGATCTTTCGTGAGTAGCGCGCTGTGCCGTTTCGCTCAACGCGCGTGTCTGTAACCGAAGCATACGCTCCTCGCGCTGCCATTGCCAAAATGAACACACAAACTTAGCCGGCCCATCCATGTCACATAAACTGGCCGGGAGAGGTCGGAGCGATTTCGGGAAATCCACACCCGGCCCTCCGCGCCTACAGGTTTTCCTGTAGACCTCTTTCGTCAATTACATCATTTCCTGTAACGCCTAAAAACTACCCACATGATATGAAAGAGGTTCCCCATTCTTGAGCGGGATCCCCATGAAGGCATAGTTGAGTTTTATCACGGGCGGTCCTGCGGCCAATCTGAAGAGACGAGCGAGGAGAGCTTAGATGAAAAGAAATCACCAAGGCGATACACCCGTTGCAGGAATGGCGACCGCGCCGGACATGGCCCAAGAGGTAAAAACCAACGGCCACGTCAATGGTGAGCTCGCGTCCGCGGAACTGAGCCTCATTCTCGCCAGTCTCCAGACCATGCGCGACGGCGATTTTTCCGTGCGTCTGCCGGGCGCGTGGAGCGGATTGGCCGGCAAGATCGCCGACACGTTCAACGAGATTGTCGCCGCCAATCAGCAGATGGCGCAGGAACTCAAGCGAGTCGGGCAGGTGGTCGGCAAGGAAGGCCGGACGCGCGAGCGCACGCGCTTCCAGCATTCCAAAGGCGCCTGGGGCGAGATGGAAGTTTCGGTGAATACGCTGGCCGAGGACTTGTTGCGTCCCACCACGGAAGTCACGCGGGCCATCGCCGCCGTCGCTCAGGGAAACTTGACCCAAACCGTGCGTCTGGACGTGGACGGCCGTCCGCTGGAAGGCGAATTCCTGCGTTCCGCGACCATCGTCAACACCATGATTCAGCAGCTCAGCGTGTTCACCTCGGAAGTCACGCGCGTGGCCCGCGAAGTCGGAACCGACGGAAAACTGGGAGGCCAAGCCCAAGTCCCCGGCGTAGCGGGAACCTGGAAAGACCTTACAGATTCGGTCAACTCCATGGCCAGCAACTTGACCGGCCAGGTTCGTAATATCGCCGAAGTCGCCACGGCCGTCGCCAGCGGCGACCTTTCCCGCAAAATCACCGTCGACGTGCGCGGCGAAATCTTGCAGTTGAAAGAAGCCATCAACACCATGGTGGATCAGCTGCGCTCCTTCGCCTCGGAAGTCACCCGCGTGGCCCGCGAAGTCGGAACCGACGGCAAGCTGGGCGGCCAGGCCATCGTGCCCGGCGTCGCCGGCACCTGGAAGGACCTCACCGACTCGGTCAACGCCATGGCCGGGAACCTCACCGCGCAGGTCCGCAACATCGCCGAAGTCACCACCGCCGTGGCCCGCGGCGACCTCTCCCGCAAGATCACCGTAGACGTGAAGGGCGAAATTCTCGAACTCAAAGACACCATCAACACCATGGTCGACCAGCTCAACGCCTTCGCCGGCGAAGTCACCCGCGTGGCGCGCGAAGTCGGTACCGAAGGCAAGCTCGGAGGCCAGGCGCAAGTGCCCGGCGTCGGCGGCACCTGGAAGGACCTCACCGACAACGTGAACTTCATGGCCTCGAACCTCACCGGGCAAGTGCGAAATATCGCCGAAGTGGCCACCGCCATCGCCAGCGGCGACCTCTCGCGCAAGATCACCGTAGACGTGCGCGGCGAAATCCTGCAGCTCAAAGAGACGCTGAACACCATGGTCGACCAGCTCAACCGGTTCGCCGGCGAAGTCACCCGCGTGGCCCGCGAGGTCGGCAGCGAAGGCCGCCTCGGCGGTCAGGCCAACGTGCCCGGCGTGGCCGGAACATGGAAGGACCTCACCGACTCGGTCAACTCCATGGCGGGCAACCTCACCGCGCAGGTCCGCAACATCGCCGAAGTCACCACCGCCGTGGCCCGCGGCGACCTCTCGCGCAAGATCACCGTGGACGTGAAGGGCGAAATTCTCGAATTGAAGAACACCATCAACACCATGGTGGACCAACTCAACGCCTTCGCCGGCGAAGTCACCCGCGTGGCCCGCGAAGTCGGAACCGAAGGAAAACTTGGCGGACAAGCCGAAGTGCCCGGCGTCGCCGGCACGTGGAAGGATCTCACCGACAACGTGAACTTCATGGCCTCGAACCTGACCGCGCAAGTCAGAAACATCGCCGAGGTGGCGACCGCCGTGGCGCGCGGCGACCTCTCCCGCAAGATCACCGTGGACGTCAAAGGTGAAATTCTCGAGCTCAAAGACACCATCAACACCATGGTCGATCAGTTGCGGTCGTTCGCCTCGGAAGTCACCCGCGTGGCCCGCGAAGTCGGTACGGACGGCAAGCTCGGCGGCCAGGCGCAAGTCCCCGGCGTCGGAGGCACCTGGAAGGACCTTACCGACTCCGTGAATTCGATGGCCAGCAACCTCACCAACCAGGTCCGCAACATCGCCGACGTTTCCACGGCCATCGCCAGCGGCGACCTTTCCAAGAAGATCACCGTCAACGTCAGCGGCGAAATTCTGCTGCTGAAAGAGACCATCAACACCATGGTCGACCAGCTCAACGCCTTCGCCGGCGAAGTCACCCGCGTGGCCCGCGAGGTCGGCAGCGAAGGCCGGCTTGGCGGTCAGGCCAACGTGCCCGGCGTGGCGGGGACCTGGAAGGACCTCACCGACTCGGTCAACTCCATGGCCGGTAACCTCACCGCACAGGTTCGCAACATCGCCGAAGTCACCACCGCTGTGGCCCGCGGCGACCTCTCGCGCAAGATCACCGTGGACGTGAAAGGCGAAATTCTCGAGTTGAAGAACACCATCAATACCATGGTGGACCAACTCAACGCTTTCGCCGGAGAAGTCACCCGCGTCGCTCGCGAGGTCGGAACAGAGGGCAAGCTCGGCGGACAAGCCAACGTCCCCGGCGTGGGCGGAACCTGGAAGGACCTCACCGACAACGTCAACTTCATGGCCTCGAACCTCACCGGGCAAGTGCGAAACATCGCCGAGGTGGCCACCGCCATCGCCAGCGGCGACCTCTCGCGCAAGATCACCGTCGATGTGCGCGGCGAAATCCTGCAGCTTAAAGAGACGCTGAACACCATGGTCGAACAGTTGCGCTCGTTCGCCGCCGAAGTCACCCGCGTGGCCCGCGAGGTTGGCAGCGAAGGCCGCCTCGGCGGTCAGGCCAACGTGCCCGGCGTGGCGGGAACCTGGAAGGACCTCACCGATTCGGTGAACGCCATGGCCGGAAACCTCACCGCGCAAGTCCGCAACATCGCCGAAGTCACCACCGCAGTGGCCCGCGGCGACCTCTCCCGCAAGATCACCGTAGACGTGAAGGGCGAAATTCTCGAGTTGAAGAACACCATCAACACCATGGTCGACCAGCTCAACGCCTTCGCCGCGGAAGTCACCCGCGTGGCGCGCGAAGTGGGTACCGAAGGCAAGCTCGGAGGGCAGGCCAAAGTGCCCGGCGTGGCGGGCATCTGGAAGGACCTCACCGACAACGTAAACGTCATGGCCGCCAACCTCACCGAGCAGGTGCGCGGCATCGTGAAAGTCGTCACCGCCGTGGCCAACGGAGACCTCACCAAAGAGCTCACCGTAAACGCCAAGGGCGAAGTCGCCGCGCTGGCCGAGACCATCAACAATATGACGGACACGCTGGCGACCTTCGCCGATCAAGTCACATCGGTGGCCCGCGAAGTCGGAGTGGAAGGACGGCTTGGCGGTCAGGCCAACGTGCCTGGCGCCGCGGGCACCTGGAAGGACCTCACCGGAAACGTCAACCTGTTGGCTGACAACCTCACGAACCAGGTCCGCGCCATCGCCGAGGTGGCCACGGCCGTGACCAAGGGCGACCTCACCCGGTCGATCCAGGTGGAAGCCAGCGGCGAAGTCGCCGAGCTGAAAGACAACATCAACACCATGATCGATAACTTGCGCCTCACCACCGAGCGCAACACCGAGCAGGACTGGCTGAAGACCAACCTCGCTCGCTTCACCGGCATGTTACAAGGCCAGCGCGATCTGGCTACCGTCGGCCGCATGTTGCTTTCGGAGCTGGCTCCTCTCGTCGCGGCTCAACAGGGCGTGATCTATCAGGTGGAGGCGGAAGAGTCCGCCGGCATGAGGCTGCTCTCCGCCTTTGCGGATGACGGCCAGGATGGACATCCGCAAGCCCTCTCTCTCGGACAGGGCCTGGTAGGCCAATGCGCTCTGGAGAAGCGCCGCATGCTCATCTCGGAACTGCCCGGGGACGCCATTCCCATTCGTTCCGGCCTCTTCAAAGCGGTTCCGCGAAACGTCATCGTGCTGCCGGTGCTCTTCGAGGGCCGCGTCAAAGCGGTCATCGAACTGGCCTCGCTCAGCGCCTTCACCACCTCGCATCTCGCCTTCCTCGACCAACTCACCTCCAGCATCGGCATCGTGCTGAACAGCATTGAAGCCACCATGCAGACCGAGGCCCTGCTGAAGCAGTCCCAGCAGCTCGCCACCGAGCTGCAAACGCAGCAGAAGGAGTTGCAGCAGACCAACGAACAGCTGGCGCAGAAAGCCCAGCAGCTCGCCGAACAGAACGTCGAAGTCGAACGCAAGAACCAGGAGATCGAACAGGCTCGCCGCGCTTTGGAAGAGAAAGCCAAGGAGCTGGCGCTCACCTCCAAGTACAAGTCCGAATTCCTGGCCAACATGTCGCACGAGCTCCGTACGCCGCTCAATAGCATCTTGGTGCTCGGCCAGCAGCTCACCGACAACCCCGATGGCAATTTGACGCCGAGGCAGGTCGAGTTCGCTCGCACCATTCACGGCGCCGGGACGGACTTGCTGAACCTGATTAGCGACATCCTCGATCTTTCCAAGATCGAGTCCGGCACGGTATCGGTAGAAGCGGAAGATGTATTCTTCTCGAGCCTGCTCGAGATGGTCGCCCGGCCTTTCCGTCACGAGGCGGAAAACCGGCGTCTCAGCTTCGAGGTCCACGCCGACGGGCACCTTGGCCGCAGCTTGGTCACCGACTCCAAGCGCTTGCAGCAAGTTCTCAAGAACCTGCTCTCCAACGCATTCAAGTTCACCGAACACGGTGGCGTACGGCTGGCCGTTTCGCTCGCCGAAACCGGCTGGAGCACCGACCACCCGATCCTCAGCTCGGCTGCGTCCGTCGTGGCCTTTGAGGTCTCCGACACCGGCATCGGTATTCCGTTTGAGAAACAGCGCATCATCTTCGAGGCCTTCCAGCAAGCCGACGCAGGCACCAGCCGCAAGTACGGCGGAACCGGTTTGGGACTGGCGATCAGCCGCGAATTGGCCAGCCTGTTGGGCGGCGAAATTCAATTGCGCAGCGCCCCCGGAGCGGGCAGCACCTTCACTTTGTATCTGCCGCTCACTTACGTCGGTCCCTCCGCGGGTACCCTCGCCGTGGAGAGCCGCTCCTCCTCTTCCAAGCCGGCAGTGCAGATGGCTGCTCCGGTGGTCGAACACCCCATCGAACAGATCGCCGACGATCGCGCCAACCTCCAGCCCGGCGACGCGGTTTTGCTGATCGTGGAGGACGATCCGCACTACGCCCGAATTTTGTGCGACCTCTCACGCGACCGGGGCTTCAAGGTTCTGGTCGCCCTTCGCGGAGCAGACGCTCTCGCCCTGGCCCGCGAATACCAACCCACGGCCGTTTCTCTGGACGTGTTTCTGCCCGACATGCTCGGCTGGACTGTGCTAAACCACCTGAAGCAGGATCCCGCGACGCGCCACATTCCCGTGCAGATGCTCACGCTCGACGAGGATCGCAGCCACGGATTGGCGCGCGGGGCGTTCTCCTTCGTAACCAAACCCACATCCAAGGAAGCGCTGGAAGCGGCTCTCACGCGCATTAAGGATTACGCCATGCCGCGCCGCAAGCGCTTGCTGATCGTCGAGGATAATCCCGCCGAGCAGATGAGCATTGAGGAACTGCTCGGGTACGACGATCTCGACGTCAGCGTTGCCGGCACGGGCCAGGAGGCCCTGCAGGCCATCCGGGAACAGCAGATCGATTGCGTGGTGCTCGATTTGCGGCTCCCCGACATGTCCGGTTTCGACGTACTGGACGAACTGGGGAAGAGTCCCGAGTTCAGCGAGTTGCCCATCGTGGTTTTCACGGGCAAGGAGCTTTCTCCGGAGGAGGATGCCCGCCTGCGCACTTTGGCTCGCAGCGTGGTCGTCAAGGGCGTCGAATCGCCGGAACGCCTGCTGGACGAAACCTCCTTATTCCTGCACCGAGTGATCGCCACCCTGCCACCCGAAAAGCAGAAGATGCTCGACCGCCTGCATCGTTCCGACGAAGCGCTGGTCGGCAAGAAGGTGCTCGTTGTGGATGACGACGTGCGCAACATCTTCGCGCTGAGCAGCGTCCTGGAACGGCGTGGAATGAGCGTGCTCACCGCGGGGACGGGCCGCGAAGCGATTCAGACGCTGGAGTTGACTCCCGACTTGGCCATCGTCCTGATGGACATCATGATGCCGGAAATGGACGGCTACGCCACCATGCAGGTCATCCGGCAGAATCCATCGTTCCGGCGCTTGCCCATCATCGCTTTGACCGCCAAAGCCATGAAGGGCGACCGCGAAAAGTGCCTGGAAGCCGGCGCTTCGGAATATCTGGCCAAGCCAGTGAATACCGACCAATTGCTTGCAGCCCTGCGCATGTGGCTGCATCGCTAGGTGAGCGCATAAATGACGAACACACCAATGAGTAAACTAAGCTTCAACGGCACGGACGGGAGAACATCGGTGAACGACAAGGTCAACATCCTGATGGTGGATGATCAACCGGCCAAGCTGCTCAGCTACGAGGCCATCCTCGACGAACTCGGCGAGAACCTCATCAAGGCCAATTCGGGCCGGGAGGCCATGGAAGTTCTGCTCAAGAACGACGTGGCCGTCGTGCTCATGGACGTGAGCATGCCCGAACTCGATGGCTTTGAACTGGCGGACATCATCCGCCAGCACCCGCGCTTCGAGAAAACGGCCATCATTTTCATTTCGGCCGTGCACCTCACCGATGTGGATCGCCTCAAGGGCTATCAGCGCGGCGCTGTGGATTACATCTCCGTTCCGGTGGTTCCGGAATTGCTCCGGGCGAAGGTCAGCGTTTTCGCCGAATTGCACCGCAAGTCGCGCGACCTCGAAATGCTCAATTTCGAGCTGCGTTGTCTTTCGGGCCGCTTGATTGCCACCCAGGATGACGAACGGCGACGTTTGGCGCGGGAGATGCACGACGGCTTCGGCCAGGATCTGGTGGCCGCAAAGATGGTGCTCGATCGGATCACTTTAGCGGAGGACTGCCCGGAATGGTCCAGGCAAGCCTCGGCCGATGCCAGCCGTCTGCTGGACAGCGCCATACAGCAGGTTCGCAGCATGTCTCATCTGCTCCACCCGCCGATGCTGGACGAAGTAGGATTGAAATCGGCGCTCGAGTGGTATTTGGACGGCCTGGCGAAGCGCAGCGGTATCGACATTTCCATCGATATCACCCCGGAGAATTTCCCGCGGCTCACTCCCGACCTGGAGACTGCGGTCTTCCGCATCGTTCAAGAGGCGCTTACGAACGTGTTCCGGCATTCGGGCGCCAGTGGCGCTTGGGTTACGTTGGCCGAGACCCAAGGCCAGCTCGTCTTTTCCATACGCGACAACGGAAAAGGCATTTCCGACAAAGTGATGGAATTCCGCCCGGATCGCATCGGCGTGGGAATCGGCGGGATGAGGCAGAGAGTAAAAGAGCTGGGTGGGGACTTGCAGATCAGCAACGCCAATCCTGGCACAACCGTGGAGGTCACCATCCCGGCTGGTATTCCGCGGAAAGAGGTTACCGCAACGGCGTGAACGCCGCCCGCACTCGGTAAGCAAGCACCCCAGCGCACCGCACAATTATCTGTATAGTGACTAAGGATTGTTTCCGTCTTCTTCAGGACGTCTTTTCAGCTTCGGGCGGCCGGGGTCGGAATCTTCCGGAGTCGTAGTCGAAGTCACCGCGTCTGACGTGGGAATCTCGTACACATATTTGATCGCAATCGGCGTTCCTGAACGGCCAATGTCGATGTGCAAGGTTTCGTAGAGTTGCCGCCCATCCCCGGAGAGCTCATAGACTCGGCTCATCTTCCCACCCAAGGGACTCTTTTCGTCCGATACCAGGTGGTTTCCGTCCCAGTGCGCCGCGATCTCCGGGCGGTTCTCGTCGATCTTCTTGGGAAGCTGCCGCCCGTCCGTGTACAAGATCAATTTGTGATATTGATCTTCCGTCACGTCGATTTCTGGGTCCTTCAGATCGATATTCAGCAATCCGGCGGGCCGAAGCAGCGGCTGAATTTTCGGATCGTTCTCAACGTCCCGCCCGCCGTAACCAGGCCCCCCAGGATATCCGCCACCGCCTGGGTAGCCACCACCTCTTGGATAGCCGCCCGGGTATCCGCCGCCAGGATAACCTCCACCGGGATACCCGCCTCCCGGATAGCCGCCACCGCCGCCGGTCGGCGAACCTTCCGCCACGCGCACCCGCTGTCGCGGATCGTCGCTCTGGTCTTTATTGAATCTCCACATCCCAGCCAGGGTCGTTCTAGGCGGCACTGCCGGCGGCATGGGCCTAGGCGCGGGCGGAGGAGCGAGTCGGCGGTCAGAGGGCGCTGTCTGCGATTGTGAGGGCGGCGCGAGCGGCCCCGGGGCTGCCTGCGCGCGAGCACGGCTGGGGACCAAAAGGCAGGCTGCGCTGAGCACTCCGAAAAGTACGTAAGTGTCGACTTTTTCGGTCTTCATTTTATTCTGCTCCGGTCGCAGGTCGTGCAGCGTGCAACAACCCGGCGCTTATCGAACCAACTTGCATCTCTTTGACGATACTCGTTCTTGAAGTGGATGCAAGTTCCAACCACGATGATGCCCTG
>Ga0335081_10003019_pt1 | contig 26413 bp, 19 predicted proteins | sample Lox_Sample_35_FD_206713 | JGI IMG/M metagenome (GOLD analysis project Ga0335081, IMG submission 206713) | Soil microbial communities from Loxahatchee National Wildlife Refuge, Florida, United States - Lox_Sample_3.5 | ecosystem: Environmental > Terrestrial > Soil > Wetlands | place: USA...
ATTGACGTTCGTCATGACTAACTGGCTATGACGCACAACCGCTTCCATTAGGTTTAAAATGAAGCTCACACTGCGTCTGAGTACTGCTGGATCTGGATCGAAAGGTCTCTTCAGGCGCATGAGTATGGAAGGAACAATCAATCGCATGACCTCGTGAGCGACGTACTGTCGGCTCCCCTCCCAATCAGCCAGCCAAATAACACAGTACTCGGCTGCGAGTTGTATCCGATCCACATCGAGATAGTGATCGATTAGACTCGCGTAGCACTCAGCCACGGCGGATAATGTCTCGGACTTTGCCGAGCCAGTTTCGGTCGCCTCAAAAAGCATTGTGGAGAGAAATAGGTGCAGAATCGCCGGAAAGAATGGTTGTGGTTCGGCTCGCTGGCGGTGCCCCGCAAATGCGACCAGCATTGATGTAATCTCCCGGAGTTTTGACGAAAGGTCTCCCTCATCAGGAAACAGCACGACATCAAAGGCTCGCGCGGTTAGAGATTGCTTATCGGGATGCAGCCGCGTCATAATACTCTGCAGTCTGCCCAGGATCTTCCGATGATAGAATCGCCGCACACCGGAACGGGCTAGGCCGGCGAGACCAAGAAACCCCAAAATCAACAGTACAATGCCGAAAGTAAAGACCGCTGAGGTCTGAACTGTGGCTCTCTTATTTATACCTGTCAGTACGAGAGTTCCACCCAGAAGGAGGAGTAGGATGATCAGGGTTAGCGATCCCGAGATCCATCTCGCCCTATGCGGCCCTTCGTATCTCCTTATGGCTATCTGGCCATCGCTCCTTCCTCGCCGTCGGTCCTCACTCGGCATTTCTATTACCTGACCGGCACGCTGTGACGGAGAAGGTTTTCAATCAATTCTGAATGCCCGTCCCCGTGCTTGGCGGAGCCCACGATCACATCCACCTTAATCGTCCCCCCGGCTTTGACGGGCTTAACTTTTAGCCGCAGGTATTCCACTAGTGCTGCGTAGCAGCTCTGTGCTCTCGATTTTGGAAAGCGTTCCGGTTGAGAGATGAGGTCATATTTGTTTATGAAGAGGCACACATAACGAAGAGCCGGTTCGGTTAGGAGCCCAAAGAGGGCATCAACGGCCATACTGTTCCATTGCTCGAGGTTCTCCTTGACCCTCTTGGTGTCGCAAGTAGGCCTTGAGCGTGGATCCAGTCTCCTGTCTTTTTCTGGCCTTCTCAAATCGACCATTAGAATCAAGCCGTTCACCTGCCCGTATTGTAGAGGTGATAAGGCTACACGTTGACTATCAATAAAGGCACTTACTAGCATTCCGATGTTCTGTCCCATGTAGTCTGCGACGTTAAGCCAGCACTTTTTCCCGTCGACCTCACGGCGGGAAGTGTAGACTTTGAAGTCTTCGGTCTCGACTGTGCTGTTAGCGGTCGGGTGACCGAAACAACTCTTGATCAGCTGAGTCTTTCCCGTACCCTCCATACCCACGAGGAGGACCGTGCTGACATTGTCTCCTGTCTTGGGTTTGGACGAAGTCCCAATGTTGCCGTCCGATCCCCCGCGGGATCTGAAGCCTTTCATCAACGCCACAACGGTTTCGACAGCTTGTTTCACCATTGCGGTGACATCTTTGGCGGTTTTGGGTCGAGTGGCGTTACGGACAAAAGCGGCTCCTTCGCCATAAGGATTGTCGCACAACAAAACTGAGGTTCGCCATCGAACGATGACCCGTCGGCCACTTTACGTTCTCACGAGGCTGATCGGCCGCTCACCGTTGTCGCACTCGCGCACGACGGTCGTGCCCCGCACTCTGCTTGAAGAAAGACTGCGTCCGAAGTGGACCGGTTTGATACCTCGAAGCGCTCGGGCACGCCGAAGGTTACGATTCGCTCGTCGTACATGTTGGTTTCTCGGCCATTATCTAGTTCCCTTCTGGGATGTCGGGGATTCACATGGTCGTACAGTCGTCAGCTTGCCAACCCGAGTAGTGAACGATAAAGGACGCTACCGTCAATCAAAGCAAATTCGAGGCGCTCGCCATTCAGACTGATCGTGAATTTGAACCAATGCTGCAATAGGCAGAGGAAGAGCTTGACGTCGCCCTTCTTGTAGAGAGCGTATGCAGTGAACCTAGCCACAACTAGGACCTGAATCTGACAAATGAACAGGGTACTGCGGACCTCTTTGGATATTTTTAGCGCTCTTATTATGTGTCGAAAGACGCCCACTACACTTCGATTAGGTATTAGAGTAACGCTTTCTCCATTTCTTCCCCTTGACTCAATGTCCGTCTCGATTCACACTGGTTTTGGGCCTTGGTTGTTAATTAAATCACTGATTATGGGTGATTTAACGAACATCGGAGGTCACCGTGCCGCTCACCATCATCCAGACGCTGACAGCAATTTTCGGGTTAATCGCAGGAGCTTGGGCTGCGATTAAGGCAATTCACCAGTTCTTTCGATGGTTTAAGAATCGTCGGAGGAAATTGTTCGAAAAGCCCCTCGCAGACAAGCCATCGCCCGAAGAGGTTGTCCCCGGCCCGTAATACTTGCACGATTCGGATACCAGCAGCATGGCATTACCCAGAGCTACACATGATTGAAGAAAGCGTTGCAGGAAGGGGGATTGGTACGGCGCAAGCGGGGGAAGCATCGGAAACGGCGACTGCGCGGCGGGTGATGGATGATGTTGCACATTGAGTCCAGTGAACAGGCTTGGTTTGGAGTGGGGAGGGAATACAAGCTGATGGTGATTTTGGATGATGCCCCAGCGAGATCTATCACGCCCAACTCGGCCCTCACGTGATCGCCGAATATGCAGCCGATCAACTGCCAAACCCGGCGCCTCGTCGACGCGGATCGCCGCAGCTTCCGGTAGGGCAAGCGGAGTGAAATTCAGCCTGCGGCAGCATGGAATTTGGATCGCCCCCTTTTCCGTTTCCCCCTCCGGCGCAAACCCGGCGCACCGCCGCCTCCGCTACGCTGCGGCTCGTGCAAAGCGCCGGCCCAAAGCAGAAACGCTAACCCGCGATCGCACACGTAACTGGCGACAGCGTCCTTTATCATTCACTACGCAGATTGGCAAGCGGCCAGGTTGGGAGCCACTTGTTTGAAATGGGCGATCCGCGTCTTGGATCGCTTGGCATTGCGGCGATTCGTAATGATTCTTCGCTGGCTAAGAGCGCATCCGAGAAAGAATTCCGCACCCGGCACCGACCGCCTGGCCAATTTCATCCTTGAGGCCCGTGTGGCCCCAGGCAAGAATCCCCCTCTTGTGCGTGGGGTCTCCCTCCACCCAGTTGGCACCCGTGAGGTCGGTAGCAGCATCCGGCCGACCGGTGGCGGCGTAGAGCAGGACGGCGCCGGCATAAGCCGCCGGCCATGAGATCGAGGACTCGAAATAAGCCGCGAGACTGCCGGATGCAGTCATTGCTATACTCCAGGCTCCCGCCCCAGTAGCCAGCTCTTTGTCCACCCAGGAAGGGAGGAGACAGGAGACCAGATTCACGAATTGGTTGCTCAGCAGAACTTCATTGCGGGAATGATGAATGCCCACAGTGACGCGCTCACCGTCGATCCTCTGGGATGCCCCGCCGAGCTCATGTACGGCGTTGAGGCGCTCATCGATCAGTATGGCGCCACCACCATCCCCAGGGACCCCCAAGTAGAGATGTTGCAAGGAGGGCACGTAGATCCCGGCGCAGACCGGTACGAAGCTAAGTCCGCCAGCGGATCTGGTGATGTCAGCGACCACGATCGAGATCGTATAGGAAGGGACACGGCGTTCGAAGTTGCGTTCACCACCGAGCGCCTCAAGCAGGAAGACACGACCGCTCTTATCCGGCAGAGCGGCCCCGCTTTCTGTAATCCAAGAAAAATCGGACTGGCCCAAGGCGTCTGTGATCGCACACCTCGTAGTTGTCTCTATGTCCTCGACCGTTTTTCGCAGGGGTTGGCCACAGCCGCACCAAGTTGCGTCCCAGGCGTTGTCGGCAACCCTCGCAGCCTTTCTCAGCGCGGTGCCAATCGCGTTCACGATGTTGCCGGCCGATTCCTGACGGCGCCGGTCGCCAAAAAGCTTGCGAACCCAGGATATGTAGTCCTCAAGGCGGATCTCTTCGGGCAACAGCGAATGGAAATCGCAGAGGTCCAAGGGAGAGAAACAGCCGGGGTTTACCAGCCGGCTCACATCCGTATCTGTGCCCTTGGCGAACTTTTTCTGTTCCCTGCTCCAAACTACTACGCGATCCGCAAAAGGGCCTTTCCCTCGTTGCTTTTTAAGCTGAGTCGCGAATTGATCGGAGTGGAGCAGCCCCACATTCTTCCAGTGAACGACATCCTCGTCATCCACCAATCCCGCGGCGACTAACCTCTTCAATGGCTCAGCCCATTTCGAAGGGGCATCAAGCCGGCCGGCTTCGATATCGGCGATAGAAAGACGTTCGGGACAGGCGTAGTTCATACGAGTATGCTACTCCGATATGGCGCGCTATCGGGTTGAATGAAAATTATCACTGACGTGAGTTCCCTACCGATCCGGCTTCTAATCAGGACGGAGGTTTTTTCGAATGACAGATGAATTCCGAAACAAGCAGTTGGTCGAGGCCTGCGAGCCGATCCGCCGCGACGATCCCGACCTGGGGGCTAGAGTGTTGGACGCTTCGCGCGAAATCGCGGCGGTGGCATCGGAGGCAGGCCTCAAGAACGTGGAGCCCTGGAACAACCATAAGGCCCACGAATTCCGGGTGTGGTGCCAAACGGCCCGCATCGCCTGGGCATCGGGCCGTGATTTGAACCCGGCGATTCGGCTGACGTTTAGCGAGCTCATCATTCTGTGCGTGTGCTGCTTTTTCCATGACCTGTATGCAGTCCGCCGCGTAGTAGAGGAGACCATCGAACACGCTTCCGCGGAGGACAAGATACTAAAGAAGGCCCAAAAGATTCTGATCCGTCTGGAGCATATGATCGGAGGGGCAAAGAAGGCGAGAGCGGTGCTGATCGGGCGTCCTGATCTGATCTCCTTGGTGGATTTACGGCGAGCCGTCGGGCTGATCGCCATGCACGATCTTTGTAAGGTAGGCTGTCCCTGGCCGTTAATTTCCGATTTCCTCGCGCTCTATTTTTTTGAGGGTGACGTGCTTTGGCCGCTCGATCCAGAATTCGGGCCGTTGGCCGACCTGCAGCGGAAAGGCATCATGGCGCCCGACTTGGGAATGCTCCGGAAACAGGCCGAATCGAACCTCAACACGCAGCTTCTCTCTTACCCGAAGACCAGCTTCGACGGGCTGATGGAGGAGTTCCGCGGCGGCACGTTGATGCGCACCGCCGAGGGGGCCAAGATCCTTGCCGAATATCTCCGCTATTGGAAGATCGAGGCACCAGCCGGTCTTTAGCTCGGGTGTGTGGCCGGCGGCGTCGCTGCCGGGCGCCGCCGTGCTTGGGTGGTCGGGATAGCGGTTAACGGTACCCACGAGATGGCGTTACGGGACCCAGTTTTATGTCTCATAAATAGCTGTACCACGTGCCGCCTGCTCTGGTTTTGGTCCGCGTAGAATGGCCGCGCGGGCGAAATCTGTACCTGCGAAGTTGGGATTCTCATTTTAGCTTGCCAAATCCGGTAGTGAATGATAAAGGACGTTGTCATTCACAATGGGCCGCTGAGAATCGCCACCGGAACCTTCGTCTGTATGGTCGGCGACTCGTACAGAGCTCCAGTTGCGGCCCAAAACGTAGATCCCGTGAAGTCCGCTTGCGTTCATTTGGCCGGGCCGAGGGAGCGGGGCGAGCCTCGCAGGATCGCATCTGGGCGTCGCGGGCGCAGCGATCGGTCGCCGTCGCCAAACCGGCCCCATCGGTCTATTCTTAAACGAAATGCGTATCGAACCGAAGGGAACGATCGGGAAGTATCCGGCGCTCGCTGGCGGACTACGTGGCGGAGAAGACTTTCGTGCTGGCAGTTCCCCATCGATTCCTCATTGGCTGGCCGGAGCATGTGGCGCCGCAGTTGGCGCTGAGTACGCCGAGCCGACCGGCGGGGGCGCCGTCCGCGCGACTGCCCATTCTGAAACAACAACAACGGATCAACGGACGAAAGCCGGTCGGGTCCCAGCGCCCCGGAGAGGATCACCTTCATGCCGCCCGGAGCCCTGATTTAGTGAATACTGAGGTGATGACCATCCGGAGAAGAGGCCCGCGTAGGAAACCGCCGGTTATCGGACCGCGAGTTAACCCTTTACGCACGACGACTTGGCGGCGTCTGCTTCAGGCGCACGCTGAAACGTTTTTGGCGTGGCTTGCGTCGACAGGCAAGCGGTTTGAAGTCTTTGATCGACTGGCGGGTGCGCTGGAGGATTTCCTTTTACAGCATGTTCTCGCCGGTAACACTGAGTTCAGCGCTAATGAATCCTGCATGGGCTTCGCGAACGCTCTGCCGCTCGTCTTCAGTCGGTGTAATGAAGCGATTTACGACCAGTCCTATGTCGCGGAAGGCTACGCTTTTGTTTACCTGCTAGAAAGGTACCGTCGGTTCACGCAGATCCTCGATGTGCTGTTGCGGGCCGGTATCTTGCCAATGCGAGACCAAGGCGTTGATGTGCTAGATGTCGGAGTTGGGCCCGGCGCGGCGCTTTACGCGGCGTCGGACTTCTACGACCAGCTAGCGGAATATGCGCGGCAGCACGAGATTGACGAACTTAAGACGCCGTTGCCGCGTCTGAGCGCCTTTGAGTCAAGCTGGCGCATGGGTCTCGTGATGCACTGGATTTCCGAATTGCGCGGGCAACCGCAGTTTCATCGTCCTTTCGGTCCCTTCGACGGCGTTGACTTCGAAGTTCTGCGCGAGCGTAGACGCGACGAATTGTTTATGTCTGCGCTGGATTCAGACGATCCTTTGGAGGCGCTCTCAGCCCTTCCCGACTACAAGAACGAGTGGCGGTTCAATCTCGGTATCTTCAGCTATGTCCTCACCCAGGAGGCGATGGTCACGAAGCTGAGTCGTGAGTTGGAGGGCCTTTTCCGATCCATGCGCGCCGGCGGCGTGGTTGTGACGTTGGGAGGGATCAGGGAGTACCGCAAGGTCTACAAGGCTGTCGATAAAATCGCCAGGCGTGAATTGATGGAACGGCGCGAAAGGCCGCACTCACGGATGCGGCTCGTCTATACGGATCCGTACACGGCGCGGATCAAGGAGCTCTATCGCAGGATTTGGCAGCATCTGGAAGCGCACGCAATCGGCCTCGATGCGGTGAAGTCGCAATTGCCGAAAGATTTATGGAACGCTGACGCGCCTTTGACCGGCCCGGCCGGATTTGGACTGCGGATATTCCGCCGTCTGGATATAACTCCATCCAAGGGCAGTTTCCAGAAGGCGAAAGCATCCATGGAGCGGCGCTAAGTGCCGAGGTGCCGTCCGGTCTGGTGAGCGCGCGTGGGTCTTGTTGGAATGTCCGGTCGCGCTGAATCCGCGGTCACGTCAGTTGCAAATGCATGACCGACCTCTCCTTTTTGGACCACCGCCTTGCATACGCGCCCGGCATGGCGATCATGCATCTCGCCGGATTCATTCCGCCGCCTTGGATGACCCAGCGCGCCCGAACTCGGCCACGTTCGACTGACCCGAGGGTGGGAAAATAGAGCGATGGAGCCGCATAGCCTGCCGCATGGCGCCAGGGGCATCGAGGGCGATGAATTCGCCATCGAGTTCCGCGGCGACAAGGTCGTCTTTATCGCCCGGTCCGCCGGCACAGGAGAGCACTACACGCTCCAGGCCGGCCTCAAGTCAGGTGTGATCGACCTGCACAAGACGCAGCCCAATACGGAAGGTGGCGATCCCCATCGCACGCTGTTCGCCCTGCGTCGCGACGATCTTCCTGGCATCCTCGGCAAATTCGAACCCATGGTGGAGGAACTGATCGGCCTGCTACGACCGCTGCGGGTCGGGTGGATGCACCGTCACAGCATCGGCATCGCCCGCGGCGTCAATCCGGTCAGCGATGAAGACATCGCCGCCGTTTCCCGAAAACGCAAGGGCCGTCTCTCCCTCGACGCGGAACTGTACGAGCAGAACATCATCGTGCCGGAATATCTGGAGGAGGTCTACGACTTCCCGGACGGCAACTTCGCGCTGCTCCACCGCGGCCGCCAGATCGGCATCGGCTTCAAGCGGACCTATGCTAAGGACGATGTGCGCCTGTTCTGGATCAAACTGAGCGACCTATTCAGGCTGAACAATGCGTGGCAGGAGAGAGCGACCAGCATTTTTGCCGCGGCGGCAATCCCGCCGGATCGCTACGCCGACTACCCGTTCCTTCGTGCGTGAGCGGCAGCCGCACAGATGCACTTCATCGATCCAGGCCGCAATTAACAGGGTAACCGATGGCTGAAGCGAATCGACGGCTTGCGCCTCTATACATCAAGGGCCCCGGATATGAGGAGTTCGTAGCAGCGCTGACGGAAATCGCCTACGCAGTGTGTGAACACGGGGCGCAGACCTTCCAGGCCCTCGGTAAATCCTTTGACGATATTCCTGGCGATGAAGAACTACGGCGCGAATTCATGGCCGCGTGCCATGAGGGCTTTGACCAGGCCCAGGCCGCCATCGGTCAACTGATCATTGAACTTGACGCGAATCTTCGGGCCGAACGCGACCGCGCTGAGGCGCGAACTGGTATGGTCTCGTCATCCATGCTGGCGGATAGCGGCCGGAAAATGGTGCTGCGTTAGCATCAGAGATATTCTGGGGGCAGAGGCAACCGTGGACCAAGCGTGGTTTGAGATGCGAGAGCTACGGCGGAGAAGGCTGGATGCTGCCGTCTGGATCCCTCTTCGTGCGAGCTGCCGGGAAACGGACGGTAAGTTTGGCCTTGCTGGTTACCGATCAGAGTTTTTCGGGCTGGGGTCGGTAGCTATTCCGTTCGACTTGAGAGAGCAGGCGCAATCACTGGGGTGGGACGATATAGGGCTTGCGCAGGACCACGGCCCGTGGTTCCAAGACGGCCGCTACATTCCTTCCGATGAATTTCACGAGGGGCGTCACGCAGTTGTCGGCCTCTCCCTTGTACTGTCTGAGCGCGGAAACGTAGTGGAACCATCTGAATGGCACTTGCATCAGGACTTCGTGATCGCCCTCAGGTTGAAAAGAGAGGCGGATGTTTGGTTGGCGATGGACGAAGGGTACGTCGATGTAGCGCGCTTGCGCAGAGACCCCGACGGGACTCCCGTGATCTTGGAGGTTCGGGCCGAGCACCTAAAGGACTATCTTTGCGCCCGGAGAATGTGTCTTTATATTTCCTCCTACAGACATCGAGAAGAGATTCTTGAAGATGCGGGGCATATTGTTTGGCAGAACGGTGCCATTGAGGATGTCAGCGAAGGCGACAAGTTCAAAGGTTATGTAGTTGAAATCCACGAAGGAGGTGCACCCTTTGGCTCGTCCGCAGCGGTGTTTCATATTGGCCGGAAGAATCTCGACTTGGGCGAAGACGTACCCAGCGTCGGCCCCAACGACGAGAACATCGTTTCCAGATCCTGGACCATACACCGTAGAGGTCGCAAATTATTTCGTGTTCGAGGCGAGATCTGGCGGAACGAGTGGGTAAACAGTGCACAGCACAGCCCTCGTGTTCGCGGCGATAAACTGCCGACAACGGTATCGTTCATAACAGACTCCGCCGGCACGCGCGAAAACGCCGACGCGCTTTTGCACTCAGGAAGCTGGCTGTGGTTTCGACCAGACGTAACTATGGCCGTAGCCCACCGAAGGGGAGGAGAGTTGCAGTGGTATACGAGAGACACCGGACATGTGCGATGCCCTCCGAGCTCTGGCGTGCATTTTGGCGTGAACCAGCTCGGGTTGATAAACGTTTTTGCGAAGGACATCGCTTTGCTCCCGGATTGGCAGCAACGTTTGTGGGCGGGGTACAACGTGGGCCCGGAAGGCGGCGTTTCTGAAGAACTCTTGGCGGCGCAAGCCGAGGGTATGCCCGCCAAAACACAGGCTCCGGAGGCGTTCTTGCAGAAAGCCATCGAACACCTGAACGAGATCACAACCCGCAGGTTTGGGTTCACCCTATTCCGTGGGCACGAACAGCTCAGTGATATTCTTTCGCGTACTCACCGGTTTAGGTCGGTCGATCAGGCCGGGTTCTTTTCACTCGCCAAGGACTTGGCGAGATTGACCGCGGACAGCATCGACGCTACCTCGCTGCAAAGGATTGTGGCACCCCCAAAAGGGGAGAAATGGGGTTCCCTCAAATCGCTGGAAAAGGTCGTTGCACAGGAAATTGATCCGGGCAATGCGAAATCTGTGCTCGCGGCTCTTGCTGGGATATATGAACTCAGACATGCTGATGCGCATCTGGCGAGTAGCGATTTGGCGGAGGCTTACAATCTCGTGCAAGTGGACAACAGGCTGCCGTTCGTCGGCCAAGGTTATCAAATACTCTCGTCGTGCGTAACCTGCCTTTACGAAATCGCCGAAATCTTGAATCGGTCTGGCGGTGAGGGGGCTCCCCCAAGCCCGCGATCTACCGACTCACGCACAGAGCGTTCCCCATGAACCCCGACGCGCACCGGCCTGCAGTAGTTCGCCAGTGTCAACGGTCGTGTAACGCCCGGCTAACGAAGCGGTCCAGAAGTCCGCATCGGGGAAGCTCCGGGCGGACGTATGGCGGGCTGGTGAACTCGCCCGTGACGCTCACCACAAGGCTCATGGTTCGGGGATCCACAATGGCGCGCGGACAGTGCTCCATCGAGGCCGAGATTTGGGCAATTTTGGGTAATGCGCGATGGCAGTGATGGCAATCGTGGCACGCACGGCAACGGAGAATCTGCAACTTGCAGGTTCTATTGCCCACCTAAGAGTCCGAATCCCACTCTCGAACGATGGCCCCAAAATGAATGCTAACGTAAGCCAACAAAACAGCCGATAGCTCCAGCAGGGCGGCCGATCGGGCTCGCCTCCAGAGCAGCGCTGGTGGTGCGATAATGAGCGTCGCCTCCTAGTACCCGCGGCAGACCAGTACCGTAACTAAAGACAATGGGTGAGCCGAATCCGTTACCATTCTCTCGAATTCCTTTGGCTAAACCGATCGCTCGGGAGGAAGGCACAAGAACACCAAGCACAGGGAGCGGTGGGCTCGACGCACTAGCTGACGCGATTGCAGAGCGGCTTTTTGTGCGAATGAACCAAGCCGACGATTGTCGGCTTTTTAGTGTAGATGAGGCGGCAAAGTACATAGGTCGGACGCCGAAGGCCCTACGACACATGATTGCCAATGGTACTGTGGCTGCCGTTCGCGAAGGCGGCCGTGTGCACCTGGACCGCTGCGATCTGGATCGGTGGATTGAGTTGCGCAAGACCCGTGGGTAGAATGACCCTGATGCCAAAGCATGCGCGCGGAAGTGGCTCGTATTACCGTCGGGGCAATGTTTTTTGGATTTCCTATTGGGTGAACGGTAGACAGCTCAAGAAGAGTACGCGGTCCAGCGACGAGAGCGAGGCGAAACGACAGCTCAAGATTGCGCTGGGTGAGGCTGCTGCTGGGAAGGACATTATACCGGAGCGGGCAACCATCGACGACCTCTTCGGTCTCGTGCTGGCCGACTACAAACTCAGAAAACTTCGTGATTCCGCCACAATTCAATGGCGGTACGAAGCACACATAAAGCCGCTAATTGGTACGCTGTTGGCTTCCCGCTTTAGCCCGCATCAGGCTCGACAATACGTGGCCGCTCGACGAAACGAGGGCGCCTCCGACGCAACCATTAATCGCGAACTGGCGATTGTGCGTCGTGGCTTTAACCTTGGATTGCGTGAAGATCCACCGCTGATTCGCCGCGCGCCGTATATTCCCAAACTGGAAGAGGACAATGTCCGACAAGGATTCATTGAACAGGCTCAATACCTGGCTCTACGGGAGGCTTTACCGGAACACCTAAAAGCCCTGGTTGTCGTGGCGTACCACTGCGGTAACAGGCTCGGTGAACTGCGAAAACTACGCTGGAGCCAAGTCGATTTATTGTCCGCCGAGATCCGCATTGAGAAGGCGCAGGCGAAGGCAAAGAAGCCGCGGACGCTCCCAATTTACGGCGACATGGCCCACTGGCTGGAATGGCAGGCCAAACGACGTGTACCTGGATGTGATTTGGTGTTCCACTGGAACGGCAAGCCCCTGGGTTCCCACTTGAAGGGATGGGAGCGCGCGTGCAAGGCGGCGAGCCTAGACGGCCTTCACTTTCACGACCTCAGGAGAAGTGCGGTGCGCAACATGGAACGCGCCGGCATTCCACGTCATGTGGCGATGCAGCTATCTGGGCACAAAACCGAAAGCGTTTACCGGCGCTACGACATCGTCGTGGAAGAAGACTTAAGAACTGCGGCGAAGCGCTTGGAACAATACCACCAACAAAAACCTCAACTGCAACGGGTGAAATAACCGGTACAACAACCGGTACAGTTTCCCTGCTTGCTAGACCAAGAACTACAGTGGAATCTTTGGGGTGGGTGGAGGGATTTGAACCCTCGGCCACTGGAACCACAATCCAGCGCTCTACCAGCTGAGCTACACCCACCGTGTGGACGTTTCAAGTTTATCAAGGCCATCCGGAGCAGAGCAAATTTCGGGGTTTGGGGGGTCCTGCCCAGCCGATAAATTGATGTAAAGATGGGAGGTACCTCTGTGCGTAAGAAAAGATTCGACAGTCTTCGTGGTTATGGACTCTTCCGTGTTTCGCAACCGAACGCGCTCCGCCTGGCTGAGCCTGGCGTCCGTCGCGCTGTTGCTGTTGCAGCCAGTCGTGTTCTTTTGGCAGGTTCTCGTCAATCCGAGCGCCCACATTCCTTTTGACATCGAGGGGTTCCACCTTCCCTTGATCTCCTACATCGCGCAATGCGTGCGGCGCGGGGTTGCGCCGCTTTGGGACCCCTATCCCTATTGCGGCGTGCCGATCCACGCCGATCTGACCGCGGCGCTGTTCTACCCGTTCACCTGGCTGACGATTCTGGCGGGCAACCATACGCACGGGCAGAAGCTTTTCTATTGGGTCGAAGTGCTCGTGCCGCTGCACATGGCCCTCGCCGGCCTGTTCACGTTTCTTCTGCTGCGGCGGATCGGGCTTGGCCGGCCGGCGGCGCTGCTCGGAGCCAGCGTATTCCAACTGGGCGGCTATTTCGCTTCGCAGGCGCAACACTTGGGCGCGATCTGCGCGGGGCCATGGCTGCCGCTGTCGATCCTGGCGGTTTGGGAACTCCGCGTTCGCGTGCGTCCGCGCTGGATCGCGATCCTGGCGCTCGCAGTGGCGATGAGCATCCTCTCCGGCTATGCGGCCACAGCCGTCGTGGTAGCCGGTGCGACCATTTTGTTCGCCGCCGCGCTGGTAGCGTTCCGCGAGGCCCGCTGGCAGCTCCTGGGAGGGGTGGCCGCCGGATTTGTGGGAGGCGCCGCCATCTCGTCCGTGGAATTGGCGCCCCTTTGGCAGTTGACGCATTTGAGCATCGCCGCCACGCGGGGCATCGCCGAAGGGCTGGGCGGCGGCTTGTCCTGGCAAGCCATGGTGTCGCTTGTAGATCCGAACCACTACCACATCTTCGACCTGGTCAACTACAAGCTGTCTTACAACTTTACGTTCCTATACACGTATTGCGGCCTGGCGACCATCGGTCTGCTGGCGCTGGCGCTGATTCTCCGAGAGCCGCTCGCGCGCATTCTTCTGCTGCTCACGCTGGTGAGCGCCGTTTGGATGTTGGGCGAGCACACCCCCGTTTACAGCTTCGTGTTCACGCATCTGCCCCGCACGGTGCGCGGCGCCTTATACGCCGAGTTTGCCCTGATGGCTTTTTGCTTTTTTGCAGGAACTACCGCGGCCATGGTTCTGGACCGCCTCGGAAAACGGATGCCGACAGCGGTGCTATGGGCGATAGCACTGGTGACCAGCTACGACCTCATCCACGCCGGCAGTGACCGGCCCATGAACTCGTTTCCCGGCGGATACCAGGGTGAAAACTCGGAATACCGGATCGGCGGGGCGCCGAACCTGCTGGAATCGCTCCAGGGTCTGGTGGGCCGCACCGTGCCTCCTTCCCGGATCGACTACACCGACAACCGTTTTGATGCCGGCTTTCACGGTACGGAGTTGTTTCGCCTGCCTACGCCGAACGGCGACAATCCATTCCTGCTCGAGCGGGTGTGGCGCTTGCGGTTTCTCTATGCCACCGGCCGGCCGTGGGACCGGCAACTGTCGGTGAACCGCATCGACTCTCCTCTCCTCAACATGCTCAACGTAGGCTGGCTGATCAGCTTCACGGAACTTCCCAAGGATCAGGTCGAGAAGGCGGGGCTCGAGTCACACGGAGTCCTGCATGGACTGTGGGTGTACCAGAATCCGCGCGCCTTGCCACGTTTCTTTCTGGTGCCGCGGATCCGGCGATCGGCTGGAGAGAAAGAGACGCTCGACCTGCTGGCACAGCCGGAGTTCGATCCGGCGCGGGAGGCTATCGTTGAGGGAATCCCACAAGACCGCGAGCTGACGGCCACGGGCAATGTCAGCGTCAAGGGGTACGGGGCGAATCGCGTGCACCTGGTGGTCAACTCGCAGGGCCCGGCTTACCTCGCCACCTCGGAGACGATGTACCCAGGCTGGCAGGCTACTGTGAACGGCCGGCCGCAAACACTGCAGATGACCAACGGCGCATTTCGCGGCCTTCTTCTGCCCGGCGGGACGAGCGACATCGTTATGGAATACCACCCCCCGTACTTTGTTTTGTGGATAACGGTCAGCTTGATTTTCTTCGTTGGCGCAGTGGCATCGGCAATTCTCGGCGACCGGATCTCGCGCAAGAATATGCCAACCGGCACAAGCGTAACGGCCATGGCCCAATAGCGGTCCGCAGAATGTGAACATCGGCACGTCGCCTAAACGTCACCAGGATCTTGACTACTGGCGCTGGCGGACAAATTGCATTAGCACTCCCAGAAAGGGAGGCAACCAAGAATGCCCTTGGTAAACATTATCATCGCGCTGGTTGTGGTTGGCGTGCTGTTGTGGCTCATCAACACGTACGTGCCGATGGCGTCGAGTATCAAAACGATCCTCAATGCCGTTGTCGTGATCGTCGTGGTGATCTGGCTATTGCAAGACTTTGGGGTGTGGGCGCAGATCGAAAATTATCGAGTGCCACACTAGAGTACGGGGCCTTACAGCCCCGCCTTCTTCCACAGCTCGTCCACGCGGCGCTTCACTTCCGCCGACATTTCGATAACGCCCGGCCAGGGACGCGTGAAACCCTCGGTGGGCCACTTGCGCGTGGCGTCCACGCCCATCTTGGAACCGTAGTTGGGGAGACGGCTGGAGTGATCGAGCGAATCGATCGGGCCCATAACGAATTGGATGTCGCGCTCGGGATCGATATTGTTTAACGCTTTCCACACCACCTCGCGTGTGTTCTGAACATCCACGTCCTCATCCACCACCACGATCACCTTGGAAAACATTGCCTGTCCCAAGCCCCAGATGGCGTGCATCACTTTTCGCGCGTGGCCCGGGTAGGATTTGCGAATCGACACGAGGATCAGATTGTGGAAGATGCCTTCGGCCGGCATGGCGATGTCGCGCACTTCGGGCAACTGGAGGCGCATCAGCGGCAGGAAAATGCGCTCGACCGCTTTGCCCATGTAGTAGTCCTCCATGGGTGGAGGGCCCACGATGGTGGTGGCGTAGATCGGGTCCTTCCTTTGGGTGATGCACGTCACGTGGAACACCGGGTACTCATCGGCCAGCGAATAGAAGCCCGTGTGATCGCCGAAAGGCCCTTCGGTGCGCAACTCGCCCAACTCGACGTAGCCCTCGAGCACAATTTCCGCGTTGGCGGGCACTTCGAGATCCGAGGTCTGGCACTTGACCATTTCGACCGGGCTCTGGCGCAGGAAGCCGGCGATCATCATTTCGTCCAGATCGGGCGGTAGCGGCAGGATCGCGGAGTACATGGTGGCGGGGTCGGCGCCAATCGCCACCGCCACATCCATGCGCGTTTGTCCGTGATGCCGCATGCGCCGGTAGTGTTCGGCGCCCTGCTTATGCGTCTGCCAGTGCATGCCCGCCGTGCGTTCGTCGTAGATCTGCATGCGGTACATGCCGCAGTTGCGCTTGCCGGTGTCGGGACTCTTCGAAAAGACGAGCGGCAAGGTGATGAAGCGGCCGCCGTCGCCCGGCCAGCACTGCAGAATGGGATAGTCGTGGAGCGAGAAGCCTTCCGTGCGCACCACCTCCTGGCAAGGGCCTTTGGAAACGACGCGCGGGAACACAGACCCGAGATCCGCCAGCTTGGGCAGCATCTTAATCTTGCCCATGAGCCCCTCGGGCATGCGCATTTCGAGCAACTCCACGATGCGGCCGGCCACCTCTTGAAGCGAATCCACCTCGAGCGCCAGCTCCATCTTGCGCGTGGATGCGAAGCCGTTGATCAGCACTGGAATCGACGAGCCCTTGGGCTTCTCGAAAAGCAGCGCGGGCCCGCCCCGCTTCACGGCGCGATCGGCAAACTCCGCGATCTCCAGAACCGGATCTACTTCCAAAGAGATGCGCTGCAGCTCGTGATTCTTTTCCAATGCGCGGATGAACTCCCGAAGATCGCGATAGGCCATAAGCTATAGTGGGTGTAAATAACAGTACATCCTAAGGAGAAGCAATGTTCAACCGGGTTGCCTTGATTACCGGCGCGAGCCGGGGAATCGGGCGGGCGGCGACTCTGGCATTGTGCCGCGCAGGGTTCGACGTCGTAGCAGCCTCCACCACGATCGAAGGCAACGGGGAATTCGCCGCGGCAATGGATGCTTCCGGCGCGCGGCCGATGGCGGTGAACCTGGACGTGAAGTCTCCCGAGTCCATCAAGGAAGTCTTCGCGCGTGTGTTGAAGGAAAAGAGCCGCATCGACGTGCTGGTCAACAACGCGGGAATTACGCGCGACGGCCTCGCGGTCCGCATGAAGGCGGCCGATTGGGACGTGGTGCTGCGCACGAACCTGGACGGCGCTTTTCTGGCGATCCAGCAGGTGCTTCCCGGCATGATGCGCAACCGCTGGGGACGCATCATCAACGTATCATCCGTGGTGGGGCAGGCGGGCAGCGCGGGCCAGGTCAACTACGCTGCTTCCAAAGCGGCCCTGATCGGCATGACCAAATCATTAGCGCAGGAATTGGGAAGCCGCTCGATCACCGTGAATGTCGTGGCCCCCGGCTATATCGCCACCGACATGACAAAAGATCTGCCCGAGGATCGCAAGCAAAAGATTCTGTCCGCGATTCCGCTGGAGCGAATCGGGACTCCGGAAGATGTGGCGGCCGCCATCCAATTTCTGGCCAGCGAGGAAGCGGGGTATATCACCGGACAGGTGCTGGCGGTGAACGGCGGGATGTACATGTAGCCCTCAGGAACTCCGGGGGATGGCCGCCATAGACGTTAATATCGGCGGTTTCGGTTGTACTCGTCTCCCAGAATGCGGTTTGGGGCTCTGCCGCGCGACTTGGCGAGTCGTACACTCTGATTCCGCTAAAGCATTTAGCTTCTTGTCAAATTCGAGGCTCAAGATGAACGACCAACAAAAGAAGGAACAGTATTCTGGAGTGCGAAACCAAGAGATCCGTGCGGCACTGGATCAGCATTGGGCGGCGTCCGATGCCAACGATTTTGAAACGGAGCACCGCATCTATCACGAGGACGCGGTACTGGAATACCCGCAGTCAGGCGAGCGAACCCGCGGTCGACGCGACATACAGAACCAGCGCGCTAGTCAACCGAGCAACAAGCGGTTCGCTGTCCGACGAATCATTGGCAGCGGCGATCTTTGGATCACCGAATTCATCCTGACATATGACGGCAAGCCGTCCTACACCGTGAGCATCATGGAGTTCAGGGACGATAAGGTTGCGCGCGAAACACAGTACTTTGCGGATCCATTCGTGGCTCCCGCATGGCGCGCTCAATGGGTCGAACGGATGGACCCATAATCCCGAAGCGCGAGAATTCGCTAAACGACACCGCCATTTGTGGTTTGCAGCACAATTGTCGAGCACAGAGATTAACGCCAGAGAACCACTTCCTGATTAACGCGGTTACCGAAGAAGTTGAACTGTATGATATCGGGTATCATTACAGGACATCCTCCGACGGTGTGACAAGAAGTGGATTGGAAACGGTTGGTCCAGTTTGCGCTGCTGGGTAGCAGTGATTTGGCACAATATGCCATCCTGCTGATACGCGTTTCGCTCGGGGTGTTCTTCGCCATCTCCGGGGCAAACAAATTGTTTGTCGCTAGCAGCGCGCAAACTATGTACGAAACGCTCGTTGCGGCCAAAGTCCCGTTTCCGCACCTGATGACTTATTTCGTGTCGGGTGTCGAGCTCGTTGGCGGATCCTTGCTGACCGTGGGGTTTCTTTCGAGCCCGGCCTGCTTGGCTTTATTGGTCGATATGCTGGTCGCCATCCTGACCACCATGCTTTCCGCTATTCCCAAAGGACTTTCGCCTCTTAACTGGCTCGACGATTTCCTCTACCTTCCGGAAGTCCTGTACGTGCTCGTCTTTATCTGGCTGATCTGCTCTGGCCCGGGAAAGTTCAGTGTCGATCACTGGCTCGCCGGGAAGTTGATTAACGTGTAAACCGGAGACTGAGGAGATCCTTTCGCGGGGTTAAATCCGCTTTTGTGCCCGAGGGACGCGCTACTCGTACCGGCACGCAAACAGGAGATCCCGGCGCCGCTTGTCGTGCCGCTACCCATCGACGCCCTGAGAATCGCCGGCAACCGGGCAGTGCCGGATGGTCCCGAAATGGCGGGCAATCCAGAGTCGGCGGGCAAGGTGCTAAACCCTAGTGGGAGGGAGTTCCGGGTACATTTGGCGCCTTTGGTGGAAAGCGGTAGATGACTCGCTTGTGTTGTGGGATCAAGAACCCTATACCGGCACCCACCGCCCCGATGAAGGCAACCACCCCCACCACCTCAGCGCTCGAGCAAGTCTGCTGCGTCCCGCAACAGCCTTCGTTGCTACCGCAAGCGAGTCCTGCCATAACGGACATCACACCTCCTGCTATGGCGCCTCCGTAGGCCGCTTTGCGCTTTCGCGAGATGCCGTTCACGAACGCAACTTGCTCAACGTCAGGTTTGCCGAACACGGTTATATTGCCCTGGGGGCGGCGCACGCTCAGGCCGCGGTTGTCGGAGCCGACCATCATACCGACCACCGACTTGCCGGAAAGAAGTCGAACGTAAACCTTTGTACCTGATGGAAGCTGTTTGACTAACTCCCAAGGATCGGTTTGAGCTGGGCATGTCACTTGAAGTAACAGGCCAATCAGGACGAGACTCGCCGCCTTGCCAGGATCGAACATAAGCCTCCCCGTCCGGGAGTATAGGACGAACGAGTCTCTAACGCTATCGCCCAACGGAGTAAGCCTTTTGGTTAGCCGCTCGGGAGAGCTTCTCTGGTGCGGAGACCTTATTGGTGACGCAAAGCTGCTAAAGGGTTGATTCCAGCGCAACCGGATCCGTACAAATTCTGAGCAAGACGATTGGCGAGAACCATACCGGGTCGATCTTGGTGGAGCTGCAGTTCGACGCCGACGCTGCGCACCAAGCCGTTTCTGCTCGGCGCTGGCCACGACAAATGCCGCCTCGGTGTTGAGATCGCCGGATTCGACTCAGGTTAGAACTGGAACCGTGCTACGATCTGACCGCCTCGCGGCTGAGCCCCAGCGCCGTTCAAGAAGTTGACAAAGCCGTAGCCCTGCGACAAAGTGCCGCCAGGGTTGCCGTGGAGTGTCACCGTGCTGACACTCGTATACGTCCCGCCAAAAGGTGAGCCATCGAGTGGCGCCGGATGGAACAAGCGGTTGAAAATGTTCTGGAACTCCGCGCGGATCTGCAGCCTGTACCGGCCTTCCTTTCCGATTGGGAAAAGACGCCCGAAGCTTGCGCTTTCGGCGGGCTGCCGCTGCCAACGGAAGTCGTTGAAGTATGGCGCGGAAGTCCCGAAAGTACCATACGGCGGTTCCACCCACGCAGCCGGATTCAGCGCCAGTTGCTGGGTCGGATCGAACTTGGAGTTCGGATTTACCAGGAACAGAGGCTGCCCAGGCACCCTGTCCAAGAACGTGTAGCCGCCGCCCCACAGTGCGGGGTTGTTCGCCGGTCCGCGAGCCAGGTTCGCGAGCAGGTTATTGGCGGAGAACGGGCTTTGCAGTATTTGACCGCTTTGATAACGGAGAATTCCGGCCAATGTCCAGTCGCGTGCTACCCACGACAGCGCCTTCATCCCGCTCGAATCTGCCGTCCACTTAGGTGTCTGGTAGCTGAATGCAATAATCAACAGTTGCGGAATACTGTAGCTGGAAATCTGCTTGTCGATGGCTTTGTTGTACACATCGTTGATGAGCGGCGGCGACGGCACGACGTAGGAAAAGTTGGAGTTGGTGCCGTTGGTGAGCTCCTTCTCCCACGTGTAGGCCGCCTGCATGCTCAAGCCGTGCTGCAGGCGCTGAGTGGCCTTGATCTGGAGGGAGTCGTACCAGGTATTCCCATCGGGAGGGCCCTGGAAAGGCGGGATGCCGTTCCATTGTGGATAGGGCCGCAGCGCCTGAATCAGGGGCTGGGTGCTCGGGAACCCGGGGTAGACGCTATTGGGATTGGCGAGATACGGAAAGCGCGCGATGACAGCGGGCGAATTGATTTGCGTATTGAGGAGCGTGGTATCCGCCTTATTGGTGATGTCGATTCCGTCCGCTAGCAACTGCTGCGGCGTCAGCGCATTGTAATTCAAGCCGGCCAGCAGCGGCCCCTCCCACCAGGCGCCGCGATTGCCAACGTAGGCGGCATCCACCACCAGGTTCTGCGTAATCTGCCGCTGGAAGCCGAGGCTCCACTGGAACGTGCGCGGTAACCGGCCGGTGTTCTTAGCGATCGAAATGAACGGGGAGGAGGGTGGGATGACCCCCGGCGCAGCGGGAACCGGGTATTGAGGCGTAAAGTTCGGCCAGTGGACCACCGGATTCCCGAACCGGTTGCCGGGCCCTTCGGGGTCCCCGTCCGCCAGGCGCTCGCCTGGGGCGCCCGCGCCGAGACCATAGGCCGACGCAGGTATGCTGTAAAAGTCACCGGAGCTGCCCACTACGCCGCCTTCCGTTTCCGCGGCATAGGAGATGGCGGCTCCCCCGCGGAACACCGTCTTCGGCGTGATCTGGTAGGCGACTCCCAGGTGCGGCCCGAAGGCAAATGGGTAAGCCTGGTCGAATTGGCAGTGGCAGGTGGCCAAGTATTCCACCGTGCCAATCCTTCCGCCGATCAGCGGGTTGGGAAGGTCGAAAGCCGCGTTTTGCTGGCGGCCATATTGTTCCTTCCAATTGATGGCGTAATCCCAGCGCAGGCCGTAGTCGAAGGTCAGCTTGCGCGTGATTTTCCAACTGTCCTGGGCGTAGATGCCATAGGCGTGGTCTCCCAGTCGCTCATCCGCGGGCGCGGCCGTCGCGATGGTGTTGGCGTAACCGAGAAAGAAGCTGGCATACGCGAATCCGCTACTCGCGAAATTCGCAAAGGGCAGGCCGTTTTGCGAGGGATCCGCGGTCTGTTGCTGCGCGAATGTAAATTCTCCCTGGGCGCGGCTTGAGTTCAATCCCTGGGTCCCCTCAAACAGCGCCGTTGCCCCCAGCTTGTAAGTGTGGTTCCCCTTGACCCAAGTCAAACTGGCGTTGAACGTGGGCTTATAATCGTGTAGCTCCGGGGAAAGAGTGAAGGCCACGCCCGTATTGGTCACGGGGAATCCGCCGCCGCCGGTCCACCCGCCCCCATTTGCGGAGTACATGCCAGCCAGATACGGGAAGTAGGTTCCTGCGGTGAAGGGAACCCCATTAGGAAACAGTTGCGTCTGGTTATACGCGGGCGCCGATGAGGGATTGGAGAGCTCCAGATAACCGGCGCCGAAATGCAACAGCAAGGTTGGAGAGACTGTCGTATCCAGGTTGAGACGTGCAATGTCCGTGGTGGAGTGCTGAGGCTGCAGGGAGGTATACGGTTGTGTGAATCCATTAGTCTGGGGCGAGACCTGGCGGTTCCAGGAATAGTATGCGGACAGCTTCATTTTGCTGTTAATGATGTGATCGATCTTGATGGAAGGAATCGTCGAGTGCCGGAAATTCAAGTAGGGAGGCGCTGTGTAGTTGAACAATCCGGGCGTGTTGGGCAACGGAATCATATTCTGAATGATGGCCGCGGTGGGATCCAGGCGGCTGACCGGAATTACGTTGCCCGCAAAGGGAGTCCGCTCTTGGACGCCATTCACCGTCTTATTTGTCAGCGGATCGAATATCTCATTCAGGCAAACGCTCGCTCCGGATGCCGGAACAACGTTGCACGTGGAACTCTGGGCCGCGCTGAAATTCCCCAGGCGTTGGGCCGCGGTGGGAACGACGCCAATCGTAGTGGTGGAGTAAACGCTCTGACGAAACTGTTCAAAGCTGAAGAAGAAGAAGGTTCTATCGTGACCGTTATAGATCTTGGGTATACTAATGGGCCCGCCAAACGTGAACCCGTAGTCGTTCTGGCGCAGCGGATTCCGAATGTGCTGGCCTTCCTTGGCAGGGTTGTGGGTGCCCGCATCGGTGAACGGTAGGCCGGCATTCAGGGCTTCGTTCACGAAATAGTCGTATCCGCTCCCGTGAAGCTGATTGGTGCCGGACTTCATCGTGTAATTGAAGTACCCGCCACCCGCCTGGCCGTACTCGGCCGAGAAGTTACTGGTTTGGACAGCCACCTCTTGGATCGCTTCCACGCCCGGCTGGACCATCTGGTTGGACCCCTTGTTCATCCCGTTGGTGGCGTCCTGTCCTTCAATGTTGACGGCTTGCGAGTTGGATGGCATTCCGTTAACGCGCAGGATTCCGGAGGAATTCGTATCACTGGACTGACGCGCGCCCGGCAGCAGTTGGATGATGGAAAGGGGGTTGCGGATATTGCCCAGGGTGTTTGCCGATCCGATAGGGGCGGCGCCGCTCAGCGTGAGGACGGGAAGCTCGTCCATGGTGCTGATGGAGATGTTGTGGCTCACCTCCCCACCTTCCGTTTTGAGCAGGGGCGCGGCGGCTTCCACCGTGACCGATTCGGTGGCAGCGCCAACCTCCAGCGCCGCGTCGATGCGAAGCGTCCCAGCCACCTCCACCACCAGCCCCGGACGGATGAACCTCTTGAAGCCCGCCACCGTCACTTCCAGTTCATAGTTGCCCGCGGGCAGTTGAGCAATGGTGTAATTGCCGGTATTGGATGTCGCGACTGCGTACACTGCGCCAGTAGCAACGTTTCTGGCCTCAACGGCCGCGCTGGCGACCACTCCGCCGGCTGGATCTGAGACTGTACCAGTAATCGTGCCACGGTCACTTTGAGAGAACGCGGCAATGGCGAGGGCAAGCAAACTCACTGCAACCGAAAGGGAGCGCATACAGGGCCTCCTGATCGAATCGTAAAAAGCCCAGTCACTGATTAAAAAAATCACCCTACCGGAAATATTAGGGTGGAGTATATGCTGGATGGCAAACTACGTCAAGCCCAATTCTTAGACCAATTTCTTGGCGTGCGGAGAGGGGTTTGCGCTGGAGTGGCGATAATGCTGCTCTTCACGGGCATTCACAAATGGTGGCAAGCGGCATCGCGGAGCGCGTTATCGCATCCAGAAATTTCTCTTGTGGCGAATTAGTTGTTGTTCCCGAGTGACGCGCTACTCGGAGGCAGGCTTTTCCCGGCCGCGGCGCTCCACCTTTGTCCAGTTTGACGATCCACTTCAAGACGTCACCCAGCATAGCCTCAACGCACACGAAGTGCTGCCGCGGCGAGAGGTTCACCTCGGAGCGGCTGAAGCTGCCACCTTCGCCGTACAAATGCCTTGCCACAACCAATGTGATCGAGAGTCCGCAGAGCGGTGTGGCGCGCCGCACGGCGAACGTCACGCGGTGGCGCGATCGGGAGATGGTGGAGCGCTGGGTCGCATCGGCGTGGCTGCTCAAGGAGAAGAACTCCGCAAAATCGATGGCCATCGAGATCTGTGGGCGTTGGCCACGATCTTGGGCCTCAATCTCTAGTTCAGCCAATCGCAGGAGAAGCTAGCGTAAAATAAACAGGTTGCTGTTGCCAGCCTTCAGCTACAGTTGGGATACCTCGGGATGGACGCGCGATCCAAATTTCCGCCGGTAACGGGAACGACTTTACAAGAAGGGGGATGATATGACCGTTCTACGAAAGATCTTTGGGACAAGTGTTGCGATAACAGTCGCTCTGACGATCAGCGCGCCGTCCTCGGCCATTGCACAAGCACCTGCGGCAGCGCCGGCCCAAGGCGGCGGAGGCGCGCAAGGCGGCGGCCGCTTGGGCCGAGGCGCCGCTCCGCGGTACACCCCTGCACCCGGTGCGAAGGACCTGAAAGCAGTCCTTTTCAACTGGGCCTGGTATATGGGTATGCTGCGGAGCAGTGAGGAACGCGATCTGATCATGTCGCTCGAATATCAGGGCAAGGGCGTCATGCAAGTGGATGGGCAGCCCTGCAATGTGACGAAGTATCGAACCAGCATCAGCTACCAGACGTCGGGGGAACGGATACAGATCACCGGCACTCGGCCCAACGGCCAGAGTTGCTCCAATGTCGAAGTCCTCAGTGGAGCGTACGCCTGGAACGAAGACATTCCCGGCGCCGAACTCGTCGCGGGCAAAGGCAAAGCCACTCCGATGCCGGCAACGGTAGAGGAGCGGATGATTCGCCTGTGGGCAGGCCCGCAGGGTGCGTTCAAGGCCGCATTCGCTGGGACTTCGGACACACCTCAAATGGCGCCCAGACCGCAACAGGTACCAGCGGACGTCATGACGGCAGGTAAAACATCCGTCGCATGGGAAGGCAACAAGCCGGTGGTGACGTTCCCGATCCCGAGCGTCCCGAATGCAACTGCGACCGCCACACTGGACGCGAAGTTCATGCCCGAGCGCGTCGTGGTGAAAAATGGCGCGAACACTTACGAGTTCACTTACAGTGATTATCGAGATTGGAACAATCCCCTCAACCCGGCCGAGGCGTTTTACGCGGGCAAGATGACGGAACGCAAAAACGGCGCCGTCGTCCGCGACATTACGACGACGGTGACGGAAACGGGACAGATGTACGTCGTAATGCCGGTTCCGGCAAGCGTCAAGGCGGCGATCCAGCCAACGAATCAGCCTCCCAACTGGACCCTGCCATCCCCCGTAGCGGCGACGCAGACTGCATCTGTCGTAACGCCGCGGTTGGCCAATGGGAAGCCGGACATGACAGGAGTCTGGGGTCCTCCCCCTCTTCTAATCACGGGTAGTGGAACCCGCCGGTGTGGTCCAACGCAGCTGCCGGGTGGGGGACTCAACCCCGACATCGGCTGCAAAACCGGGCAAGACAACTTCTGGGTGGATTATGAGTGGATCTCGCCCTCGCGGTTTGGGCCGAGTCGTCCCCTTTACAAACCCGAGTTCTGGGACAAGGTTCAGGAACTCGATCAGTGGACGAACAAGTACGATCCGATCATGACGTGCCAGCCGATGGGGATTCCGCGAGAGGGCACGCCCCGCCGCATTTTCCAAACGGCGAACGACATTACCATGCTGTATACGACGAGCGATTACGGAGGCGGAAACAGGGAATTTCGCGTGATTCCAACTGACGGCCGCAAGCACGACCCGAAGAAGGCGATCGAGGCCACCTACATGGGGTATACCGTCGGAAGCTGGGAGGGCGACACGCTGGTGCTCGACTCCATCTCGTTTGTCGATTCGACGTGGTTGGGACGAGGAGGCCTCTTCCATTCCGCCGACATGCACGTCGTGGAGAAATTCACGCGTAAGGGCGATGAGATCCTTTACGAAATCACCGTCGAAGACCCCGATGTGCTCTTGGAACCGTGGGTGATGGCGCCGCGAACGCTGCGGCTCAACGGAGCTGCCGACGCCGGACTTGTCCCGGAGCGTGCGTATTGCGAAGTCTACGAAACGGGTCACTTCGCGACGCAGATGAGACACTAACCGTTCTTCAGGAAGGAAAACATCAGCCCGTTTCGGAGTCACTCCGGAACGGGCTGTTTGTTTATGCGAGACAGAGAGGAATAATACTTCGGCAGAGGACACGGCGAATCACGCGCGACTCGGAGAAAGCTCGGAACCGGGGCGCTGCGGGCCGGAAGTCACTTACTCCCCGGATCTGCTGAGATAGCTAAGTCCTGCGCAGTTCCCGGCCTCTCTTCTCTTCACGTGCCACCGGGCCCCTATGGGCGCATTTCGTCTATTGAAGCCAGCCGTCTGACAGCGGTTCGTCGCCGTTCTCCGTAACGATCGTCGCCGGAACGGGCCTGTCCGCGGTACAGCCGGTGTCCGTTAAATCTGAGCAACCGCGTCTC
>Ga0335081_10003020_pt1 | contig 26410 bp, 25 predicted proteins | sample Lox_Sample_35_FD_206713 | JGI IMG/M metagenome (GOLD analysis project Ga0335081, IMG submission 206713) | Soil microbial communities from Loxahatchee National Wildlife Refuge, Florida, United States - Lox_Sample_3.5 | ecosystem: Environmental > Terrestrial > Soil > Wetlands | place: USA...
AGGATCGGCAGGTAGCGGGCGAAGTAGTTGTCCGGCATAATAAGAGAGCTCTAGGCAGCCAGCGACAACGCGATGTGACCAAACCATTGAATATAAGTTTCGCCCTCACCAGTGTCAACTGGCGGGACCGTCGGCAGGAGCAGCGCACGCCACCATGATCTTCGGTTTTAACACTGCTGTCACATATGGCGAGAGCGTCTACCATATCCAGAGCGAACCGCGGGAGCGCGAGCGGGCGCTGGAAACGCAGGTGTTCGTTGGCGGACGCTGCCTCGGTAAGCGCGCCACGTCCTACGACGAAATATTCTTTCAGCCGGGCTCAATTGAAGACCAACTCCACGACCTGCTCCGCTCGCAACACCGCCTGGTGGTCGAGGCCGCGCGTGAGGGCCGGCTTGGCGGCGTGCTGGGGGTAGCCGGCCCCCAGGCCGAGTTGTCAGTGCAGTTTCTTAACGCTGATTCAGTTTTTGCGGATGATTCAGTGGTGATGCGCTTCCGGGTTACGCAGGAGGGACGCGCGGTCCAGGGTGCCAGTCTTACTTCGCGGCTGCGCGTGCTGGAGGCGGAACCGATTTATTCTCAGGCGACCACCGACGCGGCGGGGACAGCCGAGATGCGGGTGGCCTTGCGCGAAGCCGCGCTCGAGGATGCTGACATCCTGGTGGAAGCGATCCACGGCGGACGGTCGATGTGGCGCAAGTTCCGGCTGCGGCGATCGAACTAGGAAAGCTGTCGCCCATGAAAACTGATGAGGATGTAAAAGCAATAAAACAAGTTGGTGAGGAATACTTCGAAGCGACAAATCTCGGGGATGAGAATCGATGTATCGCGACCATGGCTCCCGACGTAGTTATCATGCCTCCCGACCGCCCGTCTATTGTCGGCAAAGAAGAGCTTCGTCGCCTCTCACGCGAGTACCACGCAAAGTTTGAACTCAGCTACAGCCTGGTCTACGACGAGGTGGAGGTGGCGGGAGATTTAGCATTTGCCCGAGCGAGCGTCACCGGCACCCGCACGTCGAGGTCCGACGGAAGCGTTGAAAAGCTGCTTTGGAGGAACCTCTGGGTCCTTAAACGTCAGGCGGATGGCAAATGGAGGTTCTGGCGCATCATCTTTAACAGCGCGATCCCGTCGCCAGCCGCCTGAGTCGATTCAAGCGCCAGGACCGACCCGCGGACATAAAGACTCACTCACGCCAAGGATCTTCGCTCTTGCGCTCATAACTCAAGACTCCTTGCCGGCACCCTGCTCCATCTCCAGCAGCGTCTTCTTCCGCTCCGTGCCCCAGCGATAGCCGCCGAGACCTCCCGTGCTGCGCACCACGCGATGGCAGGGAATGGCGACGGCTAGGGGATTGCTGGCGCAGGCGCGGGCTACGGCACGCGCACTAGTCGGCTGGCCGATGGAGCGGGCCACCTGGCCGTAGGATTTCGTTGAACCATAAGGGATCGACCGCAGGTGCTCCCACACGCGCCGCTGAAAGGCCGTCGCCTGTACGTCCAGCGGCAACTGCGGCAGGGGATGCTCGCCGTGAAGCTGCTCCAGCAGGGCGCGGACCCAGCGGCGCAACACCACGTCGCCACGGCGGAGGGTTGCGTCCGGGAACTCGCTCCGCAATCCCTCCAACAGGTTGCCATCGGATTCGCCGAAGGAGATGGCGCACACCCCGTGATCGGTGGCCGCCAGCAGCATCCGCCCCACGGGCGAATCGAGCGTGGTATAGCGGATGAACACGCCCTTGCCGCCGCGCTGGTACGTGGCCGGCGTCATGCCGAGCTGCGGACCGCTGCGCTCGTAGAGCCGGCTGCTGGAGCCGAACCCCGCTTCGTAGATGGCGTCGGTGACCGAGCGGCCGGAACGAAGCTGCGACTTCAACGACTTCATGCGAATGGCGTCCGCATACTCCCGCGGGCTCACCCCCAGCACCGACTTGAAGATGCGCTGCAAGTGGAACGGGTTCATCGCGAAGCGTTCGCCCAGCGCCGCCAGCGTCACCGGCTCGTCCGTGTGTTCGCGGAGGAACTGGCAGATGCTTTCGACCCTCTTCATTCTGGAGTCGCCGTCGCGCGGGCGGCAGCGCAGGCAGGCGCGGAAGCCGGCGCGCTCCGCCTCGTCCGGCCGGGAGAAAAATCGCACCCGCTCGCGCCGCGGCCGCCGCGACGGACACGACGGCCGGCAGTACACGCCCGTGGAGATCACGCCGAAGACGAAGGCGCCGTCGCGGCGGGGATCCCGCGCCAGTACCGCTTGCCAGCGTGGATCATGGTCGTGAGTGCTCATCAGAGGAGTAAGTATCGTATCGCTCATGAAGAGACGATACGGTTTCGATGGTTCTCCAGACTATCCGATTCTTGCGTTCAAAGCATTTTTCCGGCGCCAGGAATCTGGGAACTCCTACAATGCTGGACGATGAAACTGCTGATCAATGGCGAAGAGCGCAGCTTCGGCGACGATCTGACGCTGGCGGCGCTGGTCGATCAACTCGGCCTGAAGGCTGACCGCGTCGCCGTTGAACTGAACCAGAATATCGTCCGCCGCGACGACTGGGCAGGTACCAGGCTCCGCGACGGCGACCGCCTGGAGGTGGTGCACTTTGTCGGCGGGGGTGTGGTCAGCTAAGAGATATCGCCGGCAAAGCCTCTCTGCCTCTTGAAGGGTGTCATCCTTCGCGCGCCGAAGACGAGCGGAGGATCTGACCAGGATGCTTGCACCACCAGGAATGGCTGTGCGGGCTGCCTCGCCAGATTCTCCCGCCTCCCTGTGGTCGGCGGAAGAATGACATTTGCAGCCCCTCCGAGGGGAACGTCTCCCTGTTGTCCTTCCCGGTTCTTTTCCACAGACAATCTGCTTGACACCCCACATCGCAATCCTAAAATGTTTGAAACAATTGCGATAACAATTGTTTGAGAGAAAAAATGCCTAACCCTCTCACCTCGAAAGAAGTCGCGGCGCTCACCGGAATCTCCCTGCGCCAATTGCAGTGGTGGGACGAGCGCGGGCTGGTGGTGCCGGCGCGCGAAGGCCATCGCCGCCTCTACTCGCTCGACGATCTCGCCGAGGTGGCGGTGATCGCGGAACTGCGCCACAAGGGTTTCTCTCTGCAGCGCATGCGTAAAGTAGTGCGCTTCCTGCGCCAGGAAATGGGCAAGCGGCTGGTGGAGACGGTCAGTAGCGGCTCCGATTACCACCTGCTCACCGACGGTCGCCGCATCTACGTGGAGAACTCGGCGCAGCAGGTGATCGACATCCTGAAGAATGCTCGTCAGCCCATGTTCGCGGTCTGCCTCTCGGACGCGGTGCGCCGCGTACACCCCGAATTGCGCAAGTCGCCGAACTCCGCGCGCGGAGGTGGGGGCACTGCGCTCAAAAAGAGGGTCAAGCTCCGCGCCTGAGCGGGGCTTTTTTGTTGTGCTAACAAACTGGAATGGAGACGCGGATGATCGCTGAATTAAATGTCCTGAGCGAATGGATCCCGGAGCAGATGGAGCCGGGAACGCTGTTCGTGCTGGAAAACGCAGGCGAAGTGGGGGAGAGTGATGATCCCTACTGGGCCGTACTTTCCTGCCCTTCCTGCGGCACGCTGGGGCTGATCACGCGCCGCCAGATTGCCGGCCTGATCCCGGTGATCTGCGGCTCCAGCAGTTGTCCAGCCCAGTTTTTCATCCGCGACAGCGAGATCGTGTCCCGCAAGCCGAGCTAGGCCGTCTCGCGTGCGCCAGGCGATCGAACGCCTGGCAAATTCATCCCTCTCCGCCCGACTTGGCCGCCGTCCCCTTTTCCACAGAACTTCGCAGTTGCCGCTAGCCGGATACTCCCCGATAATGGGTTCCCCAGGCGATTCACCTCACAACTCTGTGTCTGTGACTTTCAACGAGCGACAGCTCCAGGCCGTCGGACACGTGCACGGCCCCATGCTGGTGGTAGCCGGCGCGGGCACCGGCAAGACCACGGTGCTGGTGGAGCGGATTGCGCGTCTGCTGCGCGAGAGGCATGCGCGCCCCGACGAGGTCCTCGCGCTTACCTTCACCGACAACGCCGCCCACGAGATGAGTGCGCGTGTGCGCCTGGCGCTGGCAGGCGTTAACTGCGACGGCCTGCGTGCCATGACCTTCCATGCCTACTGCTACGGTGTGCTCGCGCGCGCGGGCAAGACCTTCGGCCTGCTCACGCCGCAGGACCTATGGGTCTATCTGCGGCGGCGCATCGCGGACTTGGGGCTGAGCTGGTATATCCGCGCCGCCAGCCCGGGACAGTTCCTGGAAGCGCTGCGCGAGTTCTTCGACCGCTGCCACGACGAGGTGGTGGGCCCCGCCGATTACCGGAAATATGTCACCGGGCTGAGGCGGGCGAACGTGGTGCTGCCGCGGGTGGTCAGCTCGAAGCAAGCGGAAGGCATGCCTCGCGAGGAGGTGCTGGCGCGCTGCGAGGAAATTGCCGGCGTCTTCGAGACAGTCGAGGAGATGCTGGCGCGGGAGAACCTCGGCGCCTACGCCCACATGATCACACGCGCGCTGCACCTGCTGCGCAACGATGAAGGGCTGCGGGACGCTGAACAGGGCGGCGCGCGCTTCCTGCTGCTCGATGAGTTCCAGGACGTCAACCTGGCGCAGATCGAACTGGCGCAGCTTCTGGCGGGAACGGAGCAGAACGTATTCGCCGTCGGCGATCCCGACCAGGCGATCTACCGCTTCCGCGGCGCTTCTGCGGCGGCCTTCCAGGAATTCGCGCGCCGGTTTCCGAAGACCCAATCCGTCAACCTGGTCGAGAATCAGCGCTCGCATACGCCGATCCTGAAGTGCGCCTACGCGGTGATCTCCGGCAACCCAACCGTGGCGCCGGCCGGCGCCGCGTTCCAGCGCGAGCCGCTGGAATCCGCCCGCGACCGGCGCGACAAAAAGCAGGGAGAGCTGCTGCCGAAATTTCCAGTGGAGCTTGTCGTCGCCGGCAACGAGCAGGAAGAGGCGTTCGAGGTTGCGCGGCGTATTGAAGAATTGCTGCGCGCCCCGGAGAAGAAGCGCGATGGCAAAGCGCGCCGCTGCCCGCGCATCGCCGTCCTCTATCGCCAGCACATGCACCGCAATGCGCTGGTGCGCGAGTTGGTGGCGCGGCAGATTCCCTTTGCCGTAGTCGGGCTGAACGCCTTGGAGACGCCGGAGGTGCGCGATCTACTGGCCTGCCTGCGCGTGCTGGCCTCCATGGCGGACAGTGGCAGCATGTTCCGCGTGGCCGCTCTGCCCATCTTCCACGTGGATGCCGAAGCCCTGCGCCACGCGCTGGTGCACGCGGGCAAGGGCGGTGATTTCATCAGTGTGCTGGAAACAATCCCCGGCGGCAGCGAGGTGGTAACGGCTGTCGAGGAAGCTTGGGCGACCGCGCGGATGAAGGGCATGAACACTTCCGCGGTGCTGCTGTACGTGCTCGAGCGCTTTGGTTTCGACCGCAACGCGCCTCCGGTGCTGGCATTTGCAAAATTCGTCCTCGAGTGGAGCAAGAAGCCGGTGGCGGGAAACGGTGAGCTTTCCGAGTTCCTCGCCTACATGGATCATTACCCCGAGGCGGGCGGCATTGTGGAGGTCGCGACCGGCGAGGAAGCTTCGGACCCAAACGTGGTGCAGCTCATGACGGCGCACACGGCCAAGGGGCTGGAGTTCGACCACGTCTTCGTGCTGCGGTTGAACCAGAATTCTTTCCCCACCGCTTTCAAGGAAAAGCTGTTCGAATTTCCGCAGCAGCTCCGGCGCGGGCTGGTGGCGGAAGGAGACGACAAGGAGATCCACAAGCAGGAAGAGCGGCGCTTGTTTTACGTGGCGATGACCCGGGCGCGGGAGACGCTCACGTTGTGCGCGCGTCCCAGCCGCAGCCGCAGGGACGCACGCCCGAACGCCTTCGTGCGCGACTTGATCAATGATCGCGCGGCGCGGCCGTATTGGAGCGAGCGCGAGGTCGCGCCGGTCACCATCGACGTCGCCGCAGGAGCCCTGGCCGCCGGCTCGGGCGTGGGAGCGTGGCTTTTGAACCCGCCGCCCTCTCCTTTCGTTTTTGACGGGGCGTTGAGCGCCACCGTGATCGAGAGCTACGAGACTTGCCCGCTGCAGTTCAAGATCGAGCGCTTCTGGAAGGTGCCAGGCGAGGTCGCCGCGCAGATGCAATACGGCAACACCATCCATACCTTGCTGCGCGACTACTACGAATCGCGGCGCGCCGGCCGGCCGAAAAGCGCCGACGAGATGGTGGAGTTGCTGCGCGTGGGACTGGCGGCGACCGGGTTCGTCGATCCGGTGCAGCGCGAGCTCTACGAGAAAGAGGGGACGAAGCAGTTGCGCGAGTTTGTGCGCCTCGATCAGGCTAAACCGCCGGCGGAGGTGATCGGGACCGAGCGCGGATTCGAGATCACGCTGGGAGGCGTGCGCGTGAAGGGACGCCTCGACCGCATTGACGGTATCGCCGGCAATCGGGTCGCTATCGTGGATTACAAGACCGGCAAGCCACGCACCGAGGACCACGCCAGAAAAAGCCTGCAGCTCTCGATCTACGCCCTGGCCGCGCGTGAGAAGTGGGATTACGAGGCTGAGCGGCTGGTGTTCTACAACGTTGCTGATAACAGTGAGGTGGTGAGCAAGCGGGACGCGCGGCAACTCGCAGAGGCCTGCCAGCGCGTGGCTGAAGTCGCAGAAGAGATCAAGGCCGGGAACTTCGATCCCAAGCCCGGCTTCCACTGCGGCTGGTGCGCCTATCGCAACCTCTGTCCGGCAACCGAGGAGAGGCTGTATCAAATCCAGGCGCAGGCCGCGGGGGTGAACTGATGGTGGCGGTCGCGTTGGCGTTTCTCGGCGTGCTTCTGGCGCTGATCGCGGTGGTGGTGGTGGTGTTGCGGCGTCCAGCGCAATCCGATCCGCAGGCGCTGGCGGCCTTGCGCAACGACTTCAACGTCCTGCGCGAGAGTACCGACCGCTCCGTCTCCCACGTGGTGGACGTCTTCAGCAAGCAGCTCGAAGGTGTGGGCGACAACGTCCAGAAGGCGCTCGGGGCGGTAAACAGCAACGTTGCCGAACGTCTGGAAGCGATGAATCGCCAGCTGGGCGACCGCCTCAACGAGAACGTGAAGGCCATGAGCGGGACCTCGAAGGAAGTGAACGACCGCATGGCGCACGTGCAGAATATCTTCGCCGAACTGCAGAAGCAGGTCGGCGGGATGAGCGAGCAGGCGCGGCGGCTGGGAGAGCTCTCGAAATCCATCGCCGATCTGCAGCACATCCTTACCGCCCCGAAGCTGCGCGGCGGCTTCGGCGAGGAGCAACTCGAAAGCCTGCTGGCCATGGTATTCGCGCGCGAGCAGTACCGCATTCAATACGCGTTCTCCTCCGGCGACCGGGCGGACGCGGTGCTGCTGTTTCCGCAGGGGATGGTGGCCATCGATTCCAAGTTCTCGCTGGAGAATTTTCGCCGCATCGCCGAAGTCGAGACCGATTCGGAGAAGAAGGCCGCTCGCCGCGAGTTCCTGAAGGACGTCCGCAAGCGGGTGGACGAAATCGCCAGCAAGTACATCCGGCCCGCCGAGGGGACGCTGCCTTTCGCGCTCATGTACATTCCGGCGGAGAACGTCTACTACGAAGCCATCATCCGCGACGAAGACGACAACGGTCTCTACGAGCACTGCGTGCAGAAGCGCGTCATGCCGGTCTCGCCCAATTCACTCTATGCGTATCTCCACACCATCGTGGTCGGACTCAAGAGCCTGCACGTGAGCCAGCAGGCGGAATCCATTCTGCGGCAGATGGAATCGCTGCGCTTCGAGCTGGAAAAGTTCACCGACGTCTACGACAAGCTGGGCACCCACCTGAAGAACGCGGGCAAGAGCTACGACGACAGCACGCGCGCCCTGGGCAAACTGGAGAACCGCGTTCACAACCTGGCGGGTGCGGGGATCAGCCAGCCGGAACTGCCGCTGGACGGGGAAAAGCGGGCGCTGGGTGCGGGGTAGGACCGAGGACCGAGTACCGAGCCAGGAGATCCTTCGATACTTGGTACTCGCTACTAAAAAAAATTCGGGGACGCTGCCTGGCGTCCCCGTCTTACCCTACGATTGGGCTGGGCGATTAGTGCTTCTTCTTGCCGCCCTTTTTCTTTCCACCCTTCTTGGTTGCCATGGTTCTATTCTCCCTTCCATTCTTCATGGATGCAACGAACGAATCGTTGCGGTTGATTGAATGTATAGAGTCAATGAAAAACGAAGTCAAGAGAAAAATGGGAACGCGGCGGTACCGCGGAGCGATGTACGACGAGCGCGACGACGCACGATCGCGCACGCCGCGGAAAAAAAATTTAAAATCCACCGAACCTCCGCTCGCTTCTTTCCGTAAGGCAGTTTAGAGGAGTGATGATGTCCTTGATCTCCCGGCGCACTCTGCTGCGAACCTCGGTGCTGGGCCTGGTGGCGGGCTGCGCGCCGTTGATGTGGCCGCAATCGGAGCGCGGCGGCTATCCTCGTCCCGGACTGCGGCGCGGGCCCACGGCCGACGCCGTCTCCGAAATGATGGACGAGATCAGCCAGGCGCGCGCTTGCACCGTGGAGTGCGCCGAGGCCATGCCCGAGGAGCATTACGGCTTCCGCCCCGTCGCCGAGGAGCGCACCTTCGGGCAGCAGATGGTGCACATCGCCGAGTCGGTGCGCGGACTCTTCGAAGTTTTTGTGGAGGAGAAGACGCGGCCGACGTTTACCTTCAGCGAAGCGGGCAAGGAAGCAGTGAAATCCAAAGCGGATGTAGTCACCCTCCTGCGCGAATCGTTCACCTACGTGAACCGCGGCACCGCCGACCTGACCGACGTGGACCTCGAGCTGCGCGTGCAGTTCCTGGAGAACCGGCCGTTCTCCAAAGGCCGCGTGGTGCGCTTCCTGCTGGATCACGCCACCTACCATCGCGGCGAGAGCGCCGTGTACATGCGCTTAAACGGGGTTCGCCCCCCACGCTACCGAGCGTGACCGTACGGAGTACCGAGTACCCAGTACCGAGTACCGAATACCGAGTCAAAGGCCTGGCTCGCCACTCGGTACTCGCAACTCGGTACTCGCAACTCGGTGCTCGGCACTAGAGTAGAACAGCCCCTTGCGGCCTGGGCGGTCGTCGGTATACTCAGCCTCCCACTTCTATGCTTTTCAAGACTCTCAGCGCCGCGGTCTACGGCATCGACGCCAATATCATTGAGGTGGAGGTCGATGTCTCCGGCGTCCGCATGAATGACGGCGACCACTTCATGACCGTCGGGCTGCCGGATGCGGCGGTGCGCGAGAGCCGCGAGCGTATCCGCGCGGCGCTGAAGAACTGCGGCTACGATATCCCGCCGACGCACATCACCGTCAACCTCGCTCCTGCGGACATCAAGAAAGAAGGCTCAGGCTTCGACCTGCCGATGGCGATGGGGATTTTGGGCGCGTACGGCGCGCTCACCCGCAAGGAAGTCGTGGACTACCTGCTGGTGGGCGAACTGTCGCTGGATGGCGGAGTGCGCGGCATCCGGGGCACGCTCCCCATTGCGGTGGAGGCGCGCGCGCGCAAGATCCGAAACCTTATCGTGCCGGAAGTCAACGCGCGCGAAGCCGCGGTGGTGAGTGGCGTGGACGTTTTCCCGGTGCGCTCGCTGTTGGATGTCGTCAACCTGCTGAACGCGGGCGATGGCAACGGCGCTCGCCCTGTGCGCGTTCAGACCGATGTCCTGCTAAGCGAGGCGCGGCAATTCACCGTGGACTTCAAGGATGTGCGCGGGCAGCAGACCGCCAAGCGCGCCCTCGAGGTGGCCTCCGCCGGCGGCCACAACATCCTGATGATCGGCCCGCCGGGCTCGGGCAAGACGATGCTCGCCAAGCGGCTCCCTACCATCCTGCCGCCGCTGACCTTCGAAGAGGCGCTTGAGACCACCAAGATCCACAGCGTGGCCGGGGTGCTCGATCCCGGCGCTGGACTGGTGGGGACGCGTCCCTACCGCGCGCCCCACCACACCATCTCCGACGCCGGGCTGATCGGCGGAGGCGCGGTGCCGCGTCCGGGCGAGGTTTCGCTGGCGCACAACGGCGTACTCTTCCTCGACGAGCTGCCGGAGTTTCCGCGCAACGTGCTTGAAGTCCTGCGGCAGCCGCTCGAAGACGGAACCGTTTCCATCGCCCGCGCCGCCATGTCGCTCACCTTCCCGGCGCGCTTCATGCTGGCCGCCGCGATGAACCCATGCCCGTGCGGGTATCACAACGATCCTTCGCGCGACTGCCACTGCACGCAACCGATGATCCAGCGCTATGTCTCGAAGATCTCGGGACCGCTACTCGACCGCATCGACATCCACATCGACGTGCCGGCGGTGCGATACAAGGAGTTGCGCGGCGGCCCTTCCCCGGAGGGCTCCGGCCATATCCGCGACCGCGTGGTACGCGCCCGTGAGCGCCAACTGCAACGCTTCAAGTCCGCCAGCGAGCCTATCTACTCGAATGCCCAAATGGCGCCCCGGCAGATTCGCGCTTACTGCGATCTCTCTCCCGACTGCGAGCGCATGCTGGAGCGCGCCATGGCGCAGCAGGGGCTGAGCGCGCGGGCCCACGACCGGATTCTGAAGGTCGCCCGAACGATTGCCGACCTGGACGGGGTGGAGAGCCTCGATTCGCGGCACATTGCGGAGGCGATCCAGTACCGAACGCTGGATAGGACTTATTGGGCGTGAATCAGCCACAGCGGCAGCCAGGGATCTGGCTTTTCCTCGGCAGCCTCTAGATCACCGTACCACCCGATCCGCAGACCGCCGGATTTCCCGTGCCTCCCTGGCCACCTCTGGCCAAAAATCTTCTTGACCCGGCCCCTAGTTCCCGGTAAGGTGGGTTGGAAATGGGGCCGGTTCGAACACTGGTCCCGGGGGCTCCGGCAAGCTTAGGATTTTCGACAGAAGAGCAACTTTGAGCCTGCCTTAAGCATCTGTTGATTGAGACCTCGTTCTCCAGAATAAAGCCAGCTATTACAATCAGTTAGCTTTTTTGGGCGTGGCCGCGTTGAGCGTCTGGACGGATAGAGGGTTTGGGTGCCCTGTTGGTAAACAGAAATTTCAGGTTGTGAGGAGAGGAATGAAGGAAATGCGTTCTGAGTTGATCTATGATGCACTGCGCACGGTACAGAACCGGTATCTTTTGTGCCAGGTTGCGTCCAAGGCGACGCGCAAGTTCCACAAGCCGAACACGCGAATCCAGGACACGATGAACGAGGTCTTTGAGCGTTTCGCGGACAGCGAATCGCCTACCCGCATCGTGGCGCAACCACCAGCGGTTAAAGAGGTTCGACGGCGCGCTGCATAATAGTAAGGTCCGCAGCGCGCCCGCGCCGCGGAACTGGCTCCCTTAAATTTTGGATCGTTAGGTCGGACTGACCCCTCCTCAATCAATCCACGTCCCGTAGGTGAACATGACTATCGCCGAGCTTAAAGAAAAGAACATCCAGGAACTGACCCGCATTGCGCGCTCGCTTGACCTGCCGGGCGCCAGCGGGTTGCGCAAGCAGGATCTTATCTTCAAGATCCTGCAGGCGCAAAGCGAGAAGGAAGGACACATCTTTGCCGAAGGCGTGCTGGAGATCCTGCCCGACGGCTACGGCTTCCTCCGCTCTCCCGACTACAACTACCTCCCCGGGCCGGACGACATCTATGTCTCCCCCTCGCAAATCCGCAAGTTCGACCTCAAGACCGGCGATACCATCAGCGGGCAAGTACGGCCGCCGCACGAGGGCGAGAAGTACTTCGCCCTGGTGAAGATCGAGGCGGTCAATTTTGAGTCCCCGGAAGAGGCGCGCAACAAGATCCTGTTCGACAATCTGACGCCCCTCTATCCCCAGGAGCGCCTCAAGCTGGAGACCGCCAAGGAGAACATCACTGCCCGCGTCATGGACCTGCTCACGCCGCTGGGCAAAGGCCAGCGCGGCCTGATCGTCTCTCCGCCCCGCGCCGGCAAGACCATGATCCTGCAGAACATCGCCAACTCCATTACCACCAACCATCCCGAAGTTGTGCTGATTGTGCTGCTCATCGACGAGCGTCCCGAGGAAGTCACCGACATGCAGCGTTCGGTGAAGGGTGAGGTCATCAGTTCGACCTTCGACGAGCCCGCCGCCCGCCACGTGCAGGTGGCCGAGATGGTGATCGAGAAGGCCAAGCGCCTGGTCGAACACAAGCGCGACGTGGTCATCCTGCTGGATTCCATCACCCGGCTGGCGCGCGCCTATAACACCATCGTGCCTCCTTCGGGCAAGGTGCTCTCCGGTGGCGTGGACTCCAACGCCCTGCAACGGCCCAAGCGTTTCTTCGGCGCCGCCCGCAACATCGAGGAAGGTGGCTCGCTTTCCATCGTCGCTACCGCGCTGGTCGAAACCGGCAGCCGCATGGACGACGTGATCTTTGAAGAGTTCAAGGGCACCGGCAATTCCGAAGTGATTCTCGACCGCAAGCTTTCCGATAAGCGCGTCTTCCCGGCTATCGACATCCAGCGTTCCGGCACCCGCAAGGAAGAGCTGATCATCCCCAAGGAAGACCTGGCACGCATCTGGGTACTGCGCAAGGTGCTGAACCCCCTCTCCCCGGTCGAGGCCATGGAACTGCTGATCGACAAGGTGGGCAAGACCCGCTCCAACGGCGAATTCCTGAGCAACATGAGCTCGCTGTAAGCTTCTGCGAAGGTACCCTAGACAAGCGTGTAGCAGAGCTGGCGAAGAACCGCCCCGGGTCGGCGAATAGTGGCTCCCGCTGCACTGCTGCGCCGCGCTGCACCATCTCGACTCGTCACACCCCACCTGTGACCAGCGTCACTGCAGTGAAGTATATTCCGGCGTGCAATTCCCCAAGATTCGCCATCCCCGGTTCGTTAGCACTTCGCGCCTCTTGATATTCGTGAGGCGAACCTTCGGATTCATACCCGGCCCGCAAAGCGTCAGCGCCTCTAAGGTAGCCATGCAACCCAACCAGATTCAACCAGTTTTATTGGCGGAAGCCTTTTATGGCAAAGGGGACCTTATATGACTAGAGAAGAGTTGTACTGCGTGATCATAAAACCACAGAATCGTCTACCTCGACTGGATACGTTAAGAGCTGCTGCAACGTACATCGCCTCTTTGTGTCTGCTGGCCTTGTGCACGATCGGAGTTCATGGGCAAACAGCGCCTGTGGAACGATATCTGCTTTCCGACTTCTCCACCGCCCAGGTACATGTGCTGAATGTGGCAGATGACACCGAGGTAGCCGCCGTCCTGGCAGGTGGAAGCCCAGCCTTCATGGCCGTCTCTCCCAATGGACGCATCGTCTATGTGTCCAACATCAACTCCAACCACATTTCCGTGATTGACCTCACCCTGAATCCGCCGGCTGAAGTGGCGCGAATCGACGGCGTGCATGTTCGCCCTATGTCGCTTAACGGCGATGGAACACGGCTGGTTGGTTTCGGCTTCGCCGACGTTAATAATACGAATTTTGTCAGCGTCATTAATACTTCGACACTCCAGGTGGTCAATAGCTTTCCGCTGCCGGACACCGGTCTAGATCCGCGCGCCTTGGTAGTCGTAGGCAATACCGCTTATCTTCAAGCCGGAACGGCGAATACTGGGGTCTACGCGGTTGATCTTGGCAGCGGCGCGGTAACCCAGATAGCTAACACAGCAACCGGCGGCATCCCCCACGGAAGCAGCATGGCGGCTACGCCAGATGGCAAGTATGTTGTAGCGCTACGGCTCGCACCTGCGGAAGTGTGCATCATCAGCACTGCGACAAACACCGCGCAAATGATCACGCCGCCCCAGGCGGTGACAGCAGTGGCAATTCCGCCGACGGCAGGTCCGGATGGCTCCCTAGCCTATGTGGCGATGGGGAATCCCTCTACAGCACAAGTTATGGACCTTAGGCCGACGATCAGCGGCCAACCCAATGGTGGTTTTGGAAGCTTCAGCAGTTATGGACCTCTGCTGCCGAGCGGCCTAGTTGGTTTCATTAAGGCTGGCACAACAGCCGATGGAAAGCGTTTCTATGTTGAGACGGCCAACGTCAACGCCGCGTCCGGCGCGCAGAATGTGGCCATTGTGGACACTTCCAATCCTACGGTTAGCCTGTCCGTCATCAAGGGCTTGCCGGTCGGGACAACGGTGCAGGGCCTCGCGGTGGCGTTTACTCAGATGACATCTCCGGCAACGGCGCCGCAAGTTGCCAGCGTCGCTTCGAACCAGACGTTCCCTGGCGTGGTGGTGAACTCTTTCCCCGCCAATTTAACGGTTTCCGGCTCAGGTTTCAGCAGTGACGTGAAAGTGCGAGTGGGCGATCTGGACACCGTGACACCCTCGAGCGGTTCATCGTCCGTGCTTCAGGTGCCGGTACCCACACTTGCGGCAGCACAGGGCGCGGATGTGATCGCGACCAACTTCAACCTGCTGTCACCGATCAGCGATCAGCTACAAAGCGGGATTCTGCGTGGACAGTTGGTGATCGCCAGCCCGCCGACCTTTCAACCGGCTAACCAGGTGGTGGTGGCAAACTTCGGCACGAGCACAGTATCGGTGCTGAACGTGGGCACCAACGCTTCAGTGAGCCCGGCGCTGACCACTGCACTTGCCCCGGTGGCGGTGGCGATATCACCGGATGCCGAGCGCGCGTACGTATCGGGCTATAGCTCGAGCAGCGTGGGCGTCTTCAATTTGGTGAATAGTCAAATCGAGCCTGCAATCGCCCTGGATGGCACTCCAGGGGAAGGGCGCGCCATTGCCACCATCGCGCAACCTGGGACGGGAGTGCCCGGGGGTGGAGACGCGGTCTTGTATGTTGCGGCCACGATATTCACCGGTTCTAGTTGGGATCAACGGCTGTATGCGATTGACGTTAATCCCGCGAGCGCACAGTTTGAACAGGTGCTGGCTCATTACGATGCCGGGCTCAACAGCGGCATCAATATCAGCGCCATTGCTCTTGCCGCAATGCCGAACGGCAGCATCGTATACAGCAACAGCACGGACGCGAACGGCGTCGGCACTCTGGTGATCTACAGCGTCGCGGGAGGTGCTGCCCAAGCGATTGCGTGCAGCGCGCTTGGGGTCGCCGATTTTCAGTTCGACATGCAAGTCTCAGCCGACGGCCACTATCTTTTGATGAATGGCGCGGATGGCAGCGTGAAAGTGCTTTCGCTAGCCAACCCAGCAAATCCAACGCCGTTTGCGACGATATCGCCAGTTGCGACTAGTTCAGGCACGCCCTTCTTCGTTTCGTTTCAGCTCTCAGGTGGGCACCTGTTCGCTTTCGATCAGACCCTGGACGTGGTGGAAGCCTTCAATTTCAACCCGAGCGCCTTGCCAAACCCTGACTTTGCGCTGCAAGGGACGGCAGTGATTCCCGGTGTGCCGAATCTCATCGTATCTTTGATCTCGGTTACTCCCGACTCCAATCTGCTGTATGCAGCGCTGGATGAGGAAGATGCCGTAGCTGTGGTGAGCGTGCCGATGTTACTGAGCAACGCTTCCGGTGCCGTGCTGACCAAGATTCATACCGGAATTGGGCCGACCGCCCTAGCTGTGCGCCCCGGCACGCCTTCTCCCGCCAGCACGGCCCAGAACCCGGTCGTGACGGTGCAACCAATCTCAGCCGTCCAGATTTCGCTTAGTAATGCTTCTGCCGGCGTAACCAGTGTGGCAACCACGCCCACCAATACCACGCCAACGCCTTTGCCTGCAGGATTTCAGGTAGGTTCGATTCCGGTTTTCTATGAAATCTCGACCACCGCAACCTTTACCCCGCCGGCCAACGTCTGCTTTGGCTACGATCCCAGTTTGCCTCCCTCTCAGGTCAGCACACTAGGAGTGCTGCATTACGACACCGCGACGGGGACCTGGCAAGACGTAACTGTGCCCAACTCGCTGGACACCGTGCACCATACCATTTGTGGCCAGGTCAACTCATTCTCACCGTTCGTGATTGGCCAACGCACGGTGGGGTTCATCACCACGCAGCCGAGTAACCAGACAGTGTGCGCAGGCACAAAGGTTGCTTTTACGGCTGCAGACGACAGTGTCCCTAAGCCGACGGTGCATTGGCAGCTGGGCCTCGATGGCGGGTTCTGGGCCAACATTCCCGGCGCTACTTCCCCTACATTGAGCTTTGTCGCGCTCGCCATCGCTAGCGGAACTAAGTACCGGGCTGTCTTCAGCAATACGACGGGATCCGCGACGACCAACGCCGCCACCCTTACCGTCAACTTTGATTCGGCCATCACTGTTCAGCCGCAAGACCAGAAGGTAAAGGCTGGCCAGTCGGCTACATTTACTGCCGCGGCCCTCGGGAGGCCGGCCCCGGCTGTACAGTGGCAGGTAAGCACAAGTAAGGTCCCCACCTGGACCAACGTTCCAGGTGCTAGCTCTACGACCTTAACGTTCGTAGCGACCAGTTCACAAAATGGCGCGCGGTATCGGGCCGTTTTCACAAATTCCTGCGGCACGGCGACGACCCGGGCAGCGGAGTTGAACGTCTACTAACTCGAAACCCGGGGGACGGACGAAACGTTTCCTCGTTCAACGTTCTTCGTCCCTTCCCCGGCGGTCCTTTACCTTCGTAAGGGCGCGGTCTAGTTTCTTCCCACCCGCGCATTCCAGCCCAGGCTGGTATTCTTAAATTTGACCCCCAGACAAGGCACACGCACCAGGGCCCCGCGTCGGAAGAGTTCCCTCCGGAGCTTCGTTCGATGGCTTGTCATCGGCGTGGTATTTGTTTGGGCGCTTGCCGCGCTGATGCTTGTGGCCGCCCGGTGGATCGACCCACCCACAACCGCAGTGCACATCCAGCGCCGCCTCGAGGCCTGGACCCACCACCGGCCGTATCGCGAACGCTACAAGTTCGTCCCGCTCAGCCAGATCTCGCCCGACCTCCAGCACGCGGTCATCGCCGCCGAGGACGCGCGCTTTTACCAGCACCACGGCTTCGATTGGAACCAGGTCCAAATCGCTGCCGAAGAAGATTGGGAAGGGCGCCGCATGCGCGGAGCTTCCACCCTTACGCAGCAACTCGTAAAGAACCTGTTCTTTGGAACGGGCCGCTCTTTCCTCCGCAAGGGCGCGGAGTTCACCCTGGTGCCGGTGGCCGAGTTCGTCCTCGGCAAGCGGCGCATTCTGGAGCTCTACCTCAACGTCGTCGAGTGGGGCCCGGGCATTTATGGCGCGGAGTCGGCTTGCCGTTACTACGACGGAATCGCGGCCCGCGCCATCGGCCGGCAACAGGCGGCGCAGCTCGCCGCCGTTCTGCCCGCTCCCCTGAAGCGCCGCCCCGAGCGCATGAATAACTACAGCGCGATCATCCTTGATCGCATGCGCCAGATGGGGTGGTAATCGAGAGGCGGGGTGCCCCACGTTTCCCGGTTTTTGGGAAACGTGGGTGACTTAATTGATGCGGGTGCCCCACCCAAGCCGGTGTTGCTTGGGTGGGGGTTTCTGAACTGCCCCGCCCTAGCAAAACCGGCTAGGACGGGGCACCCTCATCAGGTGTATCTCAAATCAGAGCGCTAGGGGGGCCACCCGCCTAGCGCGGAATTTTTTTCAGTTGACAACCGCTCTAACATGGGATATTGTTTTGCGTAACAGTATATCTTCTGGAAAGTCGTGATCAGACGTTGATTAGAACGTCAACCAGGGCGAAAATCGAATTTTTCGAAAATACGCCCGAAAACGCCAAAAATGCACTTAAGTCCTTTATCCGACTGTTTTTACCCCTAAGTCCTTTATTTCATCTGTTCGGCTGCTGTTAACAGTGCGTAAGGGCATCCATATACTAGACACACAAGCGACAATCAGGCATCATCAAATGGACAGGGCAGCGCGTCGGAGGATGGAGGCTCCGACGATGGAGAACCGTGGGGCCAGCGTGCAAGGCGCTGGCTACGTGACAAGGCGGCGTGGCCGACGTTGCTTGTGGTCCCATTGCACGTCGTTCCCTGGACAGTAAACCCACTCTTTTGTCTTCCCGTCGTAGACAGCGCAAAAACTGGTCGGATGCCACTGTTTGAAAATGTCTCTGTATTTAATTTTTCCTTTGAAAGACAGTTTCTTCGTGCCGTTGGAAATGCCGTCAAAGTCACCAGGTTTCTTGAACCATATGCTCATGCTAGAGGCAGCGCCTCTATCGGAGGCAATAGTGACCTCCGAGGGAAAATCTCTCGGTATTTGGCTTATCTTTTCAGTATCAATGAAGACGTTTATTGCGAACGTACCTTTCAGAGCCGGGGTTTTCCCAGCATTATGAAATTCAAATTTTACCGTTGCTGGGTCATGGCTTTGTTCCAAGGGGGGATCAAACCTGACGTTTTCAATGCTAATGTATGGTCGTTCGCTAATGCGGAGAGATTGCTGGGAAAAATTCAAAGCCCCTTGTGCAGATTCAGCAGCAGTTTTTGCCGCGTCGGCAGATCGTCTCGATTGGGCGGTCTGTATCCGCGACTGCCGTGCGATGATCTGGCTGAGAGAAACACTTTGATCGAAGTCCCGGAGCTGAAATGTGGCAATCCCGGCATAAATAGCGGCAGCTACGAAGGCAAGGAACGTAACTCCGACTTGCACCCACTGTGCGGTAAGATGGCGCTTCTCATGGGTGCGCTTGGCGGCTTTTTCTGTTTCTGGTATCTCCAGTTCGGAACGTACTTGGACAAGAATCGGTGGTGGCTCCGGCTTGTTCTGACGGCTGCGCTCTTGTTCATATGCTTCGTTCTGGTGGCGTATGGCGTCTACACTATTATGTAGTGCAATCAGTTCTTCGCGGAGCTTCTTGCCAATTGCGATAAACTGCTGAATGAGGATGTCCATATGGCACCCGAGTACAAGTACCGGGAAGGACCGCAGGCCAGACAAACGTTCGACGGTGCGATGAAAGCCATATTTCAGGCCCCCAAGGCCGGGAAGGTCAAGAGGAAAAAGCGTGTCACCACGCGCAAATCCAAGGGCTCCGACAAGGGCTAGAGTTGCGCTTCCCGCGCCCCTGTCGCCTGGTGGTGTAGCGAGTCGATTTCCTTGCCAGTCAGTTCGCTGTACGTGAGCCGTTTTCTCGCAACTTGGCTCATGGCAATGGCGAACCGCTCGGCATCGGTCATTGGGCTCTTGTCGGGATGCTTGCGGTGATTGAAACGAAATACCTGTTCGTCCACGTACCGGAACATATGGAACGGCTCCACAGCAACGTAGGTGCCACGCAGCCCGCGCTTCAACAGGCTCCAGAAGTTTTCCAGCCCGTTCGTGTGAACGCGGCCATTGACGTAGGTCTCAGCGTGGTTCACGAAGTCATGCACGAAGCGGTAATGCAGCTTGTCGTACCCGACCGCGTTATCGGTGTAGACAGTGGAACCGTACTTTACGTTGTTCAGCACTTCGGCCTGCAAGGTCTCGCGCTTGATGTTGGGAACCACCGTCGCGCGAATCTCGCGCAAATCCCGGTCAAGGATTCCCTGCACAACGGTCTTGCCATGATGCCCGCCCAACTGTTCATACTTGATGCGGCGATCCTTGTGCATGTTCTTGGCGAGACCGCCAATGAAGGTTTCATCGGCTTCCACTTTGGAGCCAGGGCCACGCCCCAGCTTCCGTCTGTTCCACATGCTGTTTTGCAGGGCCAGCCGAATACGCTGGAGCATGAACCACGCAGACTTTTGGGTGATGCCCAAGTCCTTGGCCACTTCGTAAGAACTGATGCCGTTCTTGCAGTTGACCAGCATCCACGTAGCCGTCATCCACTTATCCATCCCGAGCGGCGAATCCTCGAAAATGGTTCCGACCTTGATGGTGAACTGCTTCTTGCAGCCCTTGCAGAACCAAATCCGCCGTGTGCTGATGAACGAGTGATCGGCGTGTCCGCATCTTGGACACAGGATGTTGCCATCGGGCCAGCGCAGCTTGACGGCGTAATCAAAAGCACGCTGCGGATCGGCGAAATAAACGATGGCCTCTTGCAACGTTTCAGGTTGTCCGTTCTTGTCCATACTTTCCTCGACTATCTGGATGCAAGACCAGTGTACCCGGATTCCGTCTGTGTGTCAAGTATATTATTGCCTGCGTAAGCTGCTGATTCCACACGAGGCGGGGGAGGGGGGTGGATTAACGAAGCGGTAAACATGGGCATCATCGGCAGGCGCGGCAGTTTTGATCTTTGATCTGGGAGCGGAATATGGAGTTTTCCGGGCAGGGGTTAAATGACGTTTATCGAATAGGTTCTGCGCGTATTCCCGCCTTGATCTCCCGCTTGAGTCACCTTACGATTCGAGCATCCCTTGGTTTTGGGGGAGGAACCCGTGCGCGAGTCTTTGGTGAAATCGTGGGTTTGGATTCTGGTGGTGGTGTTCCCAGCGTCAATGCTGATGGCGGATGCCACGTCGGCGATGCTGCGGGCGTCAGGCAGTGTGGCCGTCAATGGCAGCATGGTTGAGCAATCCACCTCAATTTTTCCCGGTGACAAGGTGCAAACCGGGGCCAACTCGATTGCCACGCTGACTAACGAAGGCTCCTCGGTAACCGTACCCGGCAACTCGTCCCTGGTTTTTTCCAGAAGTTATGTGAATGTGCTTTGTGGGACGGCCCTGGTCACCACCCGCCGCGGCATGTCGGTGCGGGTGAGCAACCTGCTGGTGCAGCCGGCGCGCGGCGAACTGGCGCGATTCCAGGTCACACAGGACGAAGGTCAGCTGCAGATCATTGCCCGCGAAGGCACCCTGGCCATCGACAACGGGGCCGCCACCAGTTCCTTGCAGCCGGGCCGCATGTTGACCGCGGCCGCCACCTGCATGGCCGCGCCCTATGCGGATGACTCGGCCAGCAGCTCGCCCATGCCCCAGGACCAAACGCAGGACCAGCAGGGCAAGAAGCGGAGGAAGCCTGCCGCGGGCGGTGGCCGTAGCGCTCCGCCGCCCACGGGCGGCAGCAACACCAGCAGCCTCTTTCTGTATGCAGCTGGGGCCGGGGGCGTGGCCGGATTCCTGGTCTGGCTGACCACCCGCAGTTCGGCGAGCAACACAACGCCGGGCGGCCAATAGAGGAAATTCCAACTGGGGGAAAATAGCCCGCCTTTATGGCGGACTTTGGTTTTCGTCAAAACCGGGACCTTCTCCCCAAGGCGACAAAGATATGCACGGGTCTGGCGGCAGACCCAGGGCATCAGAGGCTCAGTCGCGCACCACTTCTACGTTCTCCGAGGGCACCAGGATACGCAATAGCTTGAATGGATACGAACTTTCCACCCAGAGGGTCCAGGTGGTCTCCTCCGACTGAATGGTGAAGCGGTCCAGTTCCCGTTGGGTGCCGTGGAACATCACCTTGTCCTTGCCCGCGTAGCTGAGCGCGACTGTGGTCGTAACCTGCTGATGGGGAATTAGAACCCCGAATTTTGCGGGCTGCAGCTTGCAGCCTTGGGGGCTGACGGAAGCGCCGCAGAAGCTGGCCAAGTACCGCCACAACAGGACTTCGCGGTGGATGAAGAAGTCGTCGAGGATCACCGTAGAAGCAGGCAGCAGGAAAGCGCGTTCCTGGGGCTTGGCGCCCGGCGGTGTGATGTGTTCCACCAGGAATTGGTCGCTATAGTCGACAGTAGCCTCCGCCTTCTCCGGACTCAGCTCCTTCCACTCATAGTGGTGGAGTTCGCCGTTGGATGCGACCTGCAATTCCGAAGTCTGGTTGGCGTGGTCACTGTCGCTTTCAATCTTGAGCTGGGCCGCGATCACGCTGACGTCCGGCCGCTGGCGGATGCTGAAAGTTTCGGTGCCGATGCGCTTCCCTTGGCGGAAAATCGCGAACGACCCGGAATCGACGAGCTGGCCTTCGCTGGATGCTTTGTGGGAATGAGCGGGAATGCTGCCCAGTGTCGCCGCCACGAGTAAGGTTGCGAATACCCTGAGTCTCAATCTCACCTACTCTCCCCTGATTCCAGAGACAGCGTGCGCGCGATCTCGGCAGCCGCCTGCTCCACCGAGCATCCGCCGGTATCCACGCGATACTGCGCCTTCAGATAATGCGGGCGCCGCAATTCATAGAGCCGCCGCGCCTGTTCTTCTTCCCGAAACAACGGCCGTGCCGCAACGGTCTCGCCACAGCGCCGACGCACCACTTCGAAGGGAGCGTCCAAAAACACCTGGGGCGCGCCACAGGCGGCCAGCAGAGCGGCATTCTCCTCGCGGAGCACGGCCCCGCCTCCCAGGGCTACGACCGCCGGCGGCCCGTGACCAAGCTCAGCCAGCAGTTCGCGCAGCGTCGCGGTCTCGATCTCGCGGAAGGCCGCCTCGCCGGAGCGGCCGAAAATATCGCTGATTGTCCGGCCTTCTCGCACCTCGATCCGCTGATCCAGGTCCACGAAGCGCCAGCCCATGCGCTGGGCCAGCGCCTGGCCTACGCTGGTCTTGCCTGCGCCCATGAATCCGATGAGGAACACGGCGCGCGGTTGCGTTTTCCCGGGCACAGATCGTCAGTCGGTGGTCGACAGTCGTTAGGAGCGAGCCGTTCCCACCTGCCAACGACCACGGGCTAACGACGCAACCGTCGCCAAAAGGGGCTACTGTTTCTTGACCCGGATTTTACCACTGAAGGAACGGAGCTGGACCGAGGAGGCGCCGGCATTGGAGGTGCCTGCGAAGGAACGTCCCTGTGTAATGGAAAAAGTCGGATGTGGTTTCTGTTGCAGGGGGAAATCATTCTCTACGCTGCCGCTGATGGAACGCGCGCTCAACTCCACTGAAGCGTAGGCCGGCAGCGTGACATCGATGTTGCCGGAATGATTGACCAGCATGTAATCGCCGCCGCCGCCGAAATCACCGTTGTAGCGGATGGAGCCTTTGGCGGTGTTGACCGAGACTTTAGGACCGGAAACCGCGTCGAGCAGCACATTGCCGCTCAAGGAGGTGATTTCGACGTGGCCGTTGGTAATGTTGCTCAGCGTTACAGGCCCGCTGATGGTCCGGACATGCAGATGCGCGTTGCTGACATCGTGCACCTCGACCGGCGCGGCATCGCCTTCCAGGGTCAGGTCGCCGCCCATCTTTTCCGCCGTCATGGGGCCGCTAGAGGCGTGCACCGTGACGCTGGCATCGGCCGGCACCAGCACCTGGTACTCCACCCGGCCGTCGGGGTCCTCGGTGTGCTGGAGAAAATGAGTCGTGGCCTGGACGCGGTTGGCGTACTGGTCGCAATCCACTTCCACTTTGTCGGAGTGGGTGGTGGCGACAATCACCACCTGCCGTCCCACGGAACCTTTGACGTCCACCGGACCCGATTCGTTGGTCACGGTTACGCTGGCGCCCGGTCCCACGGTGTAACGAAACTCCTTGCGGTTGTCGGCGGCAAAGGCCGCGACCGTCAACAGGCCGGCGACCATCAGGGACCATTTCAGGCCTTTCCTCATGCTCTCCATTAGCCTTCTCTCCTGGGCGGGCGGCTGCGGCCTTTCCCAACCGGCCCGGCCTTCATTCCTCGGACCGCGCCAGAGCCATCTTGTACAACAGGGCCTTCTCGTCATAAGCGCGCAGCAAATGGTCGCGGGCACCCATATCGTTGGGGTTCTCCTGCACCGTTCGCTTGGCGTCGCGGATGTAGGCATTGACGGCGTCGAGGTTCTCACGGTAAGTGGCCGCCAACGTCGGAGATTTCTTCTGCACCATGCTCAACACTTGAGCATCGTCTTCATCCACCGCTGTTGCTTGTGGAACGCTGGCGGTGACTACCGGCCGGGCGGTGCCTGGGCCGCGATTGCGGAACCAGAGGACAGTGACGGCGAACAGCAACAACGCGGCCAAGGCCAGCATGCTGCCCCTGGCTGGCCAGCGCCGCTGGCTCAAAACCGCGGCTGCTTGCGGGCGAAATCGGTCCGTCCCCGTGAGGGGACGGACCAATCCTTCCCGCTCCAGCGCGCCGCGGATGCCGCCCCAGACGCGCGGGCTGGGCTCCTGCATCGGCAACAGGAGCTTGGCCGCTTCCGCGATATAGCGCAGGTCCTGCACCAGGTCGGAACACACGGCGCAAGACTTCAGATGGGCTTCCTCTTCCGCATTCCCGCCGGTCTCCATGATGTACGGCAGAACCTCTTGGAACTCAGCGCAATTCATTGCTGCAACCCTCTCCCCGCATTCGTCCCAGCAAACTCGTTTTGCTTGCTGGCTCCGGCTACTCTCGCCCGTGCTTCCTTCCTCAGTGCCGCGCCGCCCTTTCGGTTCTGCTCAGTCTAAGGAGGTCTCGCAGCTTCATTCTCGCCTTGTGCAACTGCGATTTGCTATTGCCGATCGAGCACCCCATCATCTCGGCGATTTCGTTGTGCTCGTAACCCTCGATGTCGTGCAGCACGAAGATGATGCGATAGCCTGGAGGCAGGCTTTCGATCGCCCTTTCCAGGTTAACCCGGTCGATGGACCCGGCCAAAACATTGTCCCGCGCGCCGACATCTTTTTTGGGCCCGTCCTCCTGCTGCGGCTCCATGCTCTCTTCGAGCGAAACTTCCGGCAAGCCCTTCTTGCGCAAGTGCATCAGCACTACGTTGACTGCCAGCCGGTGCAACCAAGTCGAAAACGCCGACTCGCCGCGGAAGGTGGCAATCTTGCGGTAAAGCTGCAGGAACGCCTCTTGTGTCAGGTCTTCGGCTTCCGCTGTGTTGCCGGTCATGCGCAGGCACAAGGAGTACACGCGCCGTTTGTGCAAGGCGTACAAAGCCTCGAACGACTCGGCGTCTCCGCGCTTGGCCCGGTCAATCGCCTCTGCTTCTGAGAGCCCGGGGCCAGCCATTTTTTTTGCTTGTGCCAAATCGCCTTTTCAGGCCGCATAAACGTAGATGCGGCTAAGTACCTGTTCGTTGTATCGGTTGCTCGGGGCCGAAACTTCCGTAACTCCTATCCCGCGGCTCCGGGCGCGGGTAAGGGGGAATCCGCATCCAGCTACTTTGGTTGCCTGAGAACTGGATCCTTTGCAAGATGAGCCCCGCCCCCCGGAAGGAGCTGGATCTATCCCGAACTTCTGGTGGTGATGGTTTCCAGCCCATGCCCATGGGGCCCGGTCTCGCGGCGGCGCAGCAGGATGGCGAAGATCACCCCCAGAGACGCCAGGGCCGTCAGAATGTGCAGCATGGGCAGATAACCACTGGGATTGGTCTCTCCGGCATGCGCCGTATCATTGGCTAGTCCCAAGAAATAGTTGAAGGAGGCCATGCCCATGTTTTGGATCATGGTCATCAGGCCGAGGGCGGTACCGAGGGTGTTCTGCTCCACAATGTAAGCCACCGAGGGCCAGATAACCGCAGGCACCAGCGAAAAGGCGACCCCCATCATCGCCATACATGCTACCAAATGTATGGGGGCAACGAACTGAGTGCTCCAAGGCCAGGGCAGGCGAACATGCACGAGCAGGTCGGAATGCACATATCCCATAATCGAAAACACGGGGATGAGCAGCGCAGAGCCGAAGATCATCAGCAGGGAGCGTTTCCCAACCCGGTCGGCCAGCAGCCCGAACAGGGGCGTGCCCACCATGGTGCAGGCGGTGAGGATGCTCAGCAGCAGTCCAGCATCCGATAGCGGCATGCCCTGCTTGTGCTGAAAGAACTTTACTGCGAACGTCTCGAACGGGAAGATGGCGGAGTAGAACACCACGCAAAGACCGACAAGGTACCAGTAGGAACGGCCAAATTTCAGGATGTCGTGGCCTACGACCTTGTCCGTCTGCCCAGCATGTCCAAGATGGTAGTGTCGCTCGGCGCGCGCCTCCAGGATCCAGTAGAGGATCGGTCCGACAACGCACAAGGTCACAAAACCGACGCCGATCAGCCACGGTGTTTGCCAGGACTTGTAAGCGCTGCCCGCCCAGCTCGGAGAACTCTGGGCCAGCAGCGTTCCGAAGCGCGCGATCACCAGATTGATGCCAAAAGCAAAGCTGAGTTCTTTGCCACGGAACCACTTCGCCAGGGCGGTGGTAACCGAGACAATCAGCGACTCGGCGCCCATGCCGAAAATGAACCGCCCGGCGGCCATGACCCCGAAGCGCGGCGTCGCCGCGGTCAGGATGGAACCCGCCAGACAGATGCAGCCGAACAGGAGCGTGGCTTTGCGGGTGCCGATGCGGTCGATGATCACGCCGCCGATCAGCACGGTGGCGATAGGCGCGATGCTGTAGAACGAGTTCAGCAGCCCGATGTTCTGGTCGCTGAAGCCCAGCTGCCTCTGCAGGATGTCGGCCAGGGGGCTGAGCGCATCGTAGAAGTAGTAGTTGCCGAACATCGCCAGGCTGACGAAGATCAGCACTGTCCAGCGATAGACAGTGGAGGGCGCGGGCAGCTTCTCCTTCCCGGGCATAGTTGTGGCGATGGTTGAATCCGCCATCCAGAAGACCTTTTCTAAGGCTCAGAAATTTCTGCTGCCATCCACAGTCGCAGAAAA
>Ga0335081_10003021_pt1 | contig 26408 bp, 20 predicted proteins | sample Lox_Sample_35_FD_206713 | JGI IMG/M metagenome (GOLD analysis project Ga0335081, IMG submission 206713) | Soil microbial communities from Loxahatchee National Wildlife Refuge, Florida, United States - Lox_Sample_3.5 | ecosystem: Environmental > Terrestrial > Soil > Wetlands | place: USA...
CCACGGAAATACGTCAGCTTCTTCATCAATGCCAGTGTCTCCAGACTCAAATGGCTTTGACCGAACCACTCATCCACACTGCCGCCGGGCGCCTTGAACGGCCACAAATGCGAGATGTTCAGCCGGCTGTTTGCGAGGACGGCGTAAATCTTTTCCCGTGCAGGTGCAGGCAGCGCCAAAATCAGGTCGTCGCCCGGCGCGACCTCAATCCCGCCGGGTTTTTCATTCCATGTGGCCGGATTCTTCAATTCGGTTGATTGTGACGCCGTCAGGCCGCATTGCCCGAAGAATTCGGTTAGAGTGTCGCGGTTATAACCTTCGAAGAACCAACGGGTCGGCCCGAAGAAATTCCCATCAACCGGAATGAATTGGTCGGGCGGCTCAAGAACGATGCGGGCGTATTCCAGATCACCCCACGGACCGGGATGGCCCTTGAAATAAAGGTCGGATGAATCAGCAACGGGCGCGGCGCCGGGCCGGCTGAATGGCGGCGCCCAAGCGCGCCAAAGCGCGACGGCCAGCGCCAGCAGCAGGATAAATTGGAGCACGCACACCGTCCTTAACAGCCGTGTCGAGACAACAGAATTACCCCACCGGGCCAGGCCTACCCGTTCCGCCTTCAATGGACCGTGGTCTTCGCCCCGGTGCAGATCGTTTTCAGGCATATTTGAATGCACGGCGGTTCCCGTGCGTTCCTGACAGCGGCGTAACCCTCGCAAAACAGGGGGCGATTCGCAAAAACAATTTTACCGGATAGATGTCGGGCACGTCCGCCCGAACGGGTTCCTCGGGAATTCTCCTAATCCAAAGTCTGGCGGTAGCGCTTAATGCCGATGGCTAGCGCCACGGCCAGGAACAGCGCAATCGGCCAAAGGTCGGGCGCCACTTCCGCCAGGCCGTTGCCCTTCAATAAAATTCCCCGCACGACGCGTAGAAAATGCGTCAGCGGCAGCACTTCGCCGACGTCCTGGGCCCAAACGGGCATGCCGCGGAACGGGAACATGTATCCGGACAACAACAACGACGGCAGAAAAAAGAAGAACGCCATTTGCACCGACTGCAACTGGTTTTTGCCAATGGTTGAAAAGGTGATGCCCACCGCCAGGTTTGCCACAATGAACGGGAAGACCAGCACCAGCAACAACGGCACACTGCCGACAAACGGCACGTCGAACAGGAACTTCGACGCGACCAGGATCAAAAAGACCTGAATGTAACCGACGATGATGTAGGGCACGATTTTGCCGATCATCACCTCGCTGGGACGCGCCGGGGTCGAAAGCAGGTTTTCCATTGTGCCGCGCTCGCGTTCACGCGTGATGACCAGCGCCGTGATGACAATCATCGTCATGGTCAGCATGATGCCCATCAATCCCGGAACGATGTTGTACTGGGTGATGTTTTCCGGGTTGTAATGCTGATGCACCACCAGATTGAACGGCGGGGACGCGCCGCGTAGTTTCGTCAGCGGTCCAGTCAGGTCACGGTTCAGCACCGTAGTGGTAAGCAGATTGACGGCGGCAATTGCGTAACCGACGGCTGCCGGGTCCGTCGCATCGGCCTCCAACAGCAAGTCCGGTTTTTCGCCGCGCAATAGTTTGCGTGAAAAATCGACCGGAATTTGCAGGGTGAATTGAACGGTACCTTGCGCGAGCATCTTTTGAATGTCCGCCTCGCTTTTCGGTTCGCGGGTGATATTGAAGTAGCCGCTGTTGCGCAAACCCCACTCCAGCGTGCGTGAGAAAACACTGTTGTCCGCCGAGTAAACCGCCGTGGGCAGGTGTTTGGGGTCGGAATTGATGGCATATCCGAAAATGATGAGTTGCAGAATCGGAATACCGACCATCATGGCGAACGTAACCCGGTCACGCCGCATCTGGATGAATTCCTTGCCCACGATTGCACGGAACCGTTGCCAATTGAACTCGAACGGCTTCATGGCAACATCCCCGCCGATGAAATTCCTAATGCCGAAACCCTGATGACTAAAGAAGGACGAAGCCTGAATGACGAATGGTAAATCAGGCGCCGAAATTCCATTCGACATTCGTCATTCGCCATTGGCAATTCTTTCGTCATTCGGATTTAGACATCAGTCATTTCAGGAAAAGTTATCCTTTGCTTCTTCCATCAGGCTGATGAACACGTCTTCCAGACCGGATTCGATCTGCTTCCAGTGATACTCGCCGGTCATCCACGGGTTGACGCCGCCGCGCAACTGTTCTGCGTCGCGCCCGCTCACGTGCAAAGTTGTACCAAACGCGACTACCTGTTCGACGCCGAGTTGGCCGCGGATTTTGGCCGCAAGCGCCGGCAGATTTTCTCCGGTCACCTCCCAGGTCGTCAGGCCGGCGGTCTTTACGACTTCGCCAGCCGTTCCACTGGCGAGCAGATTGCCGTAAGCGATGTAGGCGAGCCGGTGGCAGCGTTCCGCTTCATCCATGTAATGCGTTGTGACCAGTGCAGTCAGGCCGTCGGCGGCGAGCTCGTGGATTTTTTCCCAAAAGTCGCGGCGTGCCTTCGGGTCCACACCCGCCGTCGGCTCGTCGAGCAGTAACAATTGTGGCTCGTGAATCAGGCACGCGGACAACGCCAGCCGCTGTTTCCAACCACCGGACAATTCACCGGCCAGTTGGCGGCGGCGTTCTGCCATACCGAGACGGTCCAGACTTCGATCCACGGCCGCCCTGCGTTCTGGCACGCCGTAAATGCGCGCGATAAAATCCAGGTTTTCCTCAATGGTAAGGTCTTCGTAAAAGCTGAAGCGCTGAGTCATATAGCCAACGCGTCTTTTGATTTCCGCGGATTGGCGCCGGAAATCGAGTCCGAGGCAAGTGCCTTCGCCGCCATCGGGCCGGAGCAAACCGCAGAGCATCCGCAGGAAGGTCGTCTTGCCGCTGCCGTTGGGACCGAGGAAACCGTAAATTTCGCCGGGCCGCACTTGCATGGCAATATCGTGGACGACCGTCCGATTGCCGAATCGTTTGGTGACACCGCGAACGTCAATGGCGAAGTCGGATGGATTCATCAGGGAGAACATTCAACACCCAACGTTCAACGCGTTGCAGCGTGAGACCCTTCGCAGTTCGGCGTTGAATGTTCGATGTTTCATTTTAATTCCACGACCACCGGCTGACCGGGCCGCAAGTTCATCGCGTCTGCCGGGGAAAATTTTGCTTCAATCATGTAAACCAATTTTGCGCGGTTCTCACGGCTGTAAATCACCGGCGGTGTAAATTCGGCCTGCGTGGAGATGTAGTTGACCGTAGCCGAATATGCGTGCGGCCCGCCGTCAAAACTCACACTGACGGTCTGGCCGGTGTGGATTCGGGGCAGCGCCGTTTCCGGAACAAAAAAGCGCACCTTGATGTTTGCCGGCGGCAACAACTCCACGACCGGATTGCCGGCAGCAACCCATTCGGCGGTACGATACAGCGTGTCCTGCACAAACGCATTCGTCGGCGCAAATTGTTCCTTCTGATCAAACGACCAGCGCGCCTTGTCCAGCGCGGCTTTTTGCGATGCGACCGCGTCCTGCGCGGCACGGACGACATCTTCGCGCCCGCCAAGCCGGGCCGTTTCCAAATCTGCCGTCAATTGGTCCACCTGCGCCTCGTCCGCGTCGCGTTGGGCGCGGGCCTGATCCAGTTCCTCACGCGAAATCACGTCCTCACCGCCGAGCTTTTCGCGTCGTCCGAAGTCAGCCGCAGCCAGTTTCAAATTGGCCCGGGCGCGCTCCAATTGCGCTTCGAGCGAGGCGATTTCCGTCGGACGCTTGCCCTTGTTTAGATCGTCCAATTGGGCTTGCGCCTGCGCCAGATTCTTTTCGGCCTGTTGGACGGCGGCAGCCTCGGAACCGCGCTCCAGTTCAAACAGCAACTGACCGGTTTTCACCTCATCGCCGCGTGCCACGGCAAGATTCGTGAGCCCGCCGCCGAGCGGCGAGGCCACATAGACATATTCGCCCTCGATGTAGCCTTGAAACTCGTTCGAGGAATTCGCGGAGCAGCCGGCGAAAAGCACGGCACCCAACACGAGCGCCGCGAGAAACAGGCAACTTCGCAGCCCCACAGGGAGTTTCGACGATTCCCAAATCGCGCACGGGGGTCCTGAACCAGACGGAATTCGCGTGGGCGCGGGAGCGTCGTGGACTGCGGCAGCCCGCTGCCGCTTTCGAACCCGCCACTGCGCAAAAAGCGCCAGAGGGCTGGCGCAGTCCAAAATCTGACGGCCGTTCGAGAGGTTCATGAAATACAAGGAAAGACCATACGATTGGAATTGGCGAGGAACTTTTGATTCCCGCTCGGTGAGCGTTTGGCCCTCGGTTGACAGAGATCTGTTCGTTTTCATGGCCGTCCAAGAAGCGTCCATCTCACAGTGTGCGGCGAAAGAGCAGCGTGGCCGCGCTCATCGCCAGAATCGTGAAGCCGAGCAGAAAAACGATGTCGCTGCTGATAGCCATCAGTCCCGTGTTCTTCAAGACGAGATCTTTGAATCCATGCACGGCGTAAGTGAACGGGTCCACGACAGTGATGGCCTTCATCCAAGGAGGAAATGACGCTGTGGGATAGACCGCGCCGCTGGGAAAAAATAGAACCGTGTTGAGCAGGCCGAAGATCGCGCGCGGCACCAGCGGATCGCTCACACGCACCATGATCAAGAACATCATGCTGATCAGCGCCAGCGCAGTCAGCACCACCAGCAGAAGCATCCGCGCCAACCGCAGTGGATTAAACGGGTCGGGAATGCCTGCGATCAGTGAACCGGCCGTCACCAGAACAATTCCGGCGATGACGGCCTTGGACGCGCCGGAAAGATTGAAGCCCAGAATCAATTCAAACTTCCGGATTGGCGTCACCAGATAGCCCTCGTGCAGCCCGCGAGCTTTGTCGTCAATGAAAATGATGCCGCCGCCGATCATGGCCGAAACGAAAATGGCCAGCACAATCGTGCCCGGCAGCAGATACTGGATGTACGGCACGTAAGGATAAACCTCGACCACATCCAGCGTCGCGCTGGTCGTCGTGCGCGGCGGCACCGCCGGCGAATCGTAGGCTTGAAGCATGCCGGAGAGCGCGCCGCCGAGCGCCGAGGAGGAAAATTGGTCGGTGTTGTCCTCGATCAACGCGATACGCGGATTATCGCCGGCAAGCAGCTTGCGCGAAAATTGCGGCGGAATGTCCAGCACGCCGCTGATTTTTCCATTCCGCAAATCGCCAACTGCCGTGGTGCGGTCGCTGTAGGCGACGGTCTCGAATGTGCGCGCATTGGCGGCGACGGCCTGGCACATTTCCTTCAACTTGACCGCCGGCACGCCGTGGTCTTCGTCCACGACGCCGATCTGGAGATTTTTGACCTTCCCGCCGAAGGCGTAACCGAGCACGAGCAATTGGACCAGCGGCATGACGATGGAAACGACCACGAGTGTCGGGCTGCGCCGAAACCGGCGGAGGTCGCGTTCGATAATGGCCCAGATGCGATGCATGTGATGAAATGACTAATTCCTAAATCCGAATGACGAATGAATGACGAATGAAAAATGCCGAATGGCAAGCCGGACGCCGAAGGTCCATTCGGCATTCGTCATTTGTCATTGGGAATTCTTCAGTCATTATGGTTTAGTCATTCGTCATCTTTCAATCAGCCTCGCCTCATCAAATACGGACTTTCCGCCGACGACGGCGCCTGCAACGCGTCGCGCAACTGATGTCCGGTATAATGCACGAACACATCGTCAAGCGTCGTGCTTTGAACGGACAACGCCGCGACGGTGACGTTCGCCTTTCGCGCCGCGTCGAACAATTCGACCGTGGTGCGCGGACCGTTGTTGGAGGAAATGCGAAAAACGTGGTCCTCTGCCTTCACTTCAGCCACTTCGGGCAATTGTTCCAAAGTCGCCGCCCAATTTTGCGGGGCGTTTGAAAAGCTGACCTCAAGAATATTTTTGCCCGGAATTGAGGCCTTCAATTTCAGCGGCGAATCGAGCGCGGCCAGCTTGCCGTGGTCAATGATGGCGATGCGGTCGCACAGTTTGTCCGCCTCATCCATGTAATGCGTCGTGACTAGAATCGTCAGGTCGCGCTCGCGTTTCAAACGCGCGAGCATTTCCCATACGGCGACGCGAGAAACCGGGTCGAGGCCAGTCGTCGGCTCGTCGAGGAAAAAGATTTTCGGCTCATGGACCAGCCCGCGTGCGATTTCCAGCCGCCGCCGCATTCCGCCGGACAACATTTTCACCGGTTTGTCCGCCCACTGTGTCAGTTCGACCACGGCAAGCAGTTCCTTGATAGTCCGCCGCCGTTTTTCGCGCGGAATGCCGTAAAGCTTGGCGAAAATGCTCATGTTTTCGGCCGCGCTCAAATCGAGGTCGCTCGTCATCGCCTGCGGGATGACGCCGATGGACTGGCGCACGCCATTGGCATTGCGCACGATGTCGAAACCGTTCACGCGCGCCGAGCCGGAAGTCGGCGGCACCAGCGTCGTCAACAGGCGGATGAGCGTGGATTTGCCGGCGCCGTTCGGACCCAGCAGGCCAAACACTTCGCCGTGTTCGACGGAAAAATTCAGCGCGTCCACGGCGGTGAAATCGCCGAAGCGCTTGGTCACATTTTCCACTTCAATGTCGAACATGAAATTAAAGTCCGGTAGCGCCGACCTGCTGGTCGGCTTGGACGCGCGGCAGCGCGTCCCTACCAAGTTTCATTGATTTTTCAACGGCAGCGTCACGTAAGCCGTCATGCCCACCGCCAGCGCCCGGTCCGCATTGTCGCAGCGCAGGCGGATTTCAAATGTTTTGATGTCGCGCTTGGTCCGGCTCACGTCGCGTTGCGTCGCGTAATCGGCGTCCACGCTGCGATAAAACACCGTGCCTGCGCGCGTCGCGCCCGACGGCAATTTTACCTCCAACTTGTCGCCGAGGTGAATCCGGTCAATGTAAGTTTCCTCGACATCGGCGCGCACCCAGAGGTCGTCGGGATTGATCAGCGTGACAATGGCCTGGCCGGGTTTGACCACTTCGCCCGGCAATGCGACCCGTGTGTCCACGATGCCGTGGTCCGGCGAGAAAATTTTCGTGTAGCCCAGTTGCACCGCCGCTTTTTCCTTTTGCGCCCCGGCCGCCCGGATTTGCTGGTCCAACGATTGAACCCGCGCCCGGGCGGATTCGTAAGCCGTCCGCGCCTGATCGAAGGCTTGCACTGACTCGACGTGATTCGAGTAAAGGCCTTGAATGCGCTCGAAATTCAGCCGCGCATTTTCCAGATCGGCTTGCGCCTGCGCGAGCCCGGCGGTGGATTGACGTTCACTGCTGGCATAGAACGCCAGATTCGCCTGTTGTTCCTGCGGCTGAATCACTGCGAGCAATTCGCCGTTGGTGACGGTATCGCCCTCGCGGACAAATAGTTCCTGCAATCGTCCCTGGATCTCCGGGCTGACGATGACTTCATCCGTGGTGACGATGCCGGTCAAAACAATTTCACGCGGCGGCCGGGTGAGCGCGTAAACCCATCCGCCCGCGGCCGCGGCGAGAACCAACAAAACTAACGTGATTCTTCGACCCCTCTTCATTGGCGTCTTTCTTTTCGCACACGATGCCGGAATTTTGTTGACATGTCAAACGAATGTTTTAATTTGGTGTTTGAAACATGAATTTGAAACCGATGACCGGGACAGCCACCGACTCGCAGGCGGAAACTCGCCAGCAAATTCTGGAAGCGGCGGGCGAGGTGTTCGCGGAAGCCGGCTTTGGCCGCGCCACCGTCCGGGAGATCTGCCGGCGGGCGGGCGCGAACATCGCGGCCGTCAACTACCACTTTGGCGACAAGGAGACGCTTTACGGCGAAGTGCTGCGCCACTCGCAACGGAAGGCGTTTGAAAAATACCCGCCGTTGCTGGGCGTGGCCGCGGACGCGCCCCCGGAGGAAAAGTTGCGGGCCTTTGTCCGGTCCTTTTTGCTCCGACTTTTCGACGATGGCCCGATCACCTGGTTCGGCCGGATGATGTCGCGCGAAATGGTGGAACCGACGGAAGCGCTGGATGCCTTATTGAAAGAGCGAATCCGTCCGATGGCTGATCAGCTCCGCGGCATCATGGCCGAAATTCTCGGACGCTCGCCGAAGGACGAAAAAGTGCGGTTGTGTCTCTTCAGTGTCGTCAGCCAGTGCGTGTTTTTTCATCATTGCCGGACGGTCATTTCACGTCTGTTTCCGGAGCAGCGCCTGGACGCGGCGGTGGTCGGGCAGTTGGCCGACCACATTGCCTGCTTTTCGCTTGCCGCTTTGAAGCACATGCCGGACGCTCACAACCGGAAATCAAAACCGCCAGCGGCGGCCAATGGGAAACATTGAACTCTTGCATCGAACAAAATGAAAAGAACTTTTCTTGAGACAACCATAGTGCTGGTTCTTGCTCTGGTCACCGGTTGGAGCGCCGCGGCGCAAAACGCCAACGCCAGCACGAATTTACCGGGTTGGATCACACATCCGCTGTCGCTCACTGATGCCTTGAATCTGGCGTTGCAGCAGAACGCCACCATCCTAAAAGCCAAAAGCGATCTGGAGGCCTCGCAAGGTGTAGTGGTACAGACGCGCGCTGTTGCGCTGCCCCAATTGCAGGCCACCGGCCAATACAAGGACACCGACCCGAATGCGATTGAAAACTTCCCCATACCGGGTGCCCCTTCCCTCCCGCATCAGAACTGGAACGTCGGCGTGCAAATCGTCCAATCTGTCTATGAAGGCGGCAAACTGGTCGCCGCGCTGAAGGCCGCCAGCGCTACCAAACAACAGGCGCTGGCGCAGTATCAGACGACCGTGGCGGATACATTGCTGTCCGTGCGTGTGGCGTATTATGACGTGTTGCTCGCGGCCCAGCAAATCACCGTTCATGAAGCTTCGGTCAACCTGCTGCAACACGAATTGGAAGACCAGCAACGCCGATACAACGCCGGTACGGTGCCGCATTTCAACGTGCTGCGCGCCGAAGTTGCCGCGGCCAACGAACGCCCCGCTTTGATTCAGGCGCGAAACAATTATCGCATTGCCAAAAACAATCTGTCCAACGTGCTCGGTTACAATCTGCCGCGGGACATCTGGGAGGACATTCCGCTGAACCTGACCGATGCGCTGGACGCGGCGCCTTACCAGGTGGAATTGCCCGAAGCCATTCAACAAGCCTTGTCACGGCGCACCGAACTCGTCGCCTTGCGCAAAACGGTGGTGTTGCAGCAACTCAACGTCGTGAACGCCAGGGCCGGTTACAAACCGACGCTCCAGGCTTTTGCCGGTTACAGTTGGAACAATTCGCAATTCACCGACCCCAACGACCTTGGTTACACGTTAAACGGCTGGAACGTCGGCGGACAGGTGAGCTGGAACATTTTCGACGGCATGTTGACGCGCGGGAAAGTTGTCCAGGCCAGAGCGTTATACGACAAGGCCAAAACCGAAGTGGTGGACACCAGCCGCCAGATCGAACTGGAAGTCCGCACGGCGTATTCCCAATTCATCGAGGCCCGCGAAGTGTTGGAATCACAAAAAACTGTGCAAGCCGAAGCGGAAGAGGCCTTGCGCGAGGCGGATGCGCGTGCCGCTGCCGGCACCGGCACGCAATTGGATGTGCTCGACGCCCAGACTTCCCTGACCCAAGCGCGCACGACGGAAATCCAGGCATTGCACGATTACGACACTGCCCGCGCCCGGCTCAAACGCGCCGTCGGTGCGGACCTGGTCCAAACCGCGGCGGCTAAATAGAATGGAGCGCCGACGGTCGGTCCGCACGAAAAAGTTTAAATTCGCGAGGGCAATCCCCGCACTCGTTGGGATTTGCGATTGACGGACGCGGCGGCTTTGGGAGATTTTGTCGCGCGATGACGAAAATTCAACGGGCACTGCTTTCCGTTTCCGACAAGACCGGGCTGGTGCCGTTCGCGCAAATTCTCGCGGCAGCGGGCATTGAACTGATTTCCACCGGTGGTACGGCCAACACTTTGCGCGAAGCCGGCCTGCCGGTAAAGGACATCAGTGAACACACGGGATTTCCCGAAATGCTCGACGGCCGTGTCAAAACGCTCCACCCAAAAGTTCACGGCGGCTTGCTGTTTATCCGCGGCAATGAAACACACGAAGCCACGGTGAAAGCGCACGGCATTCCGGCGATTGATCTGGTGGTGGTGAACCTCTATCCATTCGAGCAGACCGTCGCGAAGCCGGGCGTCAGCCTGCACGACGCCATTGAGAACATCGACATCGGCGGGCCTTCCCTGCTGCGCAGCGCGGCAAAAAATCATGACAGTGTGACGGTGGTGGTGGACCCGCTGGATTATGATGAAGTGGCAAAACAGATTTCCGAGAGCGGCAACACGACCCTGGAATTGCGCCGCGAGCTGGCGGCGAAGGTGTTCGCACGTACGGCGGCTTATGACGGAGCCATCGCATCGCATCTGGCCAAAACATTCAAAGCCAAAACCGGTGATTTGCCGAACGCACTGTTCGTCCACGCGCCGCTGGCACAGCCGCTGCGTTACGGTGAAAACCCGCATCAAAGGGCGGCGCTGTATGGCGGGTTCAATGAGTTTTTCCGGCAGTTGCAAGGCAAGGAACTTTCCTACAATAACATACTGGATCTGACGGCGGCGGCGGGTTTGATTTCGGAATATACAAATGACCCGCCAACACTCGCGATTCTCAAGCACACGAATCCGTGTGGTGTCGGGCAGGGAAACAATCTGCGCGAAGCGTGGGACAGGGCCTTTGCGACTGACCGGCAGGCGCCGTTCGGCGGCATCATCGCCGTCAACCGGCCGTTGGACGGCGCGGGCGCGGGCGCCATCGCGGAGATTTTCAGCGAGGTCATCGTTGCCCCGGAATTCACATCCGATGCGCTGGGGATTCTGGAAAAAAAGAAAAACCTGCGGCTGATTGAGATGTTGAAACGGCCACCCGCCGCGAGGTCATTGGACATGCGCAGTGTCGGGGCCAACTCCTTTTTACTGCAGGAGCACGACGTCAAGGTGACAACGCGGGCGGATTTGCAAATCGTGACCAAACGCCAGCCCACGAACGCGGAGTCGAGTGCCATGCTGTTCGGCTGGCGCGTGGTGAAGCACGTGAAATCGAACGCCATCGTTTATGCGGCATCGGATCGCACCCTGGGCATCGGCGCCGGGCAAATGAGCCGCGTGGATGCCAGCCGGATCGCAGTCTGGAAGGCAGGCGAGGCCGGCCTTCCGCTCCGGGGCAGCGCAGTTTGCAGCGATGCGTTTTTTCCGTTCCCGGACGGATTGATTGCGGCGGCGCAGGCGGGTGCAACTGCGGTGATTCAACCGGGCGGCTCGGTAAGGGACCCCGAGGTCGTAGCCGCGGCGGACGAACGCGGAATGGCCATGGCCTTCACCGGTTCACGGCATTTCCGGCATTGAACTGAATCCTTCCCGACCCCGATCTTTGAGGTTCGACTGCGGGAATGAGCCCGAGGAGGAGTCGAAAATTCAGCGAATCATCCAATAAACGAGCGCGACCTGAAAGGCAGTGACCGCGATGACCAGCGTCCACACACAAAATTCGCTCGCGCGCAACCCGCGCTGGCGGGCCGCGCCCAGCCAGAATTGGAGTTGAACGGAACCGAGGGTAATGTGGTCACCGTTGCGGAGCACGGCGGTTTGAACGGGCCGGCCGTTCACCGCCGCCAGGGCGTTTGCCTCGGTGGTGAGCGTGAACCCTGACTCGCGTTGAAATTCCAGCGCGAGGTGCCGGTCCCAAATTCCATCATCGTCCAGTTGCAGTTCATTTCCCGCTGCGCGGCCAATGCGGAAAGGAAAACGGCGGGCAACCGTCTGGCCGCCCGCCTTTTTGCCTGAAAGGATGTTGAGTTGAACCATCACCAGATGCGGCGGTGAACGATAATCTGATCGCCGGGATAAACCGGCGGATCCTCCGCCCTGCCACTTCGCACCCGGTCCACATTAATCTTGGTGCGATCGCCATTGACGCGGATCAGCATCACATTTTTGTGGTTGGCAAAGTCGGTGAAATCGCCAGCCGATGTGATGGCCTGATTGACAGTGGTTTGGCCGACATAAATCAAACGTCCGGGGATTTTGACTTCTCCGCTGACGTAGTAAACGCGATCCCCGATATTTACGGTGACGGTGATATGGGTGTAGTACCTGGGCACATAGAGGTCGTGGATTGCATTCTGCAATTCGCCCGCCGTCTTGCCGGCCGCCTGGACTTTGCCGATATCGGGCATCGTGATGGTGCCGTCTTCTTTGATGGGTTCCTGGTGGGGGGGGATATCGATCGGCACACCGCTCAAGGTCACGACGATGGTGTCTCCGACATGGAAACGGGCGGCATCCCCGCTGGATTCATTTGCCGATGGCTGGCCACTCATCGCCGGTGAGTTGTTGGCCATGTCGGAAAACATGATGTCGTCTGACGACGAAGAGCAACCGGCGAGCAGCAGCCCCGCGAGCAGTAATCCGCAAACAGACAGTCCCGGCACCAACAACGCGCAATACGATTTCATTCCCGGCATCTTGGTAAAAAACCAACCGCGCAATCAATACTTTTGTTTGATGCCACCCTCGTCGGCGTCATCGGGCGCACTTTTCTCCCGAGCCGGCACCGGCTGTTCCTCTTCCCCGCGCGATGAGTAATCGTGGTAATAACCCGTGTAGTAATAATAGCTTTCATCCTGGGACACGTTGATGTTGTTGAGCACGATGCCAATGAAGTTGCCTCCGACCTTCTCAATCATCTGTTTGGCACGGATGTTCATCGGCTGGGGATAGCGACGGTATTGAATGACCTGCAATACCAGGTCCACTTCGCTGGCCAGAATGGAGGCATCGCTCACGCCTAAAATCGGCGGTGAATCGAAGAAGATGAAATCATACCGCTGTTTCAACTCACCAATCATGTCTTTCATCGGCAGTGAACCGAGGACTCCCATGGAGCTGTTGGGCAGCTTGCCGCTGGCCATGAAGTCGAGCAGAGGCACGCTGGTGGTCTGAATCACCTCGGCGAGCGCATTCTGCTTGAGCAGATAATTGGTCAAACCGATATTGTTGCTGACGCGGAGCATTTTGTGCAGGGTCGGGCGGCGCAAGTCCGAGTCCACCAGCAACACGCGCTGGCCGGTGTGGGCGAACACGGTGGCCAGATTCAAAGCCGTGGTGGATTTTCCTTCGCCCGCGCCGGCGCTGACCACCACCAGGCTGTTCAGCTTGTCATCCTTGCGCGAGAACAGCAGGTTGGTGCGCAGTACGCGGTAGGCTTCGGCGTGGGTACTTTCCGTGCCTTCATCCCCGAGAAACCCGACGTTTTGCGGAATGACGCCAAGCACAGGCGCCTGAAATGCGCGCTCAACGTCGTCAATGGTCTTCACGCTGGTATCCAGATATTCAATGAAAAACGCCAGACCGATGCCCATGACCAGACCAAAAACCAGGCCGAGGGCGATATTCAGGGTTTTGTTGGGTTTGACGGGCCTATCGCCCGGCGTCGCCGGGTCGGTGATGGTCACCATGGCGGTCTTGGGAATTTCAAGCAACGTTTTTTCCGACAAGATCTTATCGGCGAGCAGATTATGAAATTGTCTCCGGTTTGCCAGGTCCTGCTTGGCTTCCCAATAAGGCTGGCTCCGAACCACTTCCGCCTGGTCCTGGGTTTTCGCATCCTCCAAAGAGGCGGTAATCGCATCCACCGCGGCTTTCTGGGACTTCACCTGGCTATCGAGACCCGCCATGATGCCGGCAACCCGGTTGTCAATCTGTTCATTCAGTTTGTCAATCTCGGATTGGACGCGGACGACGTTTAAATTGTTGGTCGGATTGTAATCATTGGTTAAAACGACATAATCCTGTTCCGCCGTATGCAGTTTATCCAGCAACCCGGGCAATGCGGGGTCAGTGGTTACCGTAGGCAATACGTCCCTGAGTTTTTCCGTGCTGTAAGCCAACAATTCCGTCTGCCGCGTCTGTAGCATTTTATAGGTGGTTTCCGCTTCGATTCTTTGCTCGTTGAGGCGCTGGAGATCAGCCTGGGTAATCGTGGGTGATGGACTGAAAGAGTTCGGGTCAAGATCATGGACTTTGTACTTTTCGCGCAGTTCTTCGACATTGGTCGAAAGAACCTGAATTCGTTCCTGGTCCTTTTGAAATTCCGATTCCAATTTGTCAATGCCTTTCGAGGTCAGCTCCTGGCGCTGGTCAAGGCGGTAATTCTGATAAGCATCGGCGATTGCGTTGGCCAGTTTGGCGGCGACATCCTTGTCCTCGTTATAGACGGTAATCGTGATGTACTTCGTATTCCGGATGGTATCGAGGTGCATTCGCCGCTTGAGAAACTCGATGGCCTCGCTCGTTTTGAGCGTTTCGCCATTGTAATATTTCTTTCCCCACTCGACATTCAAGTTCAACGCGCTGACAACGTTGCTCAATACGGCCTGGGACTGGATCAGTTCATAAGTCGTCTGAAGAAAGTAAGGATCGTAGGCTGCTTGCGCTGGCGACCGCTCATCGCCCATGCTGATGTCGCTGATGTCCGGCTCGACGATGATGCGGGCGGTGCTGGCGTAGGATTCCGGCAAAATGAACGTCACTGCCGTGGCGATGATGGCGGTGATTAAAAAGACGGTGATGATGATCGCCTTGCGGATGCGAATAATGCGCCAGTAATCCAGGAAATGCAGTCTGGTTTCCTGCGGCGGCGAAGTTTTGAATGAGTCCATACGTCAAAAAAAGTGAGTGCCTTGCTTAATCAGACCGGCCCTCCATCGGGGTGTTCAAAACATTTATTAAGAACGGCGGCCTAATAAGCCGCGGTGACGCCTATGTAAACACGATTGCGCGTGTAACCGCGCTGGTAAATATCGGACGAGACCTCGTCAAAATTGTAGCCGGCTTCAGCCGAAAAGTGTGGCGTGAACGTGTAGGAAAAGTTTAAACCGAGGCTGTAATAGGAGTCGGACACGTTGTTGTAGAAGCCTTCCTGAAACGTCGAATACTGATAGCTCCCGATGAGTGTTCCCAACAGCTTCGGCGTGATCTGGTGGTTGATGGAGCCGTAAACATAGGTACTGTCCTGGTCCTGGGTAATCTTGCCGTTGGTCACGTAGCTGCCGGGGAGGTAGGTATAAATAATTGATAGAACCGCATAGGGCGCAATTGACGTTGAACCGAGTGGATCATTATAAGGATCGGTGTAGGTCACGCCGGCTTTCGCCTGGACACTCAAATTGGGAAGAAAACTGTGCTGAAGGCCGATGTATCCGGTGTACTGACGGTTGTCCCGGTTGTCGCTGTAGTAAATACTACCCGGAACCAGAGGCGAGTACGCGATTGGCTCATCTCCAGTGTAACTGACTTGTTCGAATTGACCGCCAAAAAAGGCGACCGTCTCGGGAGACAGATGCCACTGAAGATCCAACCAAACTGTTTGCTCAATACGATTCAGCAACCCGGCCAGGCTGGGACCTGGCGCTCCTGGTACTCCGAGATAGTAATTTATGACATCAGCGACGGTTTCTCCGCTGTTCCGATAATCATAAAACGAATTGTGATAATTCAAGGACGTGCTGAACAATCTTGTCCAGTCCGTATTCAAAGCAAGGGTTCCGCTGTTGACAATGTTGTCCCCGCTAACGCGAAAGGGCAGCGAGGCCGGTGATCCATTCGGGTTTAACAACTGCGGTTCCTGGGCCACGACAAATGTGTCCAGTACTTTCGCGTGCCACCGCTCGGTGAACGCGTGATCCATCCATAAATCCAACTGGTCGCTCTGGTCCACAGCGCTCTGGTTCAGTTCCTCCCGCTCCTGGTAATAGGTCATCGAGTACGTATTGCGCAGTCCCAACTCCGTCTGCTGCAAAGGCACGGCCAGCATGAGTTGGGGGGAAACCTCAAACCCGTAGCTGCCGCGCGGGTTGAGGCCGCCGTTTGCCGTGTCGTAATTGTCGTCGTAAAAGCCACGCAACGTGGCTGAAACGTTCCATATTTTGGAGCTCGAGAGGGGGCCTAGATCAGGCGCATACGCGGCTTGTAAACTGGCGGTTCCGGCTGCTGCCAGCCCCATAGAAACAAAGAATTTTTTCATAACTCTTCTGGACGTTCTAGTTAGACCGCTGATGTTTGACATCATTCAAAAAAGGTGCTTACAACCAACGACGTGCGAGATATTGCCAGCGGCACCACTGCGCTGTCAAAAACTATTTTTACATTTTTTGGCCCCTGAATTACCTCGCCAAACGGCACGACGCACGTGCAAGTTTCTCAATTCAAACCCGCTTCCGCTTCAGCTTCTTCGACAACGATCCCAAGGTGAGAGTGTTTACCACGTCCGCTTGTTCCAGCCAGCCTTTCCGGGCAAGACCGGCGCCCAGCCGGAGAAACCCTGCGTGCTCATTGCGGTGCGCGTCGGGGTTGATGACGCACTTCACGCCCTTGCTCTTCGCGTAAGGCCAGAGCCGCCAGTCGAGGTCGAACCGGTGAGGATTGCAATTCAACTCCAGCCACGTGCCGGTTCCGGCGCAAGCGTCAATCACCGCCTGCGCGTTAACCGGATACGGTTCGCGTTCCAACAGCAACCGACCGGTCAGGTGGGCGAGAATATGAACAAACTTGTTTTGCGCCGCGCGAATCAGCCGCTTCGTGTTCTCCGCTTCGCTATTGGCCGGAACATGCAGGCTGGCAACCACCACGTCCAGTTCCGCGAGCAGGTCATCATCAAAATCCAGCCGGTCGCGCAAAATGTCCACCTCACAACCGGTCAGCAGCCGGAAATCGCTGCCGCGTCCGGCCAATTGTCCGTTGAGCTTTTTGATTTCCTTGATTTGCGCGCGAACGCGCTTTGCGTCCAGCCCGTTCGCCTGGAACGACGACTTCGAATGGTCGGTAATTGCCCAATATTCAAACCCGAGTTCGTCCATGAACCTCGCCGTTTCCTCGAGGGTGTTGTGCCCATCACTCCAGGTGGAATGATTGTGCAGGGCGCCGCGCAATTCTGTCCATTCGAGGAGCCTGGGCAAATCATTCTTTTCGGCGGCGGCAAATTCACCGTGGTCTTCACGCAATTCCGGCGGGATGCAAGGCAAATCCAGTTTGGCAAAGATTTCCGCCTCGTCCCGGCAGGGCACGAGCAATTTCGGGTCGCGCGTTTCCTCCTTGGATTTGAACAGGCCGTATTCGTTCAGCCGCAGGCCGCGCGTGATCGCCCGCTGGCGCATGACGATGTTGTGCTCCTTGCTGCCGGTGAAATACGCAAGGGCAAATGGAAATTCCCGGTCGTTGACCACGCGCAAGTCGCATTGGATGCCGCCGTCCAGAATCACACTCGCCTTGGTGTCGCCCTGGGCGGTGACTTTGATGACACCCGGCTGCGCGACAAAAAATTCAATGACCTCCGCCGGTTTCTTCGACGATGCCAGCAGGTCAATATCGCCGATGACTTCCTTGAATCGCCGCAAACTGCCCGCCGCGCTGCAACGAATCACCGCCGGATGCGCGCGCAGGTTTTCGAGCACGGGTTCGGCGGCGCGCAGGGCGTCGCTCAGCAGGTGCTTCGACGCGTAAATCCGCCGGCGTTCGATGCCTTCGAGAATGTTCACCTGCGTCTTTTCGCCAAAGCCGCCGAGCCGGGCCACCTCGCCGGATTTGCACGCCGCTTCGAGTTTCCCGACCGTATCAATGCCCAGCCTTTGATGCAGCGCCTGGATTTTCTTCGGGCCCAAACCGGGAATTTCCAGCATTTCAATCAAGCCCGGCGGAATGGACGCTTTCAATTCATCGTAGTAAACCAGCTTGCCGGTTTCCACCAACTCGGTGATCTTCTTTTCGAGCGCTTCACCGATCCCTTTGATTTCGCCCAGCCGGCTTTCGGCAACGACTTTCGCGAGCGGCTCGCTCAGGCCGTCAATCGTGCGCGCGGCGTTCGCGTAAGCACGCGTCTTGAACGGGTTTTCAGTGTCCCAATCTCAAGCAGAATTTCCGCGACCCGGCCCTTGTCCATAGGCACGAAAATGATAACCCCGCTGCTGCCGGTCGCAAAAGAGAAAGTGCGCCGAAATCGGGCCCGACTGGGGTCAGGGAACACCGAACGCCAAAAAAAGGGAACGAACGGGCTGATTTGCTGCAAATAAAGGGGAATTGAGGACGAAAATGGCCTGCCGTTTGCTGTAATTTAAATAGACCGGTGGGTTCAGGCGCGCTGGAACCAGGAATGAAAAGGTGAAATTTATAAATTTAAATCTGAATTTTTCGCAACAGTACCTGCAGGCGACCCTGTTTGTATCGCTGCTGAGCGTATGGGTGTTAGTCGGGCTTTTCTATTATCTGAATCGTTACACCCGGCGGGAGTACTTTACTATTTGGACGGTGGCCTGGTTGTTTTACGCCCTCTGGCTGACACTGGGCCTGAACCTGCACGGCATTCCGGTTTCCAATAAAAGCGTCTTCATTCTCCAACAAAGTTGTGTGGCCATTTCAGCAGTCTTCCTCTTGTGGGGCAGCGCCCGATTTCTCAGCCTGCCTGTGCGGCAGACGCTGCTGACCTTGTTCATGCTGTTCCTGCTGGTTTGGACAGTCGTCAGTCCGGAGGTGCTTACCAACACACTGCAAATCCAACTGCCCGTTTTCATTCTGATCGGCCTCGGCAGCGTATTTGCCGGCGTTTGCTTTTACCGGGTGCGAAAGAAAATGCCGTTCGTCGGAGCAGGAATGTTGTCCCTGGGGTTCCTGTTATGGGGCCTTTATCTGGCCAGTTATCCTTTTACCATGGGATATCAAAACCTTTATAACGCCGGCTTTCTCATCGCCGCCGTGCTGCAACTGTTTATTGCGGTCAGCATGATTGTGCTGGTTATGGAGGAGGTCCGTTACAATGCCGAACAGATGCGCGCCGAAATTGAAGCTGTTCGCTCCGAGAAGGAAGCATTACAGGCGAAAGTCCTCACTACCGAGGAACAATGCCGGAGCCTCTACGATCAGATGCGTCTGAGCCAGGGTGTGCAAAAGGCTTATGATGAACTGCGGCGGACCCAGCAGGTAGTCGTGCAACAGGAACGCCTGCGCGCGTTGGGCCAGATGGCCAGTGGAGTGGCGCATGATATCAACAACGCCCTGTCGCCCATCGTCGCCTATTCCGAACTATTGCTCAGCGCGGTGTCGGACCTTCCCGAAAACGTGCGACAATATCTGAAAACCATCAACAAATCCGGCGATGATATCGCCCACATCGTCGCCCGCATGCGCGAATTTTACCGCCGCCGTTCCGACCACGAACAATTGACCAGAGTGAACGTGAACCAAATCATCGAGGAAGTCATCGAACTCACTCGTCCGCGCTGGCGCGACGTTCCGCAACGCGAAGGAATCTCCGTCCACATCGAGCACGCATTCGAATCCGACCTGCCGCCGCTGCTAAGCGATCCCACTGAACTCCGCGAAGCCCTGTTCAATCTGATCTTCAACGCCGTGGACGCCCTGCCCCAGGGCGGCACAATCAATCTGGTCACCCGGACTGCGTTCCGTCCCGCCCAAACCGAAAATATGCCGCCGGAACGGCTGATTCAGGTCGAGGTGCGGGACAACGGCGTAGGCATGGATGAAAAAACCCGCCAACACTGCCTGGAACCCTTTTTCTCCACCAAAGCCACGCGCGGCGGCACCGGCCTTGGGCTGGCAATGGTCTATGGCATGATGCAACGCCACGAGGGAGGCATCGAAATTGACAGCGCACCCGGACGCGGAACCTGCATCCGGCTCATCTTCCCCGTTCGGGAACAAATCACGCCAGCCGCAGTCTCTCCCGCGTCCCAGGTTAATCAAAAACGTTCGCTGCGCATCCTCTGTATAGACGACGAATCACAGATTCAGGAATTGCTGAAGAATTGTCTTACCACACTGGATCATCAGGTGACGACCGCAGCGAGTGGAAAGCAGGGAGTGGAAATGTTTCGCGCGGCAATCCGCAAAAAACAGCCTTACGAAACCGTGATCACCGATTTGGGCATGCCGGACATAGATGGACAACAAGTGGCCCGGACCATCAAGGCGGAATCTCCCGCCACACCGGTGATTATGATGACCGGCTGGGGGACAATAATGAAAGACGACGGCGAACTCGTCGCGGGCGTGGATGCCGTGGTCGGCAAACCGCCGCGTATCCGGGAGTTGAACGATCTGCTGGTCCGACTGAATTCCCAGGATTAGCGCGGTTTTCCACCCGCACAGTGTCCCGGTCATCACCCCGCGCCCAACGGCGCAGCCCAGCGGTTTTCTCCGGCGCGCCCCGTTTTTCCGTGCCGAGGCTTGCGAATACCGATAGGCTCAAGCCCATGTCGGGAATCAACTGTTGCCCCGTAGCACTCACTGTCGCCGGTTCGGACAGCGGCGGCGGCGCGGGCATCCAGGCTGACCTGAAAACGTTTGCCGCGCTTGGCGTCCACGGCGCCAGCGCGATTGCGTGTCTGACCGCTCAAAATCCCAAACGCGTTCTTGTCGTCGAATCCGTTTCGCCTCAAATGCTGCGGCAACAGATTGCTGCCGTGTTTGAGGAAATGTCGCCTGCTGCGGTAAAGACCGGAATGCTGTTCTCGGCGGAAAACGTTCGTGTCGTCGCGGAATTCTTCGGAACGCATGCCTTCCACCCGCGAGTTCCGCTGGTGGTGGACCCGGTCATGGTGGCCACCAGTGGCGCACGGCTACATAAACCGAAGACGGTGGACGCTCTGAAAGAAAAGCTTCTGCCGCTCGCCGCACTCGTGACTCCGAATCTTTATGAAGCCGAATATCTGATCAGACGCAGACTGACTTCAGTCGAAGACTTGCGCGCCGCCGCCCGCCAGATTCATGCGAGTTTCGGCTGCGCGGCGCTCGTCAAAGGCGGCCACCTGCGTGGCGGGCGCGAGGCCGTGGACATCTTTTTTGATGGCCGGACGGAGCTGCTGTTGAGCGCGCCGCTCATCAAGCGGGTCCGCACCCACGGCACCGGCTGCACGTATTCGGCGGCCATCGCGGGTTATCTGGCGCGCGGCTGCAGCCTGCCGCACGCAGTGAAGCGCGCAAAACAATTCATCAGCCGGGCCATCGCGGGCAGTTATCGCATCGGCAAACATTCCGCGTTGAATCCACTTTTCCGTTAAGGCGTGTGCCACTCGATGACAAGCAAGGACACTGCTTCCCGTGGCAAATTGAATTTTAAAAGCGCCCAGCCATCTCTGACACGGATTGTTTCCGCTCGCTTCAGTTCCCCCAGTTGCCCGGCCTTTTCCAGTTCCGCATATTGTTTTGCCGACAGCATCAATGGCGCTCCCATCCGCCGCCAGACGGTGAAGGCGTCGCTGTGATTGGCGTCAATACGGAAATGCCGGGCTTGGGCCGCTGTGATTCCGACCGGCAAGCCGTCCAATGCGAGTTTCACTTCTGCAGCCGGGCCGGGCATGTCATCATCATGGTAATGCCAGATCAAAACGCACAACCGGTTTGAGGCCAGGCTGGCGAGCGCCGAAACATCGGGCTGTGCGCGGACACCGCCTTTCAAAATCGAGTCGAGCGCAATCGCATTGTCGCTTTCGACCGCGAGCCGGTGGCCGCCCATCCGGTTGAACATCCGGAACGCGTTGAGCACGGGCAAATCAATGCCATTGCTCGCCAGCGTGCGGAAGCCGGCGAACGGAGGCTGGTCTTCAAATTCAAACGCCCACGTCAGCGCGCCCTCCAGGTTTACGCCGCACTTATCGGCCAATTCCAATTCGCGCGCCACACACTCGGTCGTGTAACTCGCATATACCGGCTCGTTGCGGTAGCGGAGTGCATCTCCCTGGCACGCGGCACAGCCGTCCGGGTCGGACTCGCCGATGACGATCGGCTTATTCTTCAATTCAGGAAACGACGCGATGATGCGGAAGGCGGCATCTATGTTGCGCAACTGGTTCGCAATGCCCATCCGCACGTGGTCATTTGTGAAAACCGGCGAACCTTTTGCGTGAAACGAAACAAAATCAATCGGCGTGCCGACCCGGCCGGTGACAAAATTGGTCCCGTGAACACAATGCTCCAGAAATTCCCGGAGAAATTTCGTGCCGCCGCCCGCCGAATCTGGCCCGCCGACCTTCGCCTGAGGCAACGCTCGCCGCACGGCATCCACCGCGCAATCGTGCAACCGGAAATATTCTTCCGGTGTGCCCTGCCAGTAGCCGATGTTTGCCTCATTCCACGTTTCCCAATACCAATTGGCAACCGCACCGCGCCCGTACCGTTCCACTTCATGCTGTGCCCAGTGAAAGACCAGTTCCGACCATTTCGCATAATCCTTGGGGGGATACGCCCAGCCGGTGTAGATGTCGCTGTAGCGCGCTCCGGGCTTCCAGTGATGTTGATACGGCTCCGGCTTGATGGAGAGCGCCTCGGGCATGAACCCGATTTCCACATAGGGCCGCACGCCGCAGGCGTGGTAGCTGTCGAAAATCCGGTCCAGAATCGTCCAACGGTAGATCGGATTTCCCTGCGGGTCTTCGGTATAGACGCCAGTGGATCCCCATTTCAGTGCCGGAGTGCCGTCACCGCTGTTGAGCAGGTTGTGGGTGCGGAAATAAACATTGTCCGGCGCCAACCGGCCGAGTTCACCGAGCAGCTTCCGTCCATCCGGCAGGGTGGCATAATTCGGTTCGTCTGCGCCAAAGAATCGCCAGATCGGTTTGAATTCGCCGACTGGCTTGTCGGCATGAACCTTGATGGCAACCGGGAAGGTTTCAGTCAGGGCTGGAATTCGTCCAGCCGTGATCAAGCACGTTGTCGCCGTCACCAGCCAAAATGCGCGTGTCATCATGCTGAAAGATGGATGGGCGGCATGGTTGCCATTTCCTGCCGACATCGCAAGCGGAGTTTAGCCCGGGCGCATCACGCAATTCCGCCGTTCACTCGAATATTCTGGCCGGTCACCCAGCCCGCTGCCTCGCTTGCCAAAAATGCGACCACGTCGGCGATTTCCATCGGCCGGCCGAGCCGGCCAAAGGCGGACGCTCGCGCGAACATCCCGATCTGTTCCGGTGTTTTGCCATTCTTGAACAATTCCGTTTCCGTCGGGCCGGGCGAAATAACGTTGACCGTGATTCCGCGGGGGCCCAGTTCCCCGGCCAGCGAGCGCGTCAGTTGCTCCACCGCCCCTTTGGTGGCAACATACGCGCCGTAGCCAGGCATCATCCGCACCGTCGTTGAGCTGGACAGGTTGATGATACGTCCTCCCTGGGCCAGCCGGGTTGCCGCCTGCTGGCACGCGAAAAATGTGCCCTTGACGTTCACCGCAAAAATCCGGTCGAACTCCGCTTCCGTGACGGCGCTGACCAGATTTTGCGGCATGATGCCGGCGTTGTTGACCAGAATGTCGAGCTTGCCGAAACGGCCGACGGTTTCGTCAAAGAGCCGGACGACTTCCGGCACGCGCCCGACATCGGCCCGAATGGCGAAGGCCTTGCCGCCGGCCGCTTCGATTTGGGCCACGACTTTCTGCGCTTCATTCGCGTTGCTCGCGTAATTCACGGCGACCGCCGCTCCATCGCGGCTGAGACGTTCGGCAATCGCGCGCCCGATTCCCCGCGACGCGCCGGTAACCAGTGCGACTTTCCCTTCTAATGTTTTGGTCATGGTGTTGTTTCCCCGGCCATGGAATATAACACATTGGCGCAGCGCGCAATTCCTGGTTCACCGTTCATGCTCCTCCGGCTACAATGGGTTGCCGTGTCCGACACGCTGGTCATCAACGAAATCTATCTGAGCCTGCAAGGGGAAAGCACCTTCGCCGGTTTGCCGTGCATTTTTGTCCGGCTCACCGCCTGTGACTTGCGCTGTTCGTATTGCGATACTGCTTACGCCTTCACCGAAGGCAAAAAAATGGCGCTGGAAGAAATTTTGTCCGATGTTCGGCGGCTTGCCGCTCCATTCCAAAACTCCGTACTCCGCACTCCGCACTCCGCGCTTCCACTCGTCGAGTTAACCGGCGGCGAGCCGTTGCTCCAGAAAAATTCCCTGCCACTCATGAAATCGCTTTGCGACGGGGGCTTTACTGTGCTGCTCGAAACCAGCGGCGCGCACGACATATCGCCGGTGGACTCGCGCGTGCGTCGCATCCTGGATTTGAAATGCCCCAGCAGCGGGGAAGTGAAACGCAATCGCTGGGAAAACCTCAAGCATCTGAAGGCGACCGACGAAATCAAATTCGTCATCGGCACGGCCGAGGATTACGCGTGGGCCAGACAACAAATCGCCGGGCACAAACTGGACGCCGTCTGCCCCCTGCTCTTCTCGTGGGTGCATCCGCTGTCGCCGGCGCAGCAGCACAAATCATTGAAGAAAGCTCCGCCGGGCCAGACACGGATTTCGCTGCGCGAGTTGGCAGAAAAAATCATCGCAGATGCCTTGCCGGTGCGGTTTCAGGTCCAGATGCACAAAGTCATCTGGCCGCCGGAACAACGCGGAGTTTAGAAATTTACGGTTTACGATTTACCATTTACGATTGGAAAACGCGACGGGACGTAAATCGTAAATCGCCAATTGTAAACCTGTGGTCAAAACAAAAAAAATTCTCCAACTGCTCCGGGATTTCGAGTCTCGAAACGTTGTGTTCACCGAACCCGGCGGTTCGTGGCCGATCGTGTGGGAACGCGCCAAAGGCGTTCACGTCTGGGACGCCGATGGGAGGAAATATCTGGATTTGACCGCCGCTTTTGGCGTTGCCGCCGCCGGCCATGCGAATCCAAAGGTGGTCAGGGCCGGCCAAGTGCAATTGGCCCGCCTGCCCCATGCCATGGGCGATGTGCATCCGCACGCGCCCAAAGCGCAGCTCGCCCGCGAACTCAGCCGGATCACCTTCGAGCGCTGGACAAAACCCCGGGACGCCAGGCGCCGAACGCCAGACTCGATTCGTGGCAAAACCATTTTCTCCAATTCCGGCTTCGAAGCTGTCGAATCTGCGCTCAAGACCGCGATGCTCGCAACCGGCAAGCGCGGAGTGATTGCCTTCGAAGGCGCGTATCACGGGCTCGGTTATGGGGCGCTCAATGCTACACACCGTAATTTCTTTCGTGGACCGTTCCGTCCGCAACTTGGCGAGTTTGGGCATTTCGTGCCGTTTCTCGCAGCGACCGAGCTCAGTCGGCTCAAATCAAAAAATAAAAATCGAAATGAGCCTGCTCACGTCGGCTGCTACGAAATCGAGAAACGTATCCGCAGCCTCTTCCGTCGCGAATCCATCGGCGCGATTTTGGTTGAGCCAATTCAGGCGCGCGGTGGCATCAACGTTCCGCCGCCGGATTTTCTGCCGTTGCTCCGCCGGCTTTGTGACGGTCAGGATGCGCTGTTGATTCTCGATGAAATTTACACCGGATTCGGGCGCACCGGGGAATGGTTCGCCTGTGAACACAATGGCGTTGTGCCCGATCTCATCTGCCTCGGCAAAGCGTTAACTGGCGGATTCCCGCTGTCGGCCTGCGTTGGCCGCGCGGATGTGATGGACGCGGCCTGGCCGGCCTCGCGCGGCGAGGCCATCCACACCAGCACCTTTCTTGGCAATCCGGTCGGTTGCGCGATGGCGCTGGCGCAAATCAAAGAGATCGAGCGGCTCAATCTTTGCGGACGAAGTGCAGAACTCGGAACATTTTTGCTTTCACAGCTTCAATCGGCAATCGGTAATCGGCAATCGGCAATTCAGATTCGCGGTTTGGGCTTGATGGTCGGAGTAGAACTGTGCCTGCCCGATGGCAAACCCGCAACCGAAGTCGCGAGGCGGGTCACCAAAAAAATGTTGCGACGCGGCTTTATCATGCTGCCCGAAGGCGAACACGCCAACGTCATCAGCTTCACCCCGCCATTGACCATCACGAAAGCGCAGTTGGCGGAAGCCATAATCGCGCTCAAGGAGGTTCTGACCGCGGAAGTAGCAGCCGGCGCAAGGAGGCTCTGACTTCCTTCGTTCGAATTGGAATGAGCCTCCTCATGTCGGCTGCTACGAGGTTCTTGAGGTTGTGGCACGCAAGGCCAACGTTGACGTTCGGCCAGCCATTTTTATCCGTGTCCATCCATGTCCATCCGTGGTTTAATCTTTTCCGGTGAAGCATTCGGACATGCGGGACCTCCTGGCGGCGCGCGGGATTCAACTCACGAAATCCCTCGGCCAGAACTTTCTGCACGACACGAACCAGCTCCGACGCATCGTCAAGGCCGCCGAACTGTCCCAAGCCGATAAAGTTCTCGAAATCGGGCCCGGGCTGGGACCGCTCACGGAATTGCTTCTCGAAAAGGCCGGCGAAGTGCTGGCCATTGAGAAAGACGCGCGGCTGGTAGAATTTTTGCAGGAGCGGTTTGGTTCGGAGTTCCGGCTTCAGCCGGCTGGGCGAGCGTCAACTGAACCGCCTAAAGT
>Ga0335081_10003022_pt1 | contig 26407 bp, 35 predicted proteins | sample Lox_Sample_35_FD_206713 | JGI IMG/M metagenome (GOLD analysis project Ga0335081, IMG submission 206713) | Soil microbial communities from Loxahatchee National Wildlife Refuge, Florida, United States - Lox_Sample_3.5 | ecosystem: Environmental > Terrestrial > Soil > Wetlands | place: USA...
AAGCAATCCAAAGAAAAGCGACACAATGACATCGCTCGAAAAGGATTGTCGGTCATACAGTCACTTGAAGGTCCCATGAGATCACTCCTTGAATTTTGACGACGACCTCTGGGTCAGGCCCGACCGTTTAGGGGGTGGTGATTTGAACAATGCGCCACAATGGATTGAAGTCATCCAGTCAATCAAATAAGTGAGACCAATCAGACGTCGACAGAAAGGTTGATGACCTGTCTCATTTGCGGACTCAATTTCTTTCCTCACCAAGAGCACCTGTCCAACTCGGAGACATCCGGTTTCGGACGATTGTAATTCCATGAAATTAAATGAGACCGCGAATGCGGCAAATCCAAGGTGGAAGCTGAGATCTTGCAATTGGCTGGCGGATCCAAGCCACCAAACATTCTTACATACGGAACACACCCACCGCAGTCAAGCCCGTATCTGTTGTATTTGAACCGCGTATAACAATGGGAGGAGGTCAGGGGATCGAAGTCACAAACATTTACTCCTCCGTCGGCCATGGTGGCGTCGGAAACCTCGTTGAAGCCAAAAAGAATGAAAATAAACCGGGCCCACCTCTCCCTAAAATCACGCCGTCTGTATTGACCCTCGATTCCTGTGTTCAAATGGGGAGCTGGCTAAGTTTCAGGACGACGCAAATCAAGTCAGGTCCACGGGACGAGGTGGATTTGGAAACATCAGAACCGGCCAAGCGGAATCGCCCATGGAGTGTGAGCGGCACTTCTCGACATCAGTGAAACCTCTGGATATGGGTTTCGGGTCCGGGAGGGGTGGATTTGGAAATATCGAGATGACAAAGCAGATGCAGAGGCAAAAGGATGAGGAGAAGTCGAGACGGGATGCGCTGGCTGCGGAAAGGGCAAGGGCTGAGGCAAGGGCAGCGGCTGAAGCAATCCAAATGCCAAAACCGACCAAGTCGATGTAAGATAAGGTTTGTCCGTAGAAGGGCACAGTATATTAATCAGACTCTTACGGAGGGTGTCTCAAAGGTGTTGTTATATAGGATGTACGGGGGATATGGAAAAAGTGATTCAAGGTTTCAAGTGGAGGGCGCGACACCAGCAAGTTTTGAGCCCGGCTTGTAGACGGAGTCCTATTATCGTTTTGGAGAATTGAATATTTTGCAATATTTTTATATACTCTTTCAGTTCGGATTAAAAACTAACAATGTATCTGTTCATTGGAAGTAACCTTGATCCAGATGCCAAACATTTGCTACTTCATGGCGGGATACTTGGGAACACGTTTTCCACTACCGTCCATCCATGCTAAGTGCCGATGCCACATCCCTTTTTTGAGTCCCTACAGAGAAAACGCCGTAAAATTATTTTTCTTTTTCCAACTCTTAAAACTCCAGAAAAAAAAAAAACTTAAAAGAAAAAAGAAAGAAAAAAAAAAGGAAAAAGAGAGAAAATAAAACAAGTGCAGACGTACTAATTTTGCTCACGTCCAACTCCAACTTTTGAACTCGGACTTCATCCCGAAACCAAGCTGTTAAAAGATGCGGCATCCTAACGAGTCGCCTTCTTCCCAAAAATGATTGCCCTAGACCAGCTTCCGAATCCAGACTCGCTGTCTGTAGATCCAGTACTCGCTGTCGAATCCGACCGAGTCGATTCTTCAGATTGACGGCCTTCCCTGGTTCCTTGTTGCTGACGCTCGCGTTTACGCATCTCAGAGTAATTCCCATAACCGCCTCGTCCAGCGCCGCGCCTTGACTGAGCGACGTGACGACCATCCGGAATATCTTGAGCAATTTCCGCTTCAGTAGGGTCGAATTTGCGGATATTGCCCGCCCCACCGCGACCAGTGCTGTAGCGTGGATTACGTCTTGCCTACGCAGAATGTCAGTAATATGAGGTGAGAGGGCGCAAAAGTACGGTCAGCATGGGTGGCGAGTAGACCGTTCCATCTACGTATTCCGTCGCGTCGGTTGAGATGTTGCCCATTCCACCCCGTCCATGAGACACTTTCTTTCCCAGCATCTCGAATTGATCTCGGATATGGCAAATTTGAAGACTTGAAAGGTTTAGCGATCCGGTATTAACAGTCAAAGACTTCAGGACTTTGGCGCTTATAATTGAGAATTCGGTATTTGGCAACAAGAAGTGTCTGTATTTCTATTTGTAAAAGTTTTCTCTCTCCTCGTGACCCCGCAGCTCTTGGTCACAGGGGGGATGCTGTTCCGGGGAAAACGGGCCAATTAGACTTTGCGTGCCGCGGCAGCGATCCTCGCCACGCGCGTCAACTTTGGCCATTGATTGGACCAACTTGCCAATACTCCGGAGGTCACCTGGCAAGTGCACCTACGACCATTCGGGAAGTTCTTAACCGTTTGGTTCCCTCGGCTTTTATTTCCTGACGTTATTTCGGGAGTATATACGCTAATTATTGAACAGGGCAAGCCACCGGTGATAGAATAAATTGTGTCAGTTTCAGAATCAAATCGTGGCTCGCCTGGCAACTCGAAACTACTAAGGTTATCGTACGTTTCGGTATCAGAATCGTGCGGTATTATTGATGAGATCAAAACATTCCATAGTGTCCAAGAACGGGGTCTGTGCCTTTTCGCCGAGGACTGAATTAAACTAAGACGACATTTCCATAGGAGGAACAACATTTAGTGGCAATTTCCGATCGTCGACTTCCGTACCCGGCGCTTTAGACATTGATGGCACGAAGCATGCAGATTATTGAAACATCTAGTTATAGTCAAGCCTATCACATTTATAGCTCTTTATGAGATTTAACCGAGAAGCCGAGCCCGCAGGTCTTTCAACCTTCTGACGGTTCCAAGATCGCACTACCAAGTGCCGACTGCCCAGGCGGAACCGCGAATACGCGACGTCAAGCGAATTGCCCAGTTCTCGGCCGAGGCGGCCAAATTTTGAGTCATCACCGCAAAAGGAGGGTACCATGGCGACATCGGCGACAACAACCCCAAACGGCATCAACGTCCTTAATGGCTCGGCAGCACCAGCGCCGACCTCCGCCATCGACTGGGATGCTGTTGGGTTCAAAGTGCATAAAGTCAATGGTCACGCCCACGTAACTTGGAGCAATGGCAAGTGGGGCAAAGTCGAGTTTCGATCAGAAGAAATGCTTCAAATCCACGGCTTTGCCTCATGTCTCAATTACGGACAAGTATGTCTGACTGCCCTTTTGGTGGAGCTAATGGGCAGCAATGTTTTGAGGGGTTGAAAGCGTTCCGTGGGAAAGATGGGAGGATCCGGATTTTCCGACCGAATGAGAATGCTCGTCGACTTGGTCATTCGGCGGCAATGGTCTCGATGCCGCCTGTCCCGGAAGAGTTGTTTCTTGAAGCGGTGCATCTGGCGTATTCGATACTTTCCCTCACTGATTGTTGATATGGGCAGTGTCGCAAAAAATGCAGAGTTTGTGCCGCCGCATGGTCTTGGCGCGAGCATGTACATTCGACCGCTATTACTAGGCAGTGGACCTGAATTGGGACTTACTCCGCCTAAAGAATTCACATTTGTCGTCTACGTGACTCCTGGTTTGCCCTTTGTTGTCCATGCTTTATCTTATTCATCAGTTGGAAATTACTACACCGGAGGAATAAAACCTGTAGATGCCCTTATATTGGCAGAATTTGATCGAGGTCATTTCATTCCCATCTCGTCACTGATTGCAGCTGCTCCGCTTGGTACGGGAAGCGCGAAATTAGGCGGAAACTACGCCCCCGTCTTTAAACCTTCCGCTGATGCCAAGCACGCTGGCTACCCCATTACCCTCCACCTCGACTCGAAGTCTCGAGCCTACATCGATGAATTCAGCACTTCCAATTTCGTCGCGCTGCTCGAAGAGCCAACAAAGAAGACAACAACCTTTGTCGTGCCGGAAAGTCCTTCCATTTTAAAGAGCGTCACAACGAATTCCCTTGTCGAATTATCCAAGAGTTTCGGGTGGACCGTGGAAATGCGTCCTGTTCCTTGGGATGAAGTTGCCTCGTTTTCAGAAGTTGCTGCATGTGGAACCGCTGCCGTCATTACTGTAACCCCTATCAAATTCGAGGGCGCTGATTGCATAGCCTATTAAGAGCATTACGAATGGGAATATCAGGCTGGATTTCAATGCAGAGGTTGGGCCGGGATTCTTGAAATTGTTCGACGCGTTGAGGGCGATCCAAGATGGGAATGTCGAGGATCCTTTCGGGTGGATGTGGCCGTCGAACGGCGTGGATTGCAACGTTTAATCGGATTTTTCTCGTAGACGTTGCTGGCTAGAGACGTATTGCACTTTTTGATGGAACGGCATTTCTCATTCCCATTTATACAAGCTGGTTAAACCCCTCGTCAATTTTAATATCCACGAATGTCTCCATGGAGACCCAACCGTATTGAGATCCAGTGTCCCTCGTGTAGATCATCCGCATAAAAAAAAAATTTCTTCGGCTTGTCATCGCGACACCCAAAGCCAACAATGACCACCCTTCTGCCCCCTCCATCGAAACGGGCAAAAATCGCGGCCGCTGCTGAAGACCAAGTTGATCTGTCAACCGTGACTGAAAACGTTCTCGTCCAGTTTAAAGCATCCGACACGGGAGAAATCACGGGAACCACAGTTCGGATCGCTGCTCGAACCACGGCCCGTGAGCTCGAATTGCTCCTGAACCAACTCCTAAATGCTGTAAGACAAGGCTTAGATAGAAGTTCTAATGAGAAGACTGACGACCCTCTTCCATATTCATTCTCGCTTGTATCCGAAGCTGAACCCGTTGATGTCACTTCCGATCTTTACACAAATATCCTTCATCCTGGTCACAAAACGAACGAAGACCTCATCACTCTCAGCTACACGCCGCAAGCCGTCTTCAGAGTTCGCGCGGTAACACGATGTACAGGGGCCATCGCTGGCCATGGAGCGCCTATTCTCGCGGCGCAGTTTTCCCCAAAAAGCAGCGCTCAAGTGGTGACAGGCAGTGGTGACTGCACGGCTCGAATTTGGGATTCGTTGACCAGTACGCCGATGTTTAAGCTTGAGGGGCACACGAATTGGGTTCTCTGTGTTGCCTGGAGTCCTGATGCCAAGGTCATTGCTACGGGCAGCTATGATAATACTGTAATGTGCCTGGCTGGGTGATCTGACGGGCAAGTTGCGATTATGGGATCCTGAGACGGGGAAGGCGAAAGCGGACGCTTTGAGAGGTCACTCGAAATGGATTACTGCGCTGGCATGGGAGCCATTACATTTGTATGTGCTTTTTATCGCGTTTCTTACTTTAGGGTGGTTGGACGGAAAGATTGCCGATTAGCTTCATCATCGAAAGATACGACGATAAAAGTTTGGGATACTATAGGACATCGACCAATCTTCACCTTATCCGGCCATACAGCCGCAGTAACATGCTTACGATGGGGAGGCAAAAACTGGTTGTACTCCGGCTCCCAAGATAAATCAATACGGATCTGGGATGCTAAAGATGTAACAAGCCATTTGTGCTGTAGTCACAATTTTTAATTCCAGGGAAAATTACTGCATAGCTTGTCGGCACATGCGCATTGGGTTAATACCATGTCGCTTTCAACAGATTTCGTCATTCGCACGGGAGCATACGACCATACGGGGGTAATCTCAGAGTCCTTTGAAGAGAACACAAGGAAGGCGCTGAACCGATATCGCAAAGCAAGACGGGCAGCTGGCGGCGATTCGGAGCGTTTGGTAACTGGAAGCGATGACTTTACCATGTTTCTTTGGGACCCTGAGAAATCAACTAAACCGATTGGTCGGTTAACAGGTACGTTCACTTGATCGACCCAGGCTTATATCGAAGGCCATCAAAAGCTGATAAATCACGTTGCTTTCTCGCCGGATGGTAGGTGGATCGCCTCAGCATCCTTCGATAATTCTGTCAAACTTTGGGACGGACGAGATGGAAAGTAAGTTCATAGTTCTCAGAATATTCCGTTGACGGAGGTTAGATTTATTGCCACGTTACGCGGACATGTCGCCCCTGTTTACCAATGTTCTTGGTCAAGCGATTCTCGTCTTCTCGTCTCTTCGTCAAAAGACACAACTCTCAAAGTCTGGGAAATCAAATCCCGTAAACTCAAAAATGATCTGACTGGCCACGACGACGAAGTCTACGCCGTAGACTGGAGTCCAGACGGTCAACACGTCGCATCAGGTGGAAAAGACAAGAAGGTCCGAATATTCGGCTTTTAAACCAAACCATGAAAATGGATACTGGGAGTAAAACACTGTAATGCCATTTCATGCATAAATTTCTACCAGTGCATTGCGGAGGATATCACATAACCAAACAATCATCTCTTCCAAGTCCAAATAATGCCCTTTCTACATCTTTTTTTATCCTAAGCCAATCCGCTCGACACTGAACGAATTCATATACTTCCTCGGGCCTGAAAATCCCTTCGAACCGGATTACGTCTGCAACCACTGTTCCAACGGCTTTCCCCTGTCCCTCTTCAATGATATATATGTGCCCTACTTCTTTTAATGCGACAAAGTATGGCATGATCTTCAGTTGTCGTAACGACGATGCGTATGTATGATATAAATTAAGGTCCCTAGAATCAGACCTTGAGTAAGAAAGAGGATACGATATTAATCTGATTGCGCCGTCAGGGTTAATTTTGAGAGTTTTGATATGTTTGCAGATGGAGCCAAAGAAGCGTACGCCTACTTCCTGGAAGAAAACGTCTAAAACAGTTTTATCCGTGCTGCCTTGTAATAATTTCGTATGTGTTTGAAGGTAGTTTACTGCTGCCACAGCTGTGGGAGTGGGTTCTAAATCCGCGTTTCGATAGCCTGTGACAGCGACTGGCGGAGGACAATAATCTGATGCCAATTGCTTCGTCTCGAAGATATACTCCACGTGTTCTATCAGGACCTGACCATCTCAGCAAGAACCGAAGGGAGAGGCATACATCTATGCCTTTATTGAGACCTGCGGCGACGTGAAGGTCAATTGTCTTTTGCTCGAAATTCTTTTTTTCTTTGACGACAGGGTTGAGAAAGTCGGTGCGATCAATCAATCCAGCCTGCGTATTAGCTTTGGGGTTTTGAAAGGGAATGAACCACTTCCTGATTGAAAAAGACGTCGACCATTTGTTGGATCAAATCGCCTATATGGACTAACTCAAGGAAGGTCAACAGCGGTCCGACGGCATCTGGCCCATCTAATTCTTGATATGGCCGATGTTTCGATAAATGTTCCAGGGCTTGCTCGAATCCAGGTTGTATATGATTTTGTCCGAGTGATGTGAGTAGCGTGACAAACGCTGTTTCACACGCATTTCGCCTACAATCAGAATCATTCTTCCCGAAAACGTACACTCTATCCTCCAAGTCTCCCTCCAAATGTTTAAACGATTTGATGCGCTCTAAGGTTTCCTTGCCCATGTGAATTAATTGTAACGCGACTTCGATGCTGAATAACGACTTGATTCTCTCTAATCGAGAATTCAGAATCGCAGTTTGTGCGGCGAGTTCATTGGTCGGCAGCGGATTCGACGTTGACTGATCATCCCATACCGTTGGTGTCGAGGGACGAACCGGGGTGGAGGATTGATTCGGTGTTCCCGTCCGTGCTCCCTGTGCCGATGCCTGCGTTGACGATCGGGCATGATGACTGCCTGGAAATGGCAGGGTTGGAAGAACGGAGACCGGGAGTAATATGACCTTTTTGAAGGAAGCGAGAAAGTTTGTTTTATCGTTTTCTCGGAGAGTCGTCGCTTGCAATGCCGACTCAAAATCGTTTGCTTCGTCCGTGATCTTCAACGTTAGACCATACGGAGCTGCCGGTGGGTACCTTCTTCTTCCAGGACACTACAACTGAATCACAACGTTTCTTGTAATAATCCAATTCCACTCGGAGGTACGGCTCAACCTGCTCGGCAAAGAGGTCATTAACATGATGAAAGAGAGTCAGTCGAAACGTCGTGGTTGCGTCGTTCGGTTTATTCAGATAACGGACGAAACGATATAATTGTTGATACGTCCCCACGACGGCTTTTAAATACATCTCAGTGTCGCTGCCTTGCCTTAGACGATCAATGAGCGTCGTGACGTAGTCCATGAGTGGAATTTCTAAGACTCGCTCCACAAAGAGAATCATTGCGTGGGATGATGATGGAAAAACTCGGTCCGCTATCCTCGTTTGTCCATCGACTAATCCAAGGAGGCGATCGGTATAGTCTTGCAGCGGGTCGAGATTCAAACCCAATGGTCTAGATTAGAGTTGCCTCACGATGGAAGGTACGTGATACATAAGTCCGGGTTCTCTTTTCGGTTAAAAATTTCCAAATTCTTTCGGATAAATGTCTGAATAGCCGATTTTCCGCCATTCAATTCGTAAAGCACTTTTGCGTATCTTTTCATTTGGTCTATAGTTTGTGTATCATACGCCCTGGAGTCAGTTTACACGGAAAACGTCGATACTTTTCGAATTTCGTGATCATCTCTCGTTCGAAAGTTTCCATGAACCAACTCATCCTTTTCTGACATCTTGTCCAGTCCGGCACGGACCGAGACCGACCAAACAATTCCAGAATTTTCATAAGCTTTGCCTGTTCTTCGGGCTCTTTTCGATGTCGAAAAGCCTTGGATTCGTCCATGGAATTGGAATTGACGAGATCGATGTACAATGGAGCCAGTGCAGCATAGACCGTTCCAAACTCTGATCTCGCCTCGCCTCGCCGGGAAACGACCAAGGACAGGACAGTCAACGGATCGGCCGTACTCTGCGAAGACTGGCCCTCCTGCCCAATAGACACAGACTGGAAATCCCCAAAAGCCTCGACAGGACTATCAAATTGCGTAAAGTCGAGTAGATCCCCAGTCTGCATCTGCTTCACCGGCGTCACCGGCATTGCCATATCAACCTTCTTTCTCTCAATGTTAACATCGAATATAGTTGTGGAACCAGTCCCATTCACCACTGTCCTCCCCAGCACCGATTCCTGCCGGGCCCGCTGATACGCCTCCCGTTGCCTCTCCAATTCTTCTTCGGCAGCCCGTCGGGCATCTTCTTCGTTCCAAGCGCCCATGGCCTTAAGTTTGGCGACCCAGCGACTATCATCGTAGACCATGTCTCGCATGGTGCGATTTGTACGTGCGAAACGGAGCTGGGTTTGCACGGGCATGTAATCGACGATTTGTTCGAGGAGCTCGACGGGGAGAAACAATTTGGCGGAGGTGGGACGGGATGCTTTCATCGGCGTGAGAATGGCCATGGAAAGGGAAGGGACGAGGGCAGTAGTGCTGGTGCCGGTGTTGGTGTAGGGTTGGGCGTTGCGACCGCGTGAGGACGGCTGGAGAGGCTCGCGCGGTGCCATCACTGCAGTGCGACAGACTTGGAATCAGGAGGGCGACGGCAGGGAGGGCCCGAGCGGCGGCAGGGAATTTACGGAATAAAGCCGTTCATGGACGAACGAAGGGCACGTGGAAATTGCATTCTCGTCGTTACGACCATGAGAGGAGTGCTCCAGGCCGTCGCAGTGGCAGGGTTGCTGCTGAGCACCTGCACGGCGTTTGAGGACACCTCCCCATTCATCATTGCATCATCACACAAGTACTGTCCCGACAAAGACACTAACCAGCTAAACTGCTTCAGAGCACCCCACGCATCGCCCCTCGACGATGCCCAATCTCCCATCACCATCTCCAGTGAACATTTCCATACGATTGCACGTCAAATAGTGTCACAATGTGCTTCGCAAGTATATGTCCTTGTCCATCAGCCAGGTCTGCACGTGACAGACTTTACGTCAAACACAGTCCCCTATCTACGAAGCGTGGTGAAGAATGCTGTGTCAAGGATTACTGCAGATTATGGTCACGGAGAGGTTTCTTTGGGGGATATCAGTGACCTCGCAACGGAAAGGTGTGGAGCTCAGTCATACTCTGTGGATGCGCGACGTATGCCATGTCAAAAGTCGACGATTTAAGACTAGATGCAACCTTTCCCGTATTTCTGGCGACGGACACCCCCCGAGCCATCACGATCGAGTTTGCAGAACTGCCCCAAGCAGTCAACAGACGAAAGTCTCGTCTCTCGGATAACGGTTATATCAACCTCAACCTCCGTCCTGATTTCAATAGATGCCTTCCTGCTCTCTATCATGACGTCCATTCCCAACTCGCCAAACTATACTTTAATATACACCTCGAGCCCCTCGTCGCACGTGAAATCCTACAAGCGATCCGCTGTCATTGTCAGCCAAGACGACTCTGCAAACACAACTCAATCAACCGGAGGCGGCCTCTTTCAACGCTACCAATTCTTTACACCTGCTCTCTTCATGGGGTACATTATCTCTCGTCCAAAGGCATTGGGGAGCTTACTTGTAGATTAATGGCTGGCGTGACGTTGATTCCAATTCTTCTTGTCGCTGTTAGAGTAGTGAGTTCACTCAAGATTGCTCCTTATGAACCTCCGAAAACACAGGGAGCAAAGAAAACTCAATAATTCCGGTTGTTAAAGATATATCAGTTGAACAATCTCCCTTGATGACCAAATTTTGTATTTCTGATATAACATACACTTCCAAACTCGCTGGAAACAAAACCCTAGAGGTATCCTTAATCACAACATTGATATGCACACCTTCCCAATTACTTAACTTCCCCAGGTGCTAGGCCTAACATGCAGCACAATCACATCCCGAGCAATCGCACACGAAACTTCCACAATCACCACATCCACAGTCTCCCTCGTCACTGCTGCAACACCAAACACATGGAAAGCAAACCACATTCACCCTACACACGTCAGCTACTAACTCCAGATGCAGAAAGTACAATGCGACAAACCACCATACACAAGCATCATATGGACCATTTGAACACCCAGGATTTCGGCCCAAGTGACAGCATCGGTACCCCTCTTCCTGCTCTTCAGGGAGACCCGGACTATCCAGCACGCGATGTCCCATTTTCATCTGTTCCCGCGTCAGTCTTTCTATTGTAGGAGCGAGTGCGTACCTGTGGAACCTGTCCATATTGCGGTAATTCATGTGGAGGAAACATCTTTGGCTTGGGCAACTCAATAAGCGACAGAAAAGACGAAACGGCCAGCAGCATATACTCTCACTTACATGAGTGTCCTTCAGACTAAAGTTATGTACATATAAACAATCTCGGGTCAGTCACTGGGCGAGGCGGAGCTGGGCGGCGTGCATGTCCCGATGTTCAAAAGCGAGCTATCAAATAAACTTCATAGCCTTGCTGAAAATAGAAAGCACACGAGCTGGTGGTCACTCGAGTGCAAATTAACGAGGCTGTGGTGTGGTGTGGGGCACGGACCTTAATTTCCCTGCCGAAATTAGGTTATTGTTCAGCTCAGCCGCAATGCTTGATTTCCGACCATGCCGGGAGCCCTGAGATAGATACATAAATTGCTCTAAATATCTTAAATTGATGGTTTCAGCAGCAGTGGCTCTGAAGGCAGGGATAGCGATTGGGCTGCGTTGAGTTGCTGAAATGCGGGTCAACAGCCGTTACTATATCTCCCCCCACAACACTGAGGGGTAAATTAGGCATTTCTGTCAGGAGCCACAGTTGATAACCTCGCATTTAATGCTATAAAAGGCCCTTGAAAATAAATGGGGCACAGAAGTTGCTTGGCACTGTAAAGGCAGGGTCGATCAGCTGGCTAGGTCATCGGAAAGGGTTTTAGCGGTCTTCCCGGACGTTCTGTCTGGCAGGTTTGCCAAGCGTCCCGATGCAGCGCGCAGGCCACGCTGAAATCATCATAGGATAGGCGCTGTCTAATTGTAGCAGCGCTCTCTGGTCGTCGGAAGACCGGACTGCAGAACGGCACCAATCTTCCATATTTCTAGACAGTTAAAGTTGCTCAAGGCTGTGTGGAATTGCGATCCCCTCGGGCGTCAAGAGATCCAGGTGTCTATAAATTTGCGTTACTCTGTCCCCGGTCTGCGGTGTCCTGTCTCCACCTGCATCATCGCCTCCTGCTTCTCACTTTGAGCATTCTTGTCTCGGAATCGGGGATTATACCAGGAGAGTGAGAGAAAGATCTGCATCTCTCGAATCAACTTGGATGTAAAGTTCATTATTCCGACGACGGCTCTCTCAAGGACGGGCCGCCAACGACAGAGTTCCGAATGGCTGAACGTAGTCAGCCCTCGAACAGGAAACACGACTCAACCCCTGATACAATTCTCACAGTTTTGCGAGACTCGAGTTCTTTGACCACTTTGCGAACCCTCTGTAAATTTACCAGAATTACTTGGTCAATTGACTTGATGCGAGATAGTAGAGATATTTCTGTACACATTTTAATATACCATTCAGCTCGTGCGGAGATCCACATTAGCCCGCCGCCGACTTTACGCAATTGGGGTACCGTCACTGGTCAACACCGCTGCGTAAATATTAAATGTTCTCTATATTAAAACGCTACTCTGGGAAGACCACGAGGTGGGCAGTGGAAGACGACCTCTGGACGTTACTGGCCGACGCTGTCTCGATCTCCATCCCGGACCCTTCCTTCTGCCATCCGGTCGACAGCGCCTAATCATCGAATGCAAGACGGGTTGTTGATCTGTCTGCGGTCATAATGCATCGACCCCGATCTAGGAAATTTACCAGAACCCGAACTGGTAGGAAACCCTTCTCTTGTAAGACGGCGTTCGCTGACATTCTTTCCGTTTAAGGGTGTTTTACATGTCGAAAACGACGAATCAAAGTGGGCGGAGACTATTTGCTGTTCTAATTCGTTGTAGTGTGATGAAGCGAAGCCTGGTTGCAAACGATGCGTCCTGGGAAGATTGATATGCGATTACCCGCAATCAGTCGGCGCTCTCTCGACCGTTCAGCCCGTGCCTGGTTTCTTCTCACCGGATTCATCGAGTCGATGTCCGGAAGAAACGTCGAGTCCAGAACAAGCCGTTTCCTGTCCTGAGGAGTGCAATGTGCCGACAATTCAGCAGCTTTACCTTCCCTTTTATGCGGCTCGGAAGGACTTGCCCGTCTCGCGAGATCTCGCCTCGGTCTCTCGACACAGCCGGACTTTGGCCTGGTCAATACTCCCACGACCCCTCCACACGTCCGCAGAAGCCAAAATCGGAAATTTTCTTGCGTTTCATGATTCTTTTGCGTGCGCCGGTCATTACTTTTGGTTTGCCGATTTAAATCGATTTTGCGACCGAGGACTTTTGGAATTAACCAAGGATTCCACGTCATTGCGATACGCTGTGGCCGCATACTCCTCCATGTTATTTTCAGTCTACAATCCAAGTCGAGGAGCCAGAACGCTTGCATTCACCTACTATGCTGAAGCTTTACGTTCTGTCAACGAGACGATTGCGGCGTCTCCTTCGGCAGATTCCTCGATATTTGGAGTCTTACCTGCAGTTTTGGAACTCACCACTTTCGAGGTTCGACATTTATTCTGCCCAAAGCATCTGACCTGTAGCGTTTTCTCGGAGAACCCGGGAAATCCTTTCGGCATCTTCAAGGCGCGACGCAAATATTACAAAGCTTTTCGACCCCGCAATTATACTCAGACCGGATAGGGCGCTGTTTGTTGGAATGGTACTGGAATCTCGAAGACCATTGTACCCTTGTTTTATGTCGAAAGCCACTTCTCCCGTTACGCTGGCGACGTGAGGCTCTCACAATCCGGCGCGACCTCGCTCGTCTCGAGTTTCCGCTCCTTTTGTCACCCCAAGCACGGAAAGCACGGTACCTCGACGACATGTGGCAAGAAGTGTGGAGTATATGCCCGCTTATTGCTGACGCGATCACAATCGTCTTGTCCTTGACTAAATTACGGGGAAAACAACGGATAGCAAGTTGTACGACTCTCGAGAAAATATTGTTATATATGTGGAGGAGGTTGACGGATATACGAGAGTCGCCTCGGTCAATGGAGATTTTTCAAACTTATGAGCAGCCACTGGAGTCGTACTCGTCTCGACATTTACAATGTTGTCCCGTGCCACCATTTCCCTCGTTGTTAGTCTACGCTTATCCCCCGGCTGCATTGCTTGATCACAATATCATTGCGATCCGCTCCTACATCTACGACCATTGCTACATCCCCGCGAAGCAGGTCACTGGATTACACATCGAGAAACTCGAGGAGGAATTCCATCGTAGACGACTCGATCAATTCGCCTATAACATTTGCCGGACGTTTGCCGCGGTCGAGGATGTCGTTGGGCAAAACTCCGCCAGCCTTATACCGTTTTTCTACTCTCTCATCTTGGCCGGTTTTACCTGTCCTAATGACCTTCGTCCATGGCTCTGGCACAAGTTGGCGCATTTTGAAGATCACGGCACAACGTTCGTCGCACCGTTGAAAAGAAAGCTGTCTATATATTGGGACATTCCGGAACTATGGGATCGAGAGTTCTCGTCCTTAAAGGCTGCACCCTTGGGGAATCGAAGGGGCCCTGTAAGTGCTGATACTATCGATGCTGCTGCAAACGTCGCCTGTCTGGAGGACTCCAAGGATTTCGAGCTGATGGAGTGCAAAATGACGGAATCAGATGAATCATAGGGTGCTTTAGGGATTTTGCTGTACTTCGGCATCGTAGTGAAATTGTTCGGACTCTGATTGCAGTGTACTTGATTATTTAGGGGAACGTTATCATTAGCGAGCAATGCATGGTCATCTGTGTACTTGGACAGATCATAGGCGTATCTCAGCTCGAATTACGCGTTCGTAACTTATGGCGGTCCATGACGACTTCGGATGCAGTGCCAAGCCAGCTCGCCGCACGAAAACAAATTTTACACGTGGCGCAAGGCCATCCGATTTAATTGACCGAACCCAAGGGACGTGACAAAAACGGTATATAGCCACAGTCACATTGCACGGCTGAGAGTTTGAGTCAGGATGGTGCGTATACAGAATGCTCTTTCGAGTGTCACCGAGCGATTCCAGGGCTTTGAACAACTCAGAGCCGTATGTTTCCCTTCTCTTTTCTTTAATTTCTCGGGGGTTTAACGTGTTGATGGGAGGGATAGGTCGAACGATTCAGTTCTTTGAGACCTATTTCTGGTATTTGCGACGGGTGTTGAAGAGGAGTGGTTGACGAGCAGATTTCCTCAATGTCAGGAGAATCTCCAAGCCTACTGACTGGAGCGATTGGATGGAGGTATGGCTCTTTGCCCCTGGGAGACGGGGTTTGACGATATAGCGACTGCGATATAATCTTGGACACTATGCTTCGAATTAGTATGTGCTCAATTTCCAGCAGGAATGTTAATGGCAGTGCTGTGCTCGTTGCCATGCTCGCCATCTACGCTCTTCTCACAAACCTTTTACTCTTTTTTGTCATGGTACCTCTCGTCCTCCACGTTCAGTAAATAACATTAGATTTTTATTGTTGGAGGGATGTTTGCCATCGGTCGTCTCAATGGGAACAATCTTGTCGTCGGCTCCGTTGAAGTCACCACTTCCCAATTATACACTGGTATCCTCTGTTCCCTCGCAAATCTAACGGGATAGGGTTGTTCGTCGTTTCAGTCCCTGTCTTCTTCCTTGCCAAACCCGTCTACACACGTGTGTTCCCACAGTTTGAGATGACTGATGTCCCAAGTTTTGTGGCTTGTCGGAGCTGCCTGCGTCCTTGTTGGAGGCCACGCGAGTCTCTTCGCCATCGATAGAAATCCCTTCGAATCTGCGGAGGGCACCGTCTAGGCTGCTTTTTTGCAAGTATAGAGATCCATGGCGCCACGAAATTTAGAGATGGGTAATAATGGTTATCACGGTGTCCTTTTGCTATATAATTTCTATTCTTATATCCTTCGCTGTCGTGTACATTCCGTATTAATATGGATACGCATATATGCCTATGTTGTACCGCAAGGAGACCCGCAACGCGATGTTCTCAATTGTTTCGATCAATTGTAATAATCACGCTGCCAGCTTCGGGCATGGATTCTTGTAGTCCGGCTGCTTCTTTCACTCCCTTTATGACTGTTTACCTCTGTGACCTCGGGTTCCTTCCCATCCAGTTTGCTCTTTCGTTTTTTTTCAATCCAAGTCCACAGCTGTCTGATTCCAGATATCACACTGAAACTTGCTGCACTCACAAGGACAACAGCCAGAAACTTCCAATACTTTTCTACATTGTCGTTGAACTGTTGAACAGCCTCGACGTCTGCGCCCAGAACTTCCAGGTTTTGCCGAATTCGCGCAGCTTTCCCGGCCGCCCCCTGACCGAGCCTCGTTGTCAACATGGCCGTCGCTTCCACCTGCTCATAGACATCTTGCACCATTGGATGTAGGGTATGTTTGAGTGGAGGGCGAGGCCCGTCGTCGTCCAGGCCCCGCGGCGCAATTATGACCATAGCGGTGAGAGGGTTCCCTCAGGGAGTCAGGGGTAGGTGGTTTTGCCCCCTTTCTTGCGCAGATCAAATTTTGAGACTTTGACCGCCACGATGAGGGTGTCCTGCCGAGCAGTTGCGCTTTGCACAATCATCTTCTCCACGCTGTTGTCATTTGTCCATGCGGTCTCATGGGACTCGGAGGACATTGAGGTTGACGCGTCGCTCTTTCAGACGATCCTGACATGGAACAGATCTTCAATGTTCGCCGTAAGCTGATGAGGCTTGAGGGCGACGACATTGATTTCTACAAGTATGTCGGCGTGCAGAATGGATTCTCGGCGATGACAGAGGAGATTTCACGTGCGTACAGAAAGAAGTCGTTGGCCTGGCAGTATCTCCCTCAACGTTGGACTGATGACTGATCCAAGTCCGGACAAGCGAAAAAAGGGAACTTCTTTGAAACAGGCTCAAGAACGCTTTACTCTTTTGGGGTACCCGTTGCCGCCCAGACGCATTGACTGACCATCACAGTCTCGTGGGCGATGTCCTCCGTACCCCTCATCGACGACAAAGATACGACTTTTTCCTCAAAAATGGATTCCCTGAATGGTAAACCCCCCCGGGGTGGAAGTAACAAATTTCATTATAGGACCGGAGAAGACTTTTTGTACGCCCGATTCAGACCAGGTCTCGTCTTGACCCTCGTCTTCCTCTTCCTCTTCATCTCGGGAATGCAATATCTCTTCCACTCCCTCACAGCATCTCGCCAACGAGCCCATATAACCCGCTACATCGAACAAGTCAAGGAAATCGCCTGGCGCCCGCACGGCGGACAACCTCCCCTTAGCGGCGCAAAGAAGTACGTCACGCTCGGCGGGGATCAAAATGAAGAGGGCGACGTGGGCCCATCAAGGAGATTTGCTGTTGAATTTACAGGGAATGTGTACTTCATTGATCCGAAGACCGGGGAGGAGAGTCTGTTGGATGTCGCGGAGATTGAGGGGGCTAGTTGGAGGCGGACGTTGTTGTATTCTTTGCCTGCGCTTGTTTGGAGAAATACTATTGCACGGGTTCTGGAGAAGAAGGGTGATGTGAAAGCCTTGGTGCAGAATGGACCGGACGGTCAGGTAAAGGAGGATGGAAAGGCTTCCGTTTTGGATAAGCATTCTAAGGCAGAAAAAGTTGCTGGGCAACGGAAAGTGAAGAAAAAGAAATAATCGACTTGAGACGAGTCGAGTACAATACATCCAATACTTGGCGACCTCACATAGATGCTTGGAATATCATAATCATCTTTCCTATCGATTAGGCGGTATATGTCACAAGGACGAGGCTTGAGCACTAGCCATGAGAAGGATGATCGTGGATAACATCAACCAGGCTCCTTTTTGATTCGATAAGTACCGATCTAGTGACTGTCCATGCTCGACGTCTGTCTTTAAGTCACATCAGAATCCTTTTCGTCAACATCAACTTCATGCTCCTCATTTCCCCTTTATTCCTTAGCGACCAGCCCTTCCATAAAGATGACGGCGACTAGAAAAGCCAAACCCACAGGAATATAAGAAAGATCAAACACAAAAACATCATAAACGCGAACCAACCAACCCCCTGCCGTTCGGCCATGCGCTGCATCCGCCTCACCGTTCCCGACAAGTAGACTCGTGTATTCGCGAAATTCTCATTCATCGTATCCATGAAATTCGACGAATCACGAATCTCCTCGCCAATCTTGACAGTCACATTTTTCAGCAATTGGACTTTGTGCGAGAGGCCCTCGATCATGGCATCGTTTTGGCCTTCGAGCGAGTCGAGGACTTGAGAACTGTTGAAGCGGTTGGAGGATGAGTTGTAGCCCTGCTGGGCGCGCTGGGAAGGCGTGGGGGAGCGGGAGACATTTCTGTCATCCGGGAATAGTTGGTTCCTTTGCGAGAGGGTATTTGCGGCGTACGTTGTCATATCAACATTTTCTTGCGGCCACGAAAGGGAACCGGGGGGTGTAAAATATCGAAAACCCTAGCCCTAATATTGCAATCTGGTGTTGCGATTGGTGCAGGCGCCGTAAACAAAACGGCGGCGATCGCTGCCGACTGTCCCATATGTGACATCACGATGCTCCAGACACGTCACCGCCCCGACAAGGAGAACATTGTCCATCGGCCGCCGAAGACACCCGGACCTGTCAAGTCCATCGTCTCGGGCAAGAATCCTATCAACACGCCCTTCCACGACAAGAACCAAGCGTTCACAGCCACTACCACCGTCAAAAAATCAGTGGCATTCGGCGACCCTCAGCAACAATTGGACTTTCCCAGATTCGACGCCTTTCAAACTCCAGGTTCTCATCCCCTATCGATTTTTTTTCTTTCTTTTGGGGGCTCCAATTGACGTGTGCAGCCCCCCGACAAATCTTGCGCGGCAAGGATTTGAATACCAAACAAACTCCATTTCACGCTGCCCAGTCTACCATCAAACCATTCAATAATGCCCATGGCGCAGAAGCCTGGTCGCCGCCTTTTACAAGACCTACACACAGACGAAGTTCGAGGAAATCGTCTATGGGACTTAGGATCTCTCCCGTCAAGGATTTCGCTGTGAGGGATGCCGAGCTTGGGGAGATAGAGTACATGCCTCCTACAGCAATAGGTATGCGACTACGCCATCCCACAGTTATTAACGACCTAGATTTTCCGTATGAACCGGCGGACCACGAACCTATTGATTGGGATTTGTTTGGAGATATGAAGCCTGACATTGCGGGTTACTTTTTCACGGTGGATAGTTCGGGAAAATCGGATATGGATCGATTTGTCGAGGAGAAAATGGACTTTGGAAAGGACGAGGAATTGCCTATCGCACCTCCCTCCGCCAACCCAGCAAAGAAGACGGCGGCAAGGCCTCCTGTCAATACGTCAAATTTGGCAAGATCAAGGCAATCCATGGCTCCGAGGCCGCGGCAATCATTGGCTCCTGTCAGGGGCAAACTCGTTGCATCATCACAAATCAAATCTCAAAGTCAGCGGTGCGGGACTGCGACAAGACAATTGACTGTCCCTCCCCAATCCAGACGAATGAGTATGGCTCCCGTGAAGAAGCCAAAGATTGAGAGATTTGTGAGGCCCGACATGGCTGAAGAATTCGCGATGCTAGAGGAGGAAGAATTGGAATTGTGCAGGACAGACGATTATGGGGCTAGCTTTGATTTGGAATTATAATCGAAAACAAATGAATGAAGGGGATTTTGCTTATTTCGTAGCTCTGGGATCGGCAATCCATAAGAAATATCTCTCGTGATCAACCCCAATTGCAAATCACCTTTGTGACGTCTTGATCATGGGCTTCCTTTCAGGATTAAAAATACCGGAAGACCCTCCGTTTCCGGGAACTTTACCAGTCAACGAAATATACAAATTCTTTGGTTTCGACGGGTCGGTGCCATTTGATCGGAACCGGACAGTTACCTCACCGTATGTCCGACCGCTCTTCCTCGGGCTAATACGCCTTCTATTTGGGCTCTATATGTTGGCCAGCTTTATCATTCAATTCATCGCCTTAGCCTCTCAAAAGCACAGGTTCTTGAGAAAACAGGCATGGAAGATGCTGGGAGATATCATGATTCACAGTTTCTTGGGGATGACAGCGTACTTCCTTGTCTCGGCATACCACACGTTAAGTTATGCAGCAAAAAAGAGGAATCCACTAGCGTCATGGGCAAGACCACTCCAGCTCGCTCACCTGATTCTTCAAACAACCGTTCTTACCTTTCCTGTATTTTGTACGGTCATATACGTTTATTGGGCTTTGCCAGCCAAACCAGGTTGGCACACCAGAACGCGCGGCCAGTGGAGCACCATCACGTTCTACATGCTAAATTCATTCTTCTCATACGCGGAATTACTGTTGAGTGCTACCCGACCTCGGCCATGGTCTCATCTCATCTTGGTCATTGCATTGCTCGGGATGTACTTGGCATTCCATACAATCCTGGTCACCGCAACAGAAGGCAGAGTTTGGATATACACGGTTCTGAAGTTCAAATTGGTCATCAACAAGGGGTGGATAAGTGCAGGACGGGTCGGTGGATTATGCGTCTTGGCATGCGCAAGCTTTTCCCTCATGCAATTATTGATCTGGTTTAAATGTCGTTGCCTCGGTGGTCTCGCACACCCTCGCCCCGATATCGGCGACATGGAACTCACCAAATACGAAGAGAGAGAAGGAACGTTGGAATCTCAAGCTCAAACGTCGCACATATAGTTTCATACCATCCCCATTACATAAATTATAATACAGAACCCCTCTAGAGGGGAAGCTTCTAAAAGCTATCCGTTCCTTCAATAGTAATATCCCGTACTATACTCAATTCGTCAAGAGTGTTGCTTCCATCTATTTTCAGCCCCTTCTCATTGGCCAAATGCAGTAGACAGATGAAGCAAAAACTCGTGCTGATATCGGCCAATGTTTTCTCTGGGTAGACAGTATCTAATTCCCGAATGACCTGGGTAAACTTCTTTGGCATGGTCTCCGGTTTTGCCTCCAAGATCTGTCAGCAAGAGGAGTCAAAGAAATTTTTTGCTGGACGGGTAGTACCTCGGGAAGATCAAGTTTTGCCCATAGATTCTCCTTGAGTCGTTTAACATCGACCTTTTTCGCGGTTTTAGCATAGTTAACATAATCTGGTCGCGCTCGCCTCGCGCGCAGTATGCTCCCGAATTCACCGGATTGACTCGTATCCGCACCGGGAACTCGAGGTGCCCCCGGGGAAAATTGTTCTCTGGCATCGGCAAAGACGTCGTCCCCAAAACCACCATCCCCGAAACCACCAGTATCGTTATCCGCAAAGAAATCTGCGTCATAGGCCGGGTTGTGTTCCGGTTCAGGGGCTACAATTAGAAGGGACGTTGTGGTCGAGGAGAAGTGTACTTGAAGTAACGATCTTATTCCGTTGCGCAGCTTCTGCCCAATATCGTTCGTCAACATCATCTGGAACAGCATCGTTTCCACCGATTCCCCGGATCGAACTACTTCCACCAGGCTTCTTGGCATGCAGCATAGCCTTCGGCTTGAGGAAGAGACGTAGGAGCTGCTTCGAGTTGAAATGCATGTCGTCTGGAAGCAGGTTACGGGATTTACTCTTCCATTGAGTTTTTGGGAGATTGATGCTTGCTCCGCCTGTGGCGAACAGGGCTTCTTCGTCTGGGGCTTCGGTGGAGAAAAAGTCGATTTCGAAAACTTCTTTTTCTTTTCTCGTTTTCTTTGGTTCGGGGGCTCCCGATGCAGCCGCTATAACACAAAGAGTTAGCAAGCAATACGAAACGCATAAGTTCGGTTTCTTTTGGAGGGTGGGGGGTTAGGATACCCTTCTTGATTCGTTGTATTCGCCAGTGTTCGGGCCCAGCCCAATTCTTCCCGCCCCGTTCGTCAAAGTAGGAAAGGATATTCTCGCCTTCCTCACCGCTCAAAGCCATGATGAATTGTCCAGGAGCACCATTCATCTCCTTCAATGGCTCAAATCCCTGACCATCCTGGGGATTATCCTCCCCAAACTCACCAACGTCTCCCCAAGTTTCACCACCCTTGTCACCAAAGTCCGCATCCGTGGTAGCATGGAAATCTTCCCCGAATCCGCCGGCATCGTCGGCCCCAAAGTCGCCGAATCCGCCACCATCGTCACCGAAGCCAGGCAGGGCCCCTGCCATCGTTCTGTCTGCCAAGAGATACTCATCAGGTTCCTCGTACGCAGCATCAGAATGTAACTTCAAAAACGGCAATTCCATCAGTTTGTCGGATGAGAACTCAAAGTTCTTTAGTGAGGGACAAACATCGAGATCCTCCAACTCATTCAAGTCAGGAAAGAATTGTGCTGGCTGTCAGTACAAACCCGGTCGGGTAGGGAGACCTTGCAGATCCGCGAGGTCAAGATCAAGTTGTCCTTCCGGTGCGACTTGAGAATCTTCGTTCTCTTCTTCCTCAAGCAGCGTGTCACTGGCATCAAAGACGATTCGGCCGTCCTTATTGAGGTTGAGATGGTTTAACAGAAGACCCTTTGCACCGCCTTCATCAAAATCTGCAGAAGTCTTTTTGAAGAGGGGATCGACGGAGAATTCCAAGTCGAATTTCTTGAGTTGGATGGTGTTGAAGTCTTTGACCAGGGTGGCTTCTGCGCGATGTGCTCTCTTTCGTGCCTTTTTTTCTTGTTGTTCTTCTGCGTCGGCACCTTCTTCGTCTCCATCCTCTGTTTGTTGAGCGCGTGTCGATTCTATAATCAATCAAATTTTTGCACAAGGAACTTACGAGAATCAGATAGCCCGCTGAGTAATTTTCCCGTCTCCGAGGCCACAGAGTCGACCCGAGAGGTGTAAATCTTGACACATCCATCAAGCGTACATGAAGCTTTCTGAAAATTGATGCTGTCCCCATCACGTAGTAACGACATATCATGAAAATAATCAATCAATGCAAAATTCCAACTATTTGTCGCGTTGATTTTCTATCGTCAACCCACCTTACAGTGTATGATGATACATTATCTGTGGCCATCTTCATCCATTCCTCGAAATTCGCGAGGATGGGCACCTTTTTAATGGGTGTGGAACTTGCTTCGTCAACAGCCTTCAAAACAGTTCCATTGGGTGTTCGTGGCGGGGAGTTTGGAGTGGCATGACTTCCATTGCGGAGGGGGGAGCCGTGTGTTGCCGCTGCAGCGACAACTTTTTGTCGTTCGAGGTGTTTGTTGGCGACTCGTTCTTCGCGACGGGCTCGTTTTTCTGCGCTGTCGTCATTGAGCGAGCCACTTGCGAGGGTCTTGTGGGGAACGCCTGCACGGTGTGTGGATCTGTTTGGAGGCATCGTCCGGCACACAACAGCCTCTTACTACACACAGGGCTCCTGTACCGCCCGCACGTATTGATTGCCGCGTTGCCGTTGCGAGACGCCCGTTGGTTGAACTTGGATTTGTTTACCACGCGTCCCGTACCCGGTACACCTAACCCTGCTCCCGCCACCACTGTAGCATAATCCCGCTCCTCTCATTCGCCACAGCCCAAATAACGCACGTAAGAGAAACGGAAAATCCGGGAAACGCATCAATTTAGTCATTTCCTCGGCGAGCAACGCTGTGATTGATAAATTAACAGACTTGGGACAGAGACAATTCGGGGATGCATAGTTGCTGTCGGCAGTAACGAAGGAGGATTTGAAGAAAGGATGAGCGACGCGATCGACGCCTCGCCTTGGCATCCTCGGCGGATGCGACAGGTTGCTCCCCTCCGCTCGAGGCGACGGTATAGAGCGCAAGCAGTGCTTCTTCTCTTGTGCCTCATCGGCGTTGCATACATTGCCCTCAAGGACCGTGATATCGTTACCAAGAGGATCGACCCGGAGAACCCGGGACTGCGAACACTCGACGAGACCCTCGCGGCGGTTTCTCCGCTTGCAAAAAAGAAGGTTCTCCCTTCAACCCTGAACTGCTTCTGATGCCTCAGTGTGAAAATATATACTCTCATAAGGATAAATGTGCTTTTGTCCTAAAACACTGCGAGGAAAGCGAGGTGGGGATGATCCACTATCTCAAACTCTACTTTTGCACCCTTGGCAATGTCAAACCGATAGCCTTCCTCCTCATGGTTCTCCCACCGCCGTGATGTGAGCTGACTGAAGGTGGTCTGGCTGGGTCTCCTCTTCAGTGCCATCGGCATCGCCGCAAGCGACTTTTTCTGTCCCAACCTCGCCACCCTCGCGCAATCCCTACACATGTCAGAGTCCATGGCCGGCGTCACCTTTCTAGCCCTCGGCAACGGGTCTCCGGACCTTTTCTCCACATTTGCTGCCATGCGAGTCGGGTCAGGAAGTCTTGCCATTGGCGAACTTACTGGAGCGGCATTCTTCATTACGTCCGTTGTGGCAGGGTCAATGGCGATTGTGAACCCATTTAAAGTCTCGCGGAAATCCTTTCTTAGAGACGCCGTTTTCTTCTCTGGTGCTGTGGCATTTAGCGTGGGTCTGCTTGCAGACGGGAAGATTACAACCTGGGAGACGAGTGCGATGATTGCGTATTACGTCCTCTATGTGATGGTCGTCGTGATAGCGACGTGGTACTGGCTGAAACGCTCGCGACGGCGGCGACAAGAGTCGAGAGCGCGGTTGAATTTTGCGAGGCCTGGGGAGGAGGGCGTTCAAGAGGAGGATGACGAAGGCCGCGCTGCAGGGGAGGCTACGGCTTTAATTGCGGATGTTGGGGATTTGGAGAATGCGATCGAGGAAGAGGATGGGGATGAGGAGCGTCTTGAGATGGAGGAGTATGCTGGTATTCAGCATCGGATGAGCATCGTTCGCTCGCCCCTTGAGTTTAGAGTGCCTTCCCATGTTCATGCGAACATCCGACCGTCTCTGCTTGGTGCATTGGAGGTATTTCTTTCTCGAAGGCAATATTTAAGTTAGTTCCGTTCCTTGTCGACAAAGTTGGAATCGGCGTCAGGGATCCCAGGACGATATAGACAGTACTCCATAGCCCGGTCGGCATCCGGTGAAACTCCGTTGGCACACAACATCCCCGACCCCTTTGCCCAGTTCCGCTCCGCACCAGCAGGACATGCCCCCTGGCGCTCCCCAACATCCGGCCCACCAGAAGCAGATGATTACTTTGCAACCCATCAGCACCCGCCCAAACTACCTCGTCCTGTATCTCCGCTCACTGCCCTTCCAATCAGCGAAGTGGAAGGAGAAGAGGAACAAGACCAAATTCGCCAAGTCGTGCGGTCTCCCGCCGAGTCCAAGTCATCATCCTTTTTGAAACCGCCAGAAATTCGATATGGTTCGATGAAGAAGGTTTCGTCGCCTATGCCGTTGCGAGTCGATACTTCGGGTATGACACTCACGGCCCCCCAAATTCCCAGAATCTCTAGGGAGATTTCGAGGGAGAGCTCGACGCCTTCTTCGCCTCTTGGATTCCGTGATTCGCAGGAACCGGGTTCTCTGATGACGTCATTGAGTCGCAAGACACGCTATCGATGGTGGCCGTATTTTCTCCTTCCCGATCCTCATTTTCTATATGTTACGCTTTTTCCTACGATCCATGGATTCCGGAATAAATCGTGGTCTCAAAGGGTGCTTGCCATTATTGCCGTTCCAGCCGTGTTGGTATTTACTGTTACGTTACCTGTCGTCGACACCGAAGCAGATGAGCAGGAGGACGAATTTAAATTCCCTCGGTCACCATCCATTTCAGTTCATCACGAAGATATGATCTCTCTCGATCCGGACACCGAGGATATTATTGCACGGTCTTGGAATCGATGGTTGACCGGTGTGCAATGCATATTCGCCCCTATCTTTCTAACTTATCTCTTCTTCCGTACGTCCCCCCCTTTCGATTGCACCAAGATCCTAATTGCAGCGGACGGTGGGATACTACCAATATTGTATGCCTTGTTGGCTGGGTTGACCGCATTAGCTCTGCTGCTTGTATTTTCGTCACCCACGAAACCACCGAAATGGCATAATGCCTTGTGTGCAGTTGGATTCATCGTTTCAACTGGATGGATCTCGACCATTGCAGATGAAGTCGTTGGTATTTTGCGTGCATTCGGTGCCATCCTTGGAGTCAGTGAGGCCATCCTTGGTGTCACTGTCTTTGCCGTTGTATGTCCTTTTGACGGTGCGCCACCTGACATTAGGGCAACTCGCTGTCCGATTTTGTAGCTGATGTGACGGTTGCCAGGATGGGTTTTCCGATGATGGCCATGTCGGCGTGTTTCGGTGGACCAATGTTAAGTAGGGCTCACCTCTCCCGTCCAAGCTAACAGCAGACATCCTCCTCGGGGTTGGAGTAGCGGGTTTATTCATAAATCTGACGACCACACCGGTATATAACATCTCTTTATCCCCGACGCTCCTCGTCTCGACTGTCTCGTTATTCCTCACGCTGGCGTCCATGTTAATCTTTGTGCCCTTCAATCAATGGCGAATGACGAAGTCCTTCGGTATCGGTCTTGTAACATTCTTCATGTTAAGCACGATCACAAGTGTCATTGTCGAAATAGTCCTCTAGAAACAATTGCCTCTTATAGATACCCGCGGGGGACCAAGGTCAATAGATTCC